>Ga0075467_10002072_pt1 | contig 16028 bp, 11 predicted proteins | sample DEB08_DNA_9_FD_75067 | JGI IMG/M metagenome (GOLD analysis project Ga0075467, IMG submission 75067) | Aqueous microbial communities from the Delaware River and Bay under freshwater to marine salinity gradient to study organic matter... | ecosystem: Environmental > Aquatic > Marine > Coastal ... | reverse complement strand
TCAGGAAGTAACAAGACCGTCCTCGACGCCCAAATGGCAATGAACAACATCGACAAGGTCAAGGCCTTCCCTACCGGCGAACTCGTTGACAAGGCCGCTGAGGATCTTTTCCCCACCTGGGAGCAAAACCAAGAGGAATGGAAGAAGACGGGCTCTGACCGCCCCTATCACTACTTCGGCAGCGGCATCTGGTACGGCCGCATTGGAGCCACTGCGGCGAAGAATATGATTGGGCTGCTCGGAGCTAAAAATGAAAGCAAATCAGTCGTTCACAAAAAACGCACCTTTCACAACGCAAGCGGCACTTCAAATTTCGAAGGCACCCTGATCTCCTACAATCCCAAAACAGAGCTCGTCAGTATTCGCAAATCAAATGGCCGCATGAGCAAATTCAAGATCGAGCTGCTCTCCAAAGAGGACCAGGACTACGTGAAGGCAAGCCATTGACTGGGGACAATGACTGGAGAAAGGGCGCAGGCATAAAAATGATGCACGTATACAGCTAGCAATGAATCCCGACGAAAAACCCAAACCTGACGAAGCAACCCTCGCCAAGCCCAGGGAGGCCGATAGCTAGGACGGAGTGATGAGAGGATTAATAACAGGCACGACAGGAGTTCTGGGTATCATGTGTCTCCTCACTTCATTTGCGTGGCTGCTGGATACAGATAGCCCCAGCTTGACAGCAAAGTTCATAGAGGCAGGAATAATTTTCACGTTGGGGGTATTTTTGATATGGCTGCGCTTCAAGCGGCTCAGCGATGACTTGTAGGAGGATGCTGAACCTACTACCAGATAATGGCCACAAAAATTCTGCTTGCCCGATCGTCCGCTAACAGTTCAAATGGGAACCACTACTCACACATTATGAAATCCAGAAAGAATCTTACCCGCTTTACTTACGACACCACTGACTTCCAAGGATGGCGGCTCAGCCTATCCAAGACAGGCACATCTTTTATCAAGTATTTATCCGACAAGAAATACGGCGGTGAACGCAAAGCCCTGAAAGCTGCAAGTGATGCGTTAGCCGACCTCAAGGACTTGTTGGACAGCTCACGCCTGGTCAATGGCAAGCTATCCAAAACCACCATCAACAAGGCCAAAAAGCTGTTGAAGAGCGCCTGAACCCAACCAGGACTCAGCCCCCTACCCCCTCTAGGGATCGGGACTCGGGTTCGTGCTTCATTACGAGCAGGCCTCTACTTTTCAAGGAGAGTTATGCCCATTTTGCGTCTCTACAGGGGCGGTCTAATAAAAAGAGCAAAAGTCCAGCTTCCTCGACGGCATGTTATTTCCGGCAGATTAAAAAACCACTGAAAGGCCACAATGGGAGCATAAAAAAATACAATATAGCTAGCTCCCCGCACTTGTTTCTGGGATAATGACCTCAGATTCATCTTCACACCTAAGGTATTTATCCAAAAAACATGAAAAAAAGCATATTGTTGATTTATTTGGCATTTTCGTCTGCCGCGTATTCCCAGGATTTATACAAAGCAAAGAATGTTATCATACCTGGCTCATCACAAAGAGTCGGCGAGCTTGGTGTTCAGTATGCAAATTCGGAATACGATGGCCTTGAAACCACCGGTCTGTATGGAACCATGAGCGTGCCCATTAACCCATATGTGGAATTGCAATTCGGCGGTTTCATCGGAGTGACTACAACACCTTACTACAATGTAGACGACTTCATTAATATTGATTTATCTGCAGATATTATTCTAAAACACGAAATCGATTTTGAATTTGAAACAAAGTTAGTTCCCTACATAAGGGCAGGAATCACATGGAATTCGATATCCAATGAAAGAATAAATACTGTAGGATACGATGTCGATTACTACGGTGATATTTGGGAGTATTACTACTATACCGGTGACAGTTATAGTGATCTTTATGGAAATTTGTCAGCTGGCGTCGCATATTGGCTGCAACCGTATTTGGCTTTCTCATTCGAATTTGGGGTTTGGGAGGGTTTGTCCGGGGATTTTTCAGATGAGCTTGATGGATTGGATCTATTATCCACCATTTTCCAAATCCAGTTCTACGTTAACGAACGATCTTTTGTGAAGGTTTTTTACTCTTATCAAGAGATCGAAAGTTTCGAGTATAATTCAAGTGTTGGGATAAGTATAGGAGCTAACTTTTGATAGCCATTGAGATAAAGCGGGGCGGATAATCTGCAGCAACTGAACTACCCCCGAGAATATTCCACATCCACCTCAACACGAGCTTATCAACCACCTCACCAAAAAGCAAATTCCTAGCAGGGATAATGAACAAAATATTAATGACAACATTGTTTTTTTCAGTTTCAACACTCGTAAATGCTGATGAATTTAAACTGGAAAACCCCTACCTGCAATTAGGCGTTGGCATCGGATTGAAAAATGGCGACAGCGCTCCGTTTGCGTTCAAATTTGCCGGAGGATTTGATTTGAGCAGCCGTTTCGCTGTTGAGGGCGGCGCTGTTAGCCTAGTAGAGATTCTTGATGCTGAGTACGATATTTTTTATCTGAGTTTGGTTGTAAAACAAACGTTAACAGAAGAAATGTCGCTTGCCGGAAAAGTCGGCATTACCAGTTGGGATACAACTAGCGCTCCGCTTTTTGGTCCAACAACCGAGGATAGTGGCACGAGCGGAATGGCCGGAATTGAATTAAAGTATGATTTCCATGAAAGCACAGCGGCAATCCTGTCGGCTGAATATTTCGGCGGCACTAGCACCTTACCGATTACGTTTGGTTTGAGGTATACATTCTAAGCAGAACAGTTGAATGTGCGAGACGGGTTTATGTTTAATATAAACCACCCCCATAGCCCTGTAGCCAGTCGTTTGAATTAGATATTTGAGGCCGTATGCGTGTGCCCGCCCTTGTTATATTCCTAGGGGTGGGGTTGGAAACCCCTATTATCAGGGAGGGCAAATGAGTCGATGAGCTGGTGGTAACCGTCAGCATGAAACCCAGTAGACTTGTGCAATACCCCAGTGTGCTCTGTTCGCCTATTCCCAAGTGAATTGTAAGCGGGTGTAATAAGTGGTGTCTAACTCGCGCTTACCTGCTTCCGGTTCGTTGTCGTAGACGTTGCTAACACCTATACGCAGGCCCCAGCTTTGTTCTTTGAAGGGGAGATTAATGCCGGTGTCGTGGTAAATTTGAAAGTCTTCCATATTGGAAAAGTTAGGGATGGTCGAGAGATCGCTGGTGATTTGAAAAAGGCCTTTATAGTCATAGTACCAGTTCAAGCCGAGGTCTCCTATCAGGCTACTTTCATTTCGGTTGGTGGTATAGGATTCATATTGATAACCAGGACCACCACGCAGCGACAGCTTATGATTTGTTTCGTTTTTGAGGCGATAGATGATGCCGAGGGAAGTGGTAGCGCGAAAGTCGAGATTTTTGATTCTATCTTGTTCGATTTCTTCGCGAAGGTACCAACCAAGTGTTTTGCTAAAATAATGGTCGAAGCGTATGCCGCCGAGGAGGCGTTCTTCCGTTTTGATGCCTTCGTTTTTGGTTTGATAGACGGCGGCGTAGAGTTTGAGAAGGGAATCAGGCGTAGCTCGCTCGGAGTCCAATCGGGTGGCCAGAAAGAATTGTTCGCTATTTCCAGTTTTGCCATTGAGGTCAAAGCCGAGGCTGGTTTTCCACTGAGGACGTAACGCTGCGAGTTCCGGGTCTTCGGCTCCAGCTGCCCAAACGCTATTGATATTGTCGATCGAGGTGGTGGTGATCCCTTTGCCCGTATCCACTTTAACACTGCCTGCTTGGCTGCTGGCGATGGGGCCTGTTACTTTCTGGCCATCATCAAGTTTGATGGATAGGGCTTCTTGGCTGCTAAGGCTCACTACTTGGTCTTGCATGACTTTGATCTCGCCAGCGAAGCTAGTGAGAATAATCACGGTGTTGTCTTGGATGGCAATGATTGTGCCTTGAATACTGGAACCGTCTTTGAGCTGGATGCTGTCGGCAAGGACGGACGATACACTGATGGCGAGGCTCAGGGTGGCAATTTGTAGTGATTTCATGATTATTAATTAAATGATGGGGGCAATCGAAAAAGGAGTTGGGCAACTGCTAGATATCCGCTCCATGTCTGGGGTTGCAGAAGTCGCTATTATAAGGGGGTATGGCGGGGTGATCAACAGGGTGTATGAGGAGTAATGAAGCCACACATTCAAGGCCAATTCATCTTGGTTGCGCAATGATGATGCAAATTCAATGTAGTTGACTGCAGACCCCCGGCCAACGAGCTTGGTGCTTCCTCATGAAGATTACATAACTTGGATTACCTTAAGGCCCTTCAAGGTTTTGTCGTGTTTTTAGTTGAATGTGTAATGCTCGATCTATGGAGGAATTGCTGACTCGTCATTCTAGTGATTCAAAACCCCAATCCGCAAGTTTTTTATAGCACTACCATCAAAGCCGCATGATGATAGTCGCAGGGTTGATCCATGCACAGCCAGCACTTTTCCTTGGTCTCGATAACCGTCTCATCCTATTGCATGCACGCTCCTCGCCCGGTAATACGAGTATTCCTTTCATGCATGTCAATTGTCTATTCTTTTGATGTTTTTTTACCCATTGCATGGTCGGCGTAGAGTTTGTTCCTTGATAGGCAACACGTGCCAGCTTACTATTTTCTTGTCCGTTCATGCTGCGAACGGCTATTTTGATTGTAGCTTTGCTGGAAACTTGTTTTTTAACAATCGTTCCAGGAAGAGATTGCACTTCTCCTCCTCCAACACGATGTCATCAATCATCACACTCAAAAAACAAATTCCTAGCAATCAATCACCCCCGTGCCTGACAATTCCGACAAGCTTGAAGCAAAGCCGAAGCGCAAGCTGCGCTTGGGTAGATTACTGCTCGTCTCGAGCCTAATCCTGCTCGGTCTGACCCTCTGGATCAACGGCCCTGGTTCCCGCTGGTTGCTCCGCAAACTCATCATCGAACAACTCGCGGATCGTGGACTCGTGGGCGACACTGCCGTTTCCGGCCAGCTCTGGAACGGCTATCAGCTCGAAAACACCTTCTTCACCGGTTCCGGTTCCTTGATATTGCTCAAGGCGGATCACCTTTCGGTCCGCTACCGACTCTCCGATCTTTTTCTCAAGAAAATCGATCTCGTGGAAGCGCGAGGTGTGCGAGTCACCCTCTACCCCGAATCCTCACAAGAGGAAACAGGCAACTGGAAAGATGCTTTCGAGACCTTGCGAACATTGCAACCGCTCGTCACTCCTATCAAAATCGATCTCCAAGATATCCTCATCAACCTTCACCTCGAGGGGCAGGAGCCCCGGGAGATCTCGCTCGATAGCCTTGCCCACGCCTCCGGCAGCGAAGCGTTTATCCTGAACGGGTTTTCTCCTGGAAAAATTCTCAATGACCCGGCAGCGAAACAGGACCTTGCCTTGCAGTGGACTGCGTCCTCCCTCGCGCTTGCCCAATTTACCATTGTGCCGGAACTCGAGATTGCGGATCTCTCGCTCACCTATGCCGAGGGGGATCCCATCACGGCCAGAACCGAACTCGGATTGGGCGACTCCACTCTCACCATCAAGGCCAGCGAGGACGGCGACGCCCGGGTCGAGCTCAACGAGTCCCCGCTCGATCTCGCACAACTCGCCAAACTCGGAGAACTCATCGATCTCCCCCAACCGGTCACGGGAACGATCGAGCACCTCGACGTCACTGCCATCGATCTCCTCGGGCCGCCCTCGGAATGGCATGCGTCGGTGGCTATCACAACCAGGCAAGTCTTCTGGCAGCAGCGCCAGCTCCCCGATGTCGTCCTCGACGCCACGTTGTCCCCGAAAAGCTGGCAGGCTCAACTCAAGCTAGCAGGTGAAGCATTGACAATGAATGTGGACGCCCCGCCAGTGGATACCGAGGGGAAATGGTGGACGGACCTGCCTGTGACTCTCGCCCTCGAGTGTCCATCGCTCGCCACCGCTGTGGATCTCTATCAACGCGCAAGCGGCGAGGAACTCACGGGAAGCCTCCCCAACGGTGCGCTTGCCACCAAAGGAGTGATAACCTTCGGCAGCAAAACTTCCGTGCGGCACGCCAGCTTCGACTGGCAAGGTACCGAACTCACCCTGAACGAACGCGTTCTTCCTGATCTCAAAGGCACCGTAAGCCTTGACGGGCAAACCCTCGCTCTCACCACCACCCGTAGTATGCATCCTGCCGGTGAAGAACTCGCCGTGGAAGCCAGTTACCATCTCACCGACAAAACCTACCAAGCGGCTGCCACCATCAACCTCAAGGAAAGCGAATGGCTGGGACGCCTTCTCATTCCCCAGCGGCCCGCCATGTATCCCATTGGCCCGCTCATCCTCCACTGGTCTGGCAGTGGGGCGCTCGGCCAGCAAACCCACCGCGGGAACTACCATCTCGAGACTCTCACCGCGAGGATTCCAGACGAAACAACGACCAATGCCTCGCTCAAAGGCTCCTACCAATGGCCAGGGGCCGTTAACGCCGAGTCCATCGTAATCCGGAACGGTCAACTGGAACTCGCCGGGGGCATCACCTGGACCCGTAGGCGCACCTCTTTCCACAAGCTCCAACTTACCCATGGCGACGGTGTCCTTGCTACCATCAATGGCTCCGGTCCAGGTGGCACCGGATTTGCCGACCTACCCATTACCGAGATTCCCTTTGACCTTAAAATCAAGGCCAAGGACCTTAATCTGGCCCGTCTCCGCTCATTATTACCCATCACCCTCGACCCCGCCTACCGGGCTACCTTCAATGCCGATCTCGCGCTCACCGGAACTCCGAATAAACCCAAACTCAACGGTAGCTTGAGCACTACCGGCATCCTTACCCCGAACGAAAAGATCCCCGCACTCGCGTTCACCACTAACTTTGAGACTACAGAGGGGCAACTGGAGCTCAGCGGGTCCTTGACCGAGCCAGGTGGGCAACTAGCGACCTTCGAAGCAAACATCCCTGTGGAGGCTGAAAAATGGGCTAATGATCCCGCGCTTTTCAATGAGATTCCCATCAGCGCCTCGGTGCTCGTGACAGAACTCTCACTCGATCGTCTGCAAATTTTCAGCCCCGCCCTCAAGGAGGCTGAGGGGCTTTTCAACCTCAATCTCACCCTCACCGGAACCACCAGCGAGCCGGTCTACCATGGATCCGCCGAAGCAATACTCAAGAAGTTCCCCTTGCCCAGCACCCCCTATCAAGCCATTTACGATACCAAAGTTCGCATCAACTTCGACGAGGACCGCCTCACCCTGGAACCCTCGTCCATGACCATCGCGGGAGGAACATTGGCGCTCTCCGGACAAGCCGAACTCAGCGGCTTGGAGCCCGTTCTGGACTTTCGCCTCGATGCCGACCACGCCCTGCTCTGGCGCAACGACATCTTCATCGCCCGCACCTCTGGCCAGCTCAACCTCAAAGGCCCATGGAAGTCAGCCCGCCTGAGCGGCCAACTCGGTATTGTCGACAGCCTCTTTTACAAGGACATCGAAATCATCTCGCTGACGAAACCCAGCGCTACCGTCAACGCCCCCGAACTGCCAAAATTTTCCAAAGGTAAAATTACCGACCTCTCCTTCGACCTCCCTGCTCCGATCCGTGACTGGCCGGTCGATATCGATATCACCACCCAGGATCCCATTCTGGTTCGCGGCAATCTCGCGACCGGGGAAGCAAAAGGTGATATCTCGATTCGCGGCACCGTTTCAAATCCCCTTCCTGAGGGTAAGATCGGCCTCAGTGCCATCGAGTTAGTCCTTCCCTTCAGCACTTTGAAAATCTCGCGGGGCAGCATCCTGCTCCGTCCGGAATCCCCCCTTGACCCCCTCCTTGAATTTCGTGGGAGCTCGGCTGTGAACTCTACCGCGATCAATATTTACGTCTTTGGACCCGTCTCCAATCCCAAATACAACCTTTCCTCAGACCCCCCTCTTCCCGAGAGCGAACTCCTCTCCCTTCTCGCCACCGGAGCCACTACCGCAGATCTTGATGATCCCGCCTTGGCTCAGGCGCGGCTTTTTCAGCTCCTCGTGGACGAGACCCGTCGCAAGGCCAATTCGGACGCCGCCAGCCCGATGCTCAAAATATTCCGCGAGCCACTCAACGCGGTGCAACAACTCAATCTCCGCGTGGCAGAAAACGATCCCTTTTCCGGACGCAAATTCAATTCCGCCACCATGAAGCTGTCCAGCAAATGGTCGGGAGTGATGCAAATTGACGATGAAGGAAACACCCGAGGACTCCTCCACTACTCACTCCGATCCAAGTGATGCGCATCCTCACCACCATCAGCCTTCTCGGATTTCTGTTAGCATCTACCCATGCAGCCGAACTGCAAATCCGGGGCCTCAACGCCTTCCCGGAAACCAAGGCTCTCGACATCATGGAGGGGCGGCTTGCCTTCCTCAAGTCGCGCCCGGCATCACCGGCACGAGCCGACGATGCCTCCTTTATTCTTAAGCGCCTTCTCAAGACGAGCGGATTCAAGGATGCCGAGGTCAATTGGTCGCTCGAGGGAGAACAGACTATCATACTCACCGTGGTGGAGGGGCGCCGGTCCCTAATCGGTAAAGTCTCGGTGGTAGGCATAGCCGCCGGTGAAGCAAGTAGTATGGTCAGCAAGCAGTTTCGATCGGCCCACGATGCCGACCACCAGCTGTCCTCAAAGTCTCCTTATCTTCCGGAAAGCAATCCCCAGGGGCTCGCCAATGCCACCCAATACCTGCAAAGCATCGGGTACTGGGATGCCTCAGTTACGCTCACCGCTGGGCGCGATGACAGCTCCGGCCTGATCAACATCCGCCTCTTGGTGCAGCCAGGCCCGCGCTATGAACTCACCGCCCCGCGCGTGCAAGTTGCTGGAATACCCCAGCTGGAACTCGAAAAGAGCCTCTTTAGCCTTGCTGGCAAAACCGCGACTACCATCGAGGTGCGCAAGGCACGGCGCTTGGTTGAGCAATACTACCGCAATCAAGGCTATCAGTTGGCCGTCGTTGAGATGTTCGCCAGCCAAGCCAACGGCCGACTCGCCGTGCTCTTTCGCGTGGCCCCCGGCCGTCGCTATACCGTCGGTGGAATCGAAGTTGTAGGCACCGAAAAAGTCCACAAGCGCGAGCTTGATCGCCGCTTCCGTCCTTTTCTTGGGCAACCCTTCCGCGCCGAGGAATTCGAAGCCGAAATCCGTCGGCTCTACGCTACCGGGGCCTTTGAGATCGTCCGTCTGGAACCGCTCCCGCAGGACGACGGTACCCTCGACCTCACCCTCCGCGTCGAGGAAGCAAAACCCGATGGCTACTTCGCCTATGGCGGCGTCGGCAGTCTCGAGGGACCGATTCTCGGTGGCGGCTACTACCACCGCAACATCTTCGGCAACCTCTGGAACTTCTCCAGCGGACTGGAAATTTCCGCTATAGGGCTCCTCGGCGATGTGCGGGTGACCGAGCCCTGGTTTCTCGGATGCGACCTCCGCCTTACTCCCCGCGCCTACGCCCTGACGCGTACCTACGATGGCTATGATAAGACTGAGGGCGGCAACGGGGTCGAGTTAGCGTGGGACCTCGACAACAAATACTCCGCCAAGCTCAGCTTCTACAACTCTCTCGTGAAAGCCAGTTCCGATGGCATCGCGGTCTCGGCACTGGGCCCCGAGAACTACTTGATCCACCGATTGGCCTTCGAGCAATCGGTCGACCAGCGGAACAATGCCATCTTGCCCACCAACGGCTACTTTGTCCGGCTCAACAACGAGATTGGGCTCACCTTTGACGACGACAGTGTATCCTACTTTCGTACCGACGCCCGAGTCAGTATCTATGAGCCAATCTTCGGGAAGTCCCACATGGCCTTCAACATGCAAGCGGGCCTGATCATCCCCACCGGAAATAGCGCAAATCTTCCCATCGACCTGCGCTACTTCCTTGGAGGGGCCTCCACCGTGCGCAGCTTTCCCGAGCGTGAGCTAGGGCCTTCCAGCAACGGCTACTCACGCGGAGGCGAGGCATATTGGAGCGCCAATCTGGAATACTTCCAGCCCCTCAAAGGCCTTCTTAGCGGAGTCGTCTTCTTCGATGCGGGAAGCCTCAGTCAAAACTTTGAAGACTTCGGGAGCGGGCGCACCAACTTTGCCGCCGGCCTCGGCCTCCGCTTCGACCTCCCCATCGGCCCTATCCGGCTTGAATACGGTCATAACCTCAATCCCGGAACAGGTGCCCGCTCCGGGGCCCTCCACTTCGCTATCGGGGCTGCGTTTTGACCCTTTTTCTTAAGCCACCACCACGCGCTAGATTTCATGCATAGGGAAATTCAATCGTATGCCTGCCTGGCAGGGCAACCAAACTAGGGAGATTTGAGTAGATGATGCATGTCCTGTAAAAATACCTGTTCAGTTTCAAATGGCCACCAGCGCATGAAAAAATTCTGTTCATTTTGTTAATTCTGTCCAAAAAAAATCCATCGCTTGGTCGCTCTGGCCCGCCTGGCCGCATTATTTTCTTGTCCGCTTATCCAGGGAGTAGTTATCATCAAACTGGTAATTGTATATATTCTGTTTCCAACTCTCATCCTGTGGATAGTCACACAAAGCTCCCTGATGTCCACCAACACGATGCCTTCAACCACTCCACTCATAACTCAAATCTCTAGCAGGATCACCCCCTTCACCGTCCGACATTCCAGATGATGGTTACGCCATACTCAGCAATACATCCGCACCCTAAACCAGCCCATCGACCGTAAACTTTTTCAACCATGTTACTTAAATATTTCTACGACACCGCTCTGGCTCATGCTTCCTACATGGTAGGTTGCCAGCGAACCGGCGAAGCTTTGATCATCGATCCGGGCAGGGATATTGCCGGCTATCTTGCAGCGGCGCGCAAGGAGGGCATGAAAATAACCGGTGCGGCGGATACCCACATCCATGCGGACTATGTTTCCGGAGCCCGGGAACTCGCTGAGCAATGCGGGGCCACACTCTACCTCTCGGACGAAGGACCGGCGGAGTGGAAATATCACTACGCCGGACCCTACAATCATCAACTCCTCCGGAATGGTGATACCTTCCACGTCGGGAAAATCGGTTTGGAGGTGGTTCATACCCCCGGCCACACTCCCGAGAGCATCTCATACGTCTTAACCGATCACGGCGGTGGTGCCTCCTCACCCATGGGGATTTTCACTGGGGATTTTGTCTTTGTCGGATCCATTGGCCGCCCCGACTTGCTCGAAGAAGCAGCCGGTCTCGCAGGCACCGCAGAGCCCGGAGCAAGAGATCTCTACCAGTCCATCCAGCGTTTCTATGAATTTCCCGACCACCTCCAGGTCTGGCCGGCTCACGGCGCGGGAAGTGCCTGCGGAAAAGGACTCGGATCCATTCCCTCCAGCACGGTGGGCTATGAAAAACGCTACAACCCAGCCCTCAAGTTTTCTAACGAGCAAGCTTTCGTCGACTATATCTTATCGGAGCAGCCGGAGGCTCCCAAGTACTTCGCCATCATGAAGCAAGTCAATAAAGACGGCCCCGATGTTCTCGGGGACAATCTTTTGCCCAAGCTGATGGACCACGCTGCCTTCTCCCTGATCAGCTCCGAAAATCAGCTCGTTGATTGCCGTTCCGCATCAGCGTATTCATCCGGATACGGTAACGGGACGATCAACATTCCGCTGAAGTATCTCGCCGCCTGGGCGGGTTGGCTGGTTGACTATGAAAAGCCACTCTACCTGATTTGCTCTTCAGACGAACTCCAGGAAGCGAAGCGCATCCTCAACAAGATCGGGATTGACCAACTTGCCGGCTACTTTGATCCAAAGGAACTGGCGGCGGCCGGTATTCTGAACCAAAGCTACGAGGTCAAATCACCAGCCGAGATCGCCCCCCTGCTTGAAAAAGGGGAAATCACCCTGATCGATGTGCGCGGAGATTCGGAATGGAAAGAGGAGAATATCCCGGGTGCACGCCGATGCTTCCTCGCCCATCTCCCGGACCTGCTGAGCGAATTTACGGGAGACTGCACCCTCGTGTTCCAATGCCGAAGCGGTGGTCGCTCCGCTGTTGCCGCCAGCATTGCCTGTGCCGCGGGAGTGCACAATGTAGTGAACCTCAGTGGCGGTATCCACAGCTGGGAAAAGGATGGATTCCCGGTCAGCAAAGGCTCTGCCGATCAGCGTGGCCCCGGTGACGATGCCTCGGTTTGGGAGGGAGCCTCACAAAGCCAGGCCATTTTTTGGGACGCCCAATGCCCGTCCTGATTTCAACACCAAGCAAACTCAATGTCCCATCAAATAAGATCATGAAAGAATTCATCCTACAGCCCTGGCCATGGTGGTTTTCCGGAACCATCATCGGCATCATCGTCCCGCTTCTCTACCTGCTGAGCGGAAAAGGTTTTGGAGTGTCGACCAGCTTTCAGGAGCTGGGTGCGCTCTGCTGCAAAAATAAAGGCCCGGGTTATTTGAAAAACTTCAACTGGCGGAGTGGATTATGGACCCTCGTCTTTTCCGCCGGAATCATCTTGGGCGGTTGGATTGCAGTTCATCTTTTGAGTGATGCCCCTATCCTTTTCCTGCCCGAATCCTTCCATTCACCCGGAGGCCTGACCCGACTTCTGATTGGCGGCTGGCTGGTCGGCTTCGGAACCCGTTACGCCGGAGGCTGCACCTCCGGTCACGCCATCAACGGCATCGCCAACCTAAACCTCCCCAGCCTGATCGCGACGATCTTTTTCTTTGTCGGCGGCGTCGCCGTAACCTGGGGCCTCGGCAATCTTATTTTCTAACCAAAGCATCAAATGGAAACTATCAAAAACTCATCAAGCCGCACCGATTTTTTATCCGCGGGTGCCTACTTGCGCATTGCCTTCGTCGGTGCCTTACTCGGTATTGTTTTAGCAAAATCCGAAGCCGCCAACTGGGACCGTGTCCACAAAATGTTCCGCTTCGAGGAAGCCCACATGTATCTCATCATTGGGGTCGGTATCGCTGTTGCCATGGTCGGCATGTGGATTCTAAAAAAAATCCATGCTTCCTCCATTGGTGGCAAACCCATCGCCTACGAGGCCAAACCTCTTCACAAGGGCGTCATCATTGGCGGCATGATCTTTGGCGCAGGATGGGCCATCACCGGAGCCTGCCCAGGCCCGATCTACACCCAGATCGGCGGTGGCGAATTCTACGCACTCATGACCTTGCTCGGGGCACTGCTCGGAATGTTCAGCTATGCATTCCTCAAAGGCAAACTACCCCATTAACCGCCATCACCCATGCAGTTGCCGACTTGGGTGAGAAGAGCCTCGCCGCTTGCGGAGAGGTTGGCGACTTATGATCGGGAAACGCTGTTCAATGATTTGATCGGTGGCAGCGTCGTCGCCGTCATGCTAGTTCCCCAAGCGATGGCCTATGCCATGCTGGCGGGACTACCACCCCAGGTGGGGCTTTATGCAAGTATTCTGCCGCTCATTCTCTATGCCCTGTTCGGCTCGAGTAATGTTCTCGCCGTCGGCCCCGTTGCCATGGTTTCACTCCTGGTCGCCAGTGGCGTCGGCACCATGGCCACTCCTGGCTCAGCCGAGTATCTGTCCCTCTGCCTGACGCTTGCCGCCATGGTCGGAGTAATCCAGATACTGATGGCGATGCTCAAGTTCGGGTTCCTCCTCAATTTCATCAGCCACCCTGTGATTCGCGGATTTACCAGTGCCGCCGCCATCGTAATTGCCTTCAGCCAACTGAAATACCTGCTCGGAATTGAAGTGCCGCAGACTGAACTCCCCTATCAAACCATCGTTGCTACCCTGCGCAGCCTGCCCACAATCGAGTGGGCGACTTTCGCGATCGGCTTGACTAGTTGCGGCTTGCTGCTTGCGGGTTCTTTTGCTTTAACCCCTCTCCTCAACCGTCTCGGACTTTCCAGATTCTGGGCAGGAATCCTCCCTCGGTTTACCCCCCTGATCGTAGTCGCATTGGGAGTCGCTGCGATCAGCCTCTTTCATTGGGATACTAACCGGGGAGTGAACATTGTCGGCGAAATTCCTTCAGGGCTTCCCCGGCTCACCATGCCGGATTTTTCGATTGATACCTTGATAAAACTAGGTCCCCTCGCGCTGGTCATCGGGCTGGTGGGATTCCTCGAAAGTTATTCCGTGGCCAAAGCTCTCGCAGGGCGGAGACGTGAAAAGGTCCACCCTAACCGGGAAATGGTGGCGCTCGGTATCGCGGATCTCGGTGCATCCATCACCGGCGGATTTCCCGTGACCGGAGGCTTTAGTCGATCCGTAGTCGCCGAAAATGCAGGAATCCGCACCCCCATGGGCTCCATCATCACCGCAATCATCGTCGCTGTTTCAGTGCTGCTGCTTCCGGAATATTTTCATCATATTCCCAGAGCGGTTCTCGCCGCAATCATCCTGGTCGCCGTCATCAGCCTGATCGATTTCCGTGTTCCACTCGGTCTTTGGAAATTCAGCCGCCCCGACGCCCTTGCCTGGCTCGTCACCTTCCTCGCGGTCCTTTTCCTTGGCATCGAGAATGGAATTCTCGCGGGAATCATCGCCACGGCGATGTTGCTCATGTGGCGAGTCAGCCGCCCTTTTGTGACCAAAGTCGGTCGGATTGCCGGGAGCGAACACTTCCGAAACGTTGATCGTTTTAAAGTGGAAACCCACCCGGATGTGATCGCCTTCCGGGTAGATGCCAGCTTGATATTTGCCAACGCCCCCTTTGTTGAGGACTATGTGCTGGGCCTGGTCGCGGATCATCCCGATGTGAAGTCCCTTTTACTCATTGCCACTGGCGTGAATGATATCGACGCAACGGGAATCGAATTATTCAATAGCCTCCGGCTCGAACTTCATGATGCCGGAGTCGGGTTCTACCTCTCAGATGTCAAAGGGCCCGTGACCGATCGCCTCCGGGAAGCGGGTTTTGATGAAACCTTTATGAACTGTAATCTGTTTCTCAATGCTGATGAAGCCATGAAGAAGCTGACGAGCCCATAAAACGATCAATCAGCCCAGTTCCTACAAGGGATCATTCCTATTCGTGTTCCTGCTCGTTCATTCGCGGTTGATAAACCCCTGGTTTGATCACCGTGCCACTTTCCTAGATATTATATTTTATAAAGTTGGGGGGGTCCAAGTCTTCAAAAAAAGCAGCTATTTTGCGTTTTTTTAACATTAAGGGGTTGTTAATTAGTTAAAATCCGTAAAATAATTTTGGGTTTTTCCTTTGATCAATAAGGGGTTAAGGGATATTATACGTCATCTCTTAATAATCTCTCTTCATAAACAAAGAAGGATTGTTCACCCTGGCACCCGATACAATATTATCCTTTGCTTACTTGTAAGCTAAGCTAACCTTAATTATCTGCACATGAAAAATATACGCTCTCTCTTCTACAAAACACTGCTAATACCCATTTTATGTCAGCACCTCGTATCTTGCGATGGCGGGGATGATAGCGGTGCCCAAGCAATCGCCTCAACTCAAGAATTAGTCGAAATTCAAAAATTAGTCGAAACTCAAGAATTAGTCGAAGCCCGGGAAGTTTCAAAAAACTTTGAAGGTGCTTTCATAGAGCCGGAACTGAAACCTCACTTTTATACTTTTCTAGAGGAGGCTGATAAGCGAGGCATTGCAATAAATCCTGAGAGAGTAGCCAACCTTTCGATAAGATTTGCGGATTTACCGTCCGGCACTACAGGTTTATGCACCACAAGTGAGCTAGATGGAAGGGCGGAAATAGTGGAAATACAGATTTCCTCATCCCTGAGAGGGGGAAATTCAGAGTGGGTGGTCATTCACGAGCTCGGACATTGCCTCTTGCATATGCAACACAGAGAAACTCTGCTAAGCGTTATGAATTCAGCAATTTTTACGTCAGAATTAAATCAGAAAGACCGGGAGCAAATTTTTGATGAGTTTTTTGACCCTCAGTATTTCGAGAAATTTTTTTAATAGAGGACGCCTGAGGATAAGTTGCATACATCGATGGCCACCGTGCCGAGGAGGACTGCCTGCCTTAGCCTGATT
>Ga0075467_10002070_pt1 | contig 16034 bp, 12 predicted proteins | sample DEB08_DNA_9_FD_75067 | JGI IMG/M metagenome (GOLD analysis project Ga0075467, IMG submission 75067) | Aqueous microbial communities from the Delaware River and Bay under freshwater to marine salinity gradient to study organic matter... | ecosystem: Environmental > Aquatic > Marine > Coastal ... | reverse complement strand
ATTGTTTCGTTTGTTTTATGGCTGATATTGTCCTATTTTTTATTAAAAATGACTTTGAATGACGAATATAGTGATTTTGATGGTAATTTTGTATTGATGTAAAGGGAAGACGGATTGAACAAATCAAACAGATATAAAGGGATATCTTCTAATTTGTTTTCAGCCGTTTAATTCCTATTTCCATCATAAACTACACGAAAAAAAATGATACATCAAACTTATATTACGGATCATATTTTACTACTGGAGTTAGACAATCCACCTGCGAACACATTGGCGAAAGCCATGAAAATACAGATGATGAAAATCATGGATAAAGTCGAGCAAAATGCGGAACTGCGGGCAATTATTATCACGGGGAGAGGAACAAAATTTTGCAGTGGAGATGATTTGAAAGAAGCGGCTTATAATGTAAAAACGGAACATGGAATTATTCAAAATCTTCGTGATTTTAGTGCGGTAATTGATAGATTTGAAGCGCTAGAGATTCCGATAATTGCTGCGATAAATGGTTGGTGTATTGGCGGCGGTTTGGAGTTGGCGTTGTGTTGTGATATTCGTGTGGCGGTGCCTGATGCGAAGTTTATTAGTGCTGGTGTGAATGTTGGCTTGACGGCTTCGGCTTTTCGGTTGCCTCGCTTGATTGGCATTGGTCGTGCGAAACGGTTGCTGCTTACGGGCGATACTATTAATGCAAAAACGGCTTTAGAATATGGCTTAATCACGGATGTTTTTGACTCCAATCTACTTTTGGCGGAAGCCATAAAAATCGCTAAAACGATCGCTCAAAAAGCTCCTTTGGCTATAAAAGCAACTAAAAACATTGCGAATCAATCGTTGGATTTGGATTATGAAAAGGGTTTAAAATTTCAACAGGAACAATTGGAAAATTTGTCAAAAACACAAGATCACAAAATGGCTTTGGAAGCATTTTTGGAAAAACGAAAACCGATTTTTGAGGGGAAATGATTTTAGTCAATTGACTTGGCAATAAGTACTCGGACTTATTAGGTTTACCACCGCTTTTTTGCGGTAGTAAACCTGAGCTTCAAATCAGAATTGTTTATTGAGTTTTAATAACCTTTTTGGTAACTATTGCCAACGTTTCATTATTCATAATTCGTACAAAGAAAACGCCTTTCGGCAAATTGTAAACCTCAACTTGATGATTGCCGTCAATATTTTCTTGACGCAATAATCGACCATTCAAATCAAAAATAGACAATTGATAATCACCATATTCTAATTCAATATTGATAAAATCCGTTGTTGGATTTGGATAAATATTGAAAATTGGTTTTTCGATAGTCGTCGTACTCACACCAAACGGGATAATGGTAATATTTCCGTTCGCATCAAAAGGATTTGACCAAATTGGATTGGTGTAAATATCGCTACCTGTCAAGGTTAGTAAAAATGCTTCGAGTGCATTTTTTTCCGCTTGTGTAAGATTTAGCTGTTGTCCGTTACCGGGATTTCCTGGCGCTCCGCCTCTCAATCTTGGGTCTAATTGAGGGTTGATTTGTGGGTCAAACGTAATGTCGTTATAATGATTAATCACGTCCATGATGGAAGTCATACTGGCATCGTGCATCATCGCCCCGTTGAGTTGTCCTTGTGGATTCACCAAGTCACGCAAACTCGGTGCTTTTGTCACGGTCAAATCGGTGGCATTCGGATCTTGGGCATTTCCAATAATTCCATTATTTTGAGAATTAGGATCAATGTCAAATTCAGGTGCTTGATGACAACCTTGACAACCGGCACCGTTTGCGGGTCCACCTGGCGGAGCGATGAACAAGGCTTTTCCTTGGTTTTCTTGTGCGGTAAAATTCGGAAATGGTTGAGCAATATTATTGACTTGTGCTAATCCTGCATCAAATTTGGAATCAAAAGATTGAATACTTCTAATGAATTGAGCCAATGCCCGACGAATACGTGCTTCTGTGACATTCGCATCGCCATAAGCGAACGTGAATAATTCTTGGTAATAATTTTCTGCTTCTAATCTTGTAAATAAAGAATCAATGGGCAAATCGCCTTGCGTTCCGCTGAATCCCATTTCTACATGGTCTTGAATCGGCATCGTTGATTGGATTTCCAAAGTTGCTGCTCGTTCGTCCCAAAAGAAGGCGACTTCATTGGCAAATCGTGCATTCACCAGACGCATCGCATGACGACCTGTGAGTTCGCTATTCAAACCAACACTCAAAGCCGCCGTATCGCTAAATGCAAATTCTTGTTTGTGACAACTTGCACAAGAAACCGTTTCGTTTGCAGACAGTTTTTTGTCATAAAATAAGACCCGACCAAGTGTTGCACCTGCGTCTGTAATTGGATTATTATTCGGTGTGTTGTCTTTTGTAATGTAGTTTGGAACATTAGAATTAGCATAATGATCTAAATTATTTAAATCAATTGTTCCTGCAATTAAAATTGAGCTAATTGCAAAAATTAATAATAGAGGATATTTTTTCATGGTTTGTGATTTTTTATTTTTTGAATCCTTAGGAGAGGTTCAATAATCCATTTACTTTTCTAACTTTTTTTGAAAGGCAATTTATTTACGATTCTTTGTGAGGTGGTGCAGATTTTTCATAAAAGGTTGCACGAACAAAAAAACAAGCAAGTTGAAATTATAAAATTTGATTTTTCAGTGCTGGAAAGTCATCAGGTAATTCGGCCGCTAAAATAAACATTAAATTGACCACCGCAAAAAAGCGATAGGAAATCAACCTGGTTGTGAGTCTCCTGTTCTCCATAGGGTTTCAACTTATGTTTAGTGTTCTCGCACCGTTGATGCTTTTTTACAAAAAACTAAATATTTAAAATCCGTAATCAATTTTCCCAAAACTTCAATTATCTTTGATTTCCAATAATTGAAGCGAATTTGATTAGCAACATATCCAAACGGATAATCGTTCTTTCTCCGATGATGCACGATAGGGTATAAGAAAATGACTTTATAAAATGAGTTAAGCCTATCGATATTGATTTTGTGAGTGAAATCCACGTATGAAATTAATACGTTTTTAATTAGAAAAGTAGTCTAAAATCTAACGTCTAATCATCTAATATCTAAATAAAAAATTAGCAATCAACTTTATGATGAAATATGCAATTGTCTCAATGCTACTGTGTTGTGCGAGTATTATAAATGGACAAATTTTAGAAGTGCCATTCGGTTCTAATCCTAAACTATCGAATTATCAACCGCCTTCAGAACATCGCCCAAACTGGGACAAAAACGCTGGTGACACGATTGATATTCCTTTTTTAGATGATTTTAATTATGAATCTTTATTGCCTTCCGGCAAATATTGGGCGGATCAGTTTGCGTATGTGAACAAAGGTTATGGCGTAAATCCACCGACTTTAGGTGTGGCAACCTTGGACGGAATTGATGAAACTGGTGCGGCTTATGCCAATAGTGGCACAGGAGTTCGTGACTATTTGACTTCAAATCCGATTCGTTTAGGCGGCAAAACCGCTGCGGATAATGTTTACTTGAGTTATTTTTATCAAAAGAAGGGTTTTGGTGAAAAACCTGAAATTGGCGATAGCTTGGTGGTAGAATTTAAAGATAATCAAGGCAATTGGATTTGGATAGAAGCTTTTCCTGGTGTTCCTGACTCTGTGAATCCAAATGTTATTCAACCTTTTGCTTTCAGTGAATTACCGATTGATGAAAGTAGATTTTTGTATGATGGTTTTCAGTTTCGTTTCAAAAACTACGGGGCATTGACGGGAAGTGCGGATCATTGGCACCTTGATTATGTTCGAGTGACGGAGAATAACATTCCGTCTGCTGTCTTGAACGATGTCGCATTTACAAAAGAAGTGAAGCCAATTTTGGAGTTTTATACTTCTATGCCATGGAGACATTTTAAGAACGATAAAATTAATGAAACTAACGACGAATATCGTGTGGATTTATCCAACTATTTTGCGGCAACGCAAAACATCAACCCGAGTCAAGTTATTATTGAAGAAGCGACAACCGGGACGCAATTGATGCAGGATAATATTTTGTCTTTTAACGAACCGCCGATTGCTTTAGGAAATATTCCTATCGGACAACATACAGTTATCAAAGAATATGACGCTGCCAAATTTACCGATATGATTTCAGGATTGAATAATTTTGATAATTCCACGGAGCTGACCGTCAATTCTTACTTTATTGTTAATCCATCAAATCAAGATGGAACATTATCGGCAGCTTTGGCGAATGATACGGTTTTTTCAGAGACGGTTTTTGATAATTATTTCTCGTATGATGATGGCGGTGCAGAATTAGCACTTGTCGCAGCACGTTCGGGCGATGAAGTGGCTGTAAGATTCCGTACAAATATAGCGGATACTTTACGTGCTTTTCAAATGTTTATTCCACGAATTGCAGGTGATGTGACTGGTCAGCAACGTTTTAATTTGAAAGTTTGGTTAGGTGATTTAAACTCAACGCCAGTATATCAAGCGGATTTTCAAAAGCCAATTTATGTTGATTCCTTGAATGGTTGGACGACCTACTCTTTAGATACAACGCCTGTAGCGTTGCCAGTTGGTGATTTTTATATTGGTTGGCAACAAGCGACTGACCCGTCAAGTCCGAATCAAGCAATTCCGATCGGTTATGATAGAAATAATAATGATAAAGTCGTTAATAATTATATGAATATCGGCAACGGTTGGCAACCTTTGAACTCTGGTTCTGCACCGATTCAAGATGGTGCAATTATGATTCGTGCGATTGTTGGTGATTTTACACCATTTACAACGGATACAAAAACACCAGAAAGCAAATCAATTTTTGCATCTATTTATCCAAATCCGACTGATAATCAACTGTTTATTCAAATAGAGGATGATTATAATAATTATCAATATAGAATCTATAACCTTGCAGGACAAACCTTGCAACAAGGTATTTTACAACAGGAAATTAATGTAAGTGATTTGGTAAATGGTGTTTATTTTATTAATATTCGCCATGAATCCGAGATGATTAATTTGAATCATAAATTTGTTAAATACTAAAACATTCAAACATTCAAACATATATAAAAAATGAAAGAAATAACAGTACAAGATTTGAAGAAAATGATGGACGAAGGAGCTGATTTTCAGTTGATTGATGTCAGAGAACCTCACGAATATGAACTGGGAAATATCGGCGGAGAATTAATTCCGTTAGGAACAGTACCGGAAAATTTGGATAAGATTTCTAAAGAAAAACAAGTCGTTATGCAGTGCAGAAGCGGCGGTAGAAGTGGTAGAATTACTCAATTTTTAGATATGCAGGGATACACTAATATCTATAATTTGGCAGGCGGAATTATAGCTTGGCAAGCAGAAATTGATCCTTCTGTGAAATACTAAAACTATTCTATGATTATAGTAACTGGTGCTGCGGGGTTTATTGGAAGTGTCGTTGCAAGTGCGTTGAATAAAGCGGGACATGAAGATTTAATTTTAGTGGATGATTTTTCTAAAATTTATAAATCTAATAATTACGCTCATATCAAGCATTTGCAACGCATAGAGCGAATGGAATTATTTAAAAAATTAGCAAGTTTAGAGCAAATTGAAGCCATTATTCATTTAGGGGCAAGAACGGATACGACCGAGACAGATATTGATTTATTTGATCGTTTGAACCTAAATTATACCAAACAAATTTGGAATTTTTGTTCAACAAATCAGATTCCATTAATCTATGCGTCGAGTGCAGCAACTTATGGTTTGGGTGAATTTGGCTATGACGACGAACACGAACTTTGCGAAAAGCTACAACCATTAAATGCTTACGGACGTTCTAAAAACGATTTTGATATTTGGGCGTTACAGCAAGACAAACAGCCGCCAAATTGGTATGGTTTGAAGTTTTTTAATGTTTATGGTCCTAACGAATTTCATAAAGAACGTATGGCGTCAGTCATCTTTCATACACATCGACAAATATTAAAAACTGGTGGAATGAAATTGTTTCGTTCGCACAAGCCGGCGTTTAAAGATGGTGAACAAATGCGAGACTTTATTTATGTCAAAGATGTGGCAAAAGTGATTTTATTTTTAATGAAAGGTCAAGCCGACAATGGTATTTATAATTTAGGTACAGGAACTGCTCGAACTTTTTGGGATTTGGCAGCAAATACTTTCCGAGCAATGAACCTCGAACCGAAAATTTCCTTTATTGATACGCCAGCAGATTTACGAGATAAATATCAATATTTTACCGAAGCGAATATGGCTAAACTTCGTAAAGCAGGTTATAATACACCGTTTGCAACTTTAGAAGAAGGAATTGCAGATTATGTTCAGCACTATTTGATGGATAAGAATTATTTTTAGTATAACGGAGTCAAACTCGGTTATTATTCAATGCGAAGTTCAACTTGGCACTACTTAAATTACTAAAATGATAAAATACTTTCACTTTATTTTTGCTTTTGGAATCATTTGTCTAACTGCTTGTCAATCAGAGGAAAATAAAGAAGATGCGACAGTAGGTACAGTCGATTTGGCAACAGAAATTAAGGCTTTAGAAGATAGCGTTTATACAGAAAATAGGGAAGGATTCCGACTGATGCAAGAGAAGAACGCCCGATTATTGATAGAAAAATATGAGGCTTTCGCCAAAACAGCGGTCGAAGAAACTGAGGCTATTGATGCTTTATTTAAAGCGATCAGCGTTGCTCAATACAATAAAAGTTATGCGAAAGCCGCTCAATTATTAAAGGAGATTTATACAAAATATCCAAAATCGAATGGTGCCGTTCGTGCAAGATTTGATGAAGCTTATTTGTATGATGACAAGATTCAAAACTTTGATAAAGCGAAAGAATTATATGAAGCTTTCATCAAAGATTATCCGGATAGTAAATACACAACTACAGCGGAACAGTGTTTAAGTATCTTGGGTGAAGATTTAGATGATATTTTGAAAAGAGTTCAGGAGAAAGCCGGGAGATAAATGTAATATTTCAGCATACGCTGAATGAATGCACAAAATTGATCAAAAAATTAGGGCTTTACGAAAGTAAAGCCCTAATTTTTTTTATTCAAAGTATGTTTTACGGTAGGATCAAACCACAATTAAAAGGCGTAACTTTACTTTAATCACAAAAGGCACAAAAGAAAATTAAATTCTCTTTTGTGCCTTTTATCATGTAAAAAGTAACTTACAGTTTACGCTGTACTTTACCAGTTTGATCAATAATCATTTCGTCATTTCCTGTAAAAACAACCGCTTTTCCATATTCAAATGCTTCAGCTCTATCGTATTGAAAATCAATTACTAATTCGTTGTATTTGTTGATATAACCGTATTTACCATCTTTTTTTACAACAAACAGACCTTCAGAATAACCACGAATCATATCATATTTGAAAGGAATAATGACTTCATTATAAATATTAACACCACCAAATTTACCATCTTTTTCAACAATAAAAAAGCCTTCAGAATTAGCAGGTAAACGTCCCATATATCCCATTGCGTTGTTGTATTCGCAAGGAATCACTAACTTTCCGCTATAATCGACATAGCCATAACGACCCTTGTCACGGACAACTGCAAAACCATTTGAGAAATTAGGACGAATGTATTCATTATCGAAAGTGAACTTGGTTTTGGCTTTGCCTTCCTTATTGATAAAACCCCATTTTCCACCTTTCTTGACTCCAATTAAGCCATATTGAAACTGAAATCCAACATCCTCATATTTGAATGGAATAATTGTACGATTTTCATTATTAATGAAACCCCATTTTCCACCTTTTTTGACGATTCCTAAACCATTTTTGAAATCGTAGGCGTGTTCATAATCAAAAGGAATCACTTCTCTTAATGCTTCATTGACATAACCGTAGGCGTTATCCCTTTTGGCGTAAGCCAAACCATCTTCATTAAATGCTCCTAATTTATCATATTTGAAATCTACTTTGATACGACCACGATTATTCAACGCACCCCATTTACCACCGATTCTGACGATACAAGTATTCTTTTTATAATCTAATGCTTGTTCATAATTAAATCGAATCACAACTTTATTTTGTTGGTCGATATAACCGTATCGATCATTTTTGCGAGCGTAGGCAATACCATTGTTGAACTCACCAATTTCATCATATTCGAACGGAATGATTCTATCGCCATCACGGCTGATGATGCCCCATTTTCCACGCTTTTTGACTCTTGCTTGTCCATCTTTGAAGCCTAAAGCTTTATCATAGAAAGTCGGTATTACAACACGACCTTCAGTATTCATATAACCGTATTTTTCACCAATCAAGACTGGGCAAACGCCCTCGCAAAATGAACCAATTTCATCGTATATTAATGGAATAATAACCTCGCCACGGTCATTGATTGCACCGAATTTTGTGTCTTTTATAACGGTTGCTAAGCCACTACGAAATGGAAAGATTTCATCGTATTCTAAAGGTACGACTTCGATACCTTTTTTATTTATCATGCCCCATTTTCCATTGCGGACGACAATCGCCAAGCCCTGATCAAACGGAAAGATTTTGTCATAAATATACAGTACAATCTGCTTACCTTCTGTGTTAACGACTCCCCAACGTCTTCCTTTTCTTACACAAGCCAAATCTTCCGAGAAAGTTGTAACTTCATCATAAATCATCGGAATTGCTAACTCTGTCGTCTTATCAATAAATCCCCAGCGAGTATCTTGACTGACTGCCGCCAAACCATCTTTAAAATCCCAAACTTCCGTATATTTTTTTTGTGCCTTAGCAGATGCTTCTCTTGTGCTATATTTTTTCGCACTCGGCTTCTTCCCAAGTAACGAGGCGTTACAAGCGTAAGAACCAGTTGACAAAACAGCCACCAGTAATGAGGTTTTTATAATTGTAAACACTTTCATAAGCAGTTAGTTAGTTGTTGCGTTTAATCGGGAAACGACTTTTTTTAGTAAAATCTAAATAAAATCGCCAGATATTATCGAATACGAATTTACTCCTATTCATCAGTTGTTTATTGCTTAATAATAAGTGTTATCCATCAAGTATTATTCTGATTTTGTGGTGATTAGACCATTGAACTATTTTAATATACTTTTTAATAAAATCGTAAAAAGTAACATAATAAAAAATAATTATTCAATTAAATTTATCAAAGTTTTATAATCGTCAAAAGGTGCATCATCGTTTTTCATCTCCAAGAAATTATCAAAGTCGTCGTAGGTCGAACTTTCTCCCGGCTCTTCTAAATCAGGGTAGGTAAATTCTGTTCGGACTTCTATTTGTCCTTTTTCTAATTGTGACAATCGCCACCGGTAGGTCTCTATCATTCTATGCCAAATCAAATTATTTGTTTCGAAATAATCTACATCCGGTAAAACAGCTAAAGCTTCCTTGAATGCTGAATTATTTCGGGCAATCATTTTTCCATCTTGAATGATATAAAATGCCGTTTGTGCGACAGCTTTATCCTTTGTTAAGAGCATCGCATACATGACCAATTGTAAATCTTCTTTTGATTTAATCATGCGTTGTCGCCTTGCAGCACCTCGCCATTTTAAATCTAAAATAGTGAATTGTCCCTTATCATTTTTTAGAACTAAATCCGCTTTTGCTTTGATGCGTTTTCCATTGAAGTCACCTTCGATAGATTTTTCGATTGCCTCTACCTGCCATCCATTGTTTCGAATCATGTTAATCAAGTTCCAAGCAGAATATTGCAGTGTATTTACGAAAGCGGTTTTTTCGGGTTCTCGACCGTACATCAATAAGACGGCTCCCTCACGCTCCAGTAATTTTTTTACATTTTGAGCGACCCAAGATTGTACTTCTGTCTTATTCCAACTCAAAACATCAGGACGATTGAACATTATCTCGAATAATCTATGAGCCAGGTTTCCCATCAGAGTAGGTTCTTTCACCACTGAGAGAATGGAGGTTTTCTTTAATCCTAATTTATACTTAAACACCCATTTATATGGGTAATAAAATAAAGACTCTAAACTCGTAAATGTCTCGCTTTCGCTTGTAGCAATATTTTTGTTATTTGTGACAGTCAAATAGGGTTTAGGTTGGCCCAGATTCTTCGTCTGAATAGTTATTTTTTGATCTATGTGAAAGTTTGCTAATGTATTGTTATTTGATAATGAGTTTAAATCGAAGATTAAATTTTCTAAATTATCAAATGTAGCCTCTAAGTCACTATACAAGGGGTGTAACTGCACTTCTTTTCCCTCAATCATCTCTGATATAACTAAAAATAAGCGATTGTGACAATGTAAAATAGCTCTTGGACGCTGCCATAATAGCAGTTGATTCTCTTCTTTAGGGGTTAATAAAGTGACATTTTTTGAAGCTAAAAAAGCTTGCTCTTTTTTGTACCAACGTGTAAAAAAATGGTCAACTTCGTTTTGAGAGAAATTCCACCAGACCAAATCTTCTACTTTTTGAATCACGGCACTCGAATGATGGACTAAAGGTAAATGATGGACTTCTCTTTCTTTGAATGTTATTGGTGACGGTTCATAAATCGTTTTGACGATACGTTCTAACTGCAAATGTGATAAGTGCGTTTCTGTTTCTGGAAAAGCATTGAGCAATTCACAAATTCGTCTTGCTTGTTCGCTCAAGACTAATAATGACGGCTGTTTGCCTCCTAAATGCTCAAACTCATCGGATGCCCATTGCTGCACAGTTTCAAAAATTTCTAAAACTTCATTTTTCGGAACAACGGCACCAATATCATAACGCTGGCGACGAAACCAAAAATCATATTGCTTTCTGACTGCTTTGACTTTAATATTTTGATCCGTTACCGCCCGTTTCTCTAAATCTTCGAAGTACGTCCGAATCATCATTTCCCAACGATCAGAACGCAAGCCAGGCGTTTGTGCCATTTCGGTTGCAATCAAGTTTGCCAAATCATCACGTAAAGGCTTGACCGCTAAAGAAACAAACTCCATGATTTTGAATGGGTCGATCGGTCGCCAAAGGAAAGTCGGCACTAATTTCAGAATCTGTAAAACAGGTCGAGCCAACGAAGCAGATTGAATACCTAAACTCGGTAAACCTTCTTGTATCAAGGCATTGTCTAACATGCGATTCTTTTCAGGAATCAAACATAATGGCTTGAAATCTCGATTTTCTCGAAATAATTTGGCTAAAAATTCAGCAGCTTCCGTTTCTCGTTTAGCTTTAATAATGACTAGCGAACCATCTACCTTTGCTCTTGATTTTTTCCTTTTACCGTTCTTTTTATGAAATAAAGCCTTTCGGAACTGTCCTAAATCGCTTCCGTCAAAATCTGTCTGTAATGCTAATTCTTCAACTTGAACTCCTTGATTTTCTAATTTTCTAAATAAAACTTTTAAATATTGTGGTAATAATCGTAGTGGCTCATTTAAAAATATTTGTTGAATCGGTGTAGTTTTTTTCTCTAAAGCCTTGATGACCAACTGAAATCTATCTGCAAATCCAAAATTTAGACGAAGCGGTTCATCTTCGTTTTTGTTATTTAGTTCTGTTTCTATTTCTGCCAAAGTTCGTAATCTAGCTGGTATAGTCTCCTCTATTTCAAAATCCCAATTAGCTAAAATCAACTCGTCCCGACGTTCTAACAAGGCGTTAGCTGTCGCTAATTCATCTGCTTCAAACGACATTTTATAAAATACATCAGGATTCGATTCCAGGTATTTTCGTAAGGCTTGACGATATTGTTCGATTCGGATATGTGCATTGTTGTGCGGATGACCAACCAAACCCAAGTGAATTTCTAACAAATTCAGAAGATGTTGTTGGCCACAATATTGATAACCAATAGCGATATTTTTATCTGTGATTTGAGTTGGATAAACGCTATCGTCTAATTTTAAACCAAAGAATAAGGTCATATATATTTGGTGTTTTATTTTTTTATTTATTGATAAGCTAATATAAGGGAAATTTGTGACTTACGAGTTCTTGAGTTTACGGATGCATCGTTGTTTGACACTTTTTTATGTAAAGTGACTTTTTAAATGGGTTTACCAATTTATTCCAACGACAAAGATAACGTAACCATTTGATTATAAATCAATCAATAAGATTTTTTAAATCTAATAGGTCTGCCGAAACAAAAATCTTCACTTAGTTCTTGAATATTTTTACAAAAAAACCTCCCCAAAGTATAAAACTTCAAGGAGGTTTTTAATAAAAAATATTTAAAAGTTAATACTTAACTTTTTACATCATACCTGGCATTCCACCGCCGCCCATTGCTGGAGCTGGAGCTTCTGGCTCAGGTTTGTCAGCGATAACACATTCTGTCGTTAAGACCATACCTGCGATTGAAGCCGCATTTTCTAAAGCAATACGAGTTACTTTAGTCGGATCGATAACTCCTGCTGCTTTCAAATCTTCGTAAGCATCTGTGCGAGCGTTGTAACCGAAGTCGCCTTCGCCTTCACCTACTTTCATCATAACAACTGAACCCTCAACACCGGCATTTGATGCGATAGTGCGTAAAGGAGCTTCAACTGATTTGCGAACGATGTCGATCCCTAAGTTTTGGTCTTCGTTGTCGCCTGTTAAGTTTGCCAATGCTACTGATGCACGAACTAACGCAACACCACCACCAACGACGATACCTTCTTCAACCGCTGCACGAGTTGCGTGTAACGCATCATCAACACGGTCTTTCTTTTCTTTCATTTCGACTTCTGTCGGTGCGCCTACATATAGTACCGCAACACCACCAGCTAACTTCGCTAAACGCTCCTGTAATTTCTCACGGTCGTAGTCAGAAGTTGTCGTATCGATTTGTTGTTTGATTTGGTTGATACGAGCTTTGATTTGCTCTTCAGAACCCGAACCATTGACAACAGTCGTATTATCTTTATCTACAGTGATTTTTTCTGCAACACCTAAGTGCTCTAATCCTGCGTTTTCTAATTTATAGCCTTTTTCTTCACTGATAACTGTTCCGCCAGTTAAGATAGCGATGTCTTCCAACATAGCTTTTCTGCGGTCACCGAAACCAGGAGCTTTTACAGCTACAACTTTTAATCCACCTCTCAAACGGTTAACTACTAATACACCTAATGCTTGAGAATCGATATCTTCAGCAATGATTAATAACGGACGACCATTTCCTAATGCTTTTTCTAAGATAGGAACGATGTCTTGCATGTTAGAAATCTTCTTATCGTGAATTAAGATATATGGATTTTCGTATTCTGCTACCATAGATTCGGCATCTGTCACGAAGTAAGGTGACAAATATCCACGGTCAAACTGCATACCCATTACTTCTTCAACATAAGTATCTGTTCCTTTTGCTTCTTCTACCGTGATAACACCATCAGTTGTTACTTTTGCCATTGCATCTGCAATCAAAGAACCGATTTCTGCGTCGTTATTTGCTGAAATAGAAGCGACTTGCTTGATTTTTTCTAAATCACTTCCTACTGTTTCAGAAACTTCTTTCAAGTTAGCGATAACAGAAGCGACTGCTTTATCAATACCTCTTTTCAAATCCATTGGATTTGCTCCTGCTGCTACATATTTTAAACCAGAAGCGACCATAGATTGAGCTAAAACAGTTGCCGTTGTTGTTCCGTCACCTGCTAAATCAGCCGTTTTAGAAGCTACTTCTTTCACCATTTGAGCGCCCATATTTTCAATAGCATCTTCTAATTCTACCTCTTTTGCTACTGAAACACCATCTTTTGTGATGGCTGGTGCTCCGAATTTTTTCTCGATTACAACGTTACGACCTTTAGGTCCTAATGTTACTTTCACTGCGTTTGCAAGTTGGTCAATACCTGACTTTAACTTTTCTCTTGCATCACTATTGAAGCTAATATCTTTAGCCATTTTTTATTAGTTTTAAATTAGTTCGTTAATAGAATTTGTTCGTTGCGGTTTGAGTTTTCCGCTTTTTCTAATTTTGTTGTGTAGTGATTTTAGCCACTTTTTTACTAAAAAACTACGATTTTGAAAATTAGAAGTTGTTTGAATAGATAGTTGATAAGATTAGCAATTAAGCATCAGCAGTTAACTACTAATCATTAAACTACTAATCCCTCGAGCGAGGCTAATCCAAAACAACTAAAATGTCGTCTTCACGCATAATTAGGTAATCAACACCTTCGTAAGAAAGTTCTTGGCCACCATATTTACCATAAAGTACAACATCTCCAACTTGAACAGTCATTGCGTTTCCGTCTTTTCCAGGACCGACAGCTACGATTTCACCTTTTTGAGGTTTTTCTTTAGCTGTGTCTGGGATAATAATTCCGCCTGTTGTTTTTTCCTCTGCCGGGAAAGGCTTTACTACTACTCTGTCGTTAATAGGCTTCATCATAAAGCAAACTATTTTATAATTTAGTTTTGTAAATTAAATTTTCGTTTCATCTAAACGTAACTCGAAAGTCACAGTTATTCTCTTAGCGATTCTCGTGCCATTAGAAAATTCTGTCAAATTAGCAGTTAGTGTAAAATAATTGGCAAAAGCAAACTTTATTTTTTAATGTCAAATTGTCAAATTGACGTATAATCAAGTATGATTTAGCGGTACTACTACTAAAAAAGCCACAAACACATTATAGCGTTTGTGGCTTTTATTATTTTAATACGAATGATATTACATATAAAATGTATCGTTATCGTTTAATTCTTTTGTTGGTGCTTGGTATTCGATATTGTTTTCACCTGTTGGTGCTGCTGGTGCGTTTGATTTAATCATCAAACTTGTTACCAAGCACAATACAACCAATAAAGCAGCTAAAAACCAAGTCGCTTTTTCAATAAAGTCAGTAGATTTTGCTGCACCAAACATTTGGTTGCCTGCTCCACCAAATGTGGCATCTAATCCACCACCTTTTGGGTTTTGAATCAAAACCGCTCCCATCAATAACAAACAAATTACTGCAATCAATATTGTTAAAAAAGTAATCATAATTTTTAATATTAAGTTTATGAACAGTTAAATTATTAGCGCCTATCGGCTTATTGTTAAATTGTTTCGTATCAAAAATCAACTTTTATCGTTCTTGAAAAATTGACCTAAGCAATTTTTGATTGATTTATAAAATAACAATTATAACAGTTTAACAATAAAACAATTTACATTCTTTTAATTAACTGTTTAATTTTGGCTGCAAAGTAAACCTTTTTTTGTGGATTTTTCAAAATTAATTCTTGATACAATCGAATTGCATGTTCAATTTTACCTTGTTTTGCCAAAAGGTCGCCAAAAGTTTCAGTAATTACACCGATTTCATGCAATGGAATTTTTGAAATTCTTTCCAAAGCAGCTTTGATTTGTTGTTTTTTGGTCTGCTTATCGACTATTTTGCTCGATAAAGTTGCTCGAATCTTATCCACATTTTCAGTAGAAGTGATGAAAGCTTCTTCTTGCTCTAATGGTAATTCTTCTGGATCTTTTTTCGTTTCCGTTAAGGTTATTTTACCAATTATCGCTTCTTTTTCGTCTTCAATTTTTGACGAAAGATCTTCCGAAGTCAATTCATTTTTATCATCAGATTCACCGGATTCTTGTTGATCGACCGCATTGATTTGTTCATGAATTTGCTCATGCAGTGGCTTTTCGCTTTTATTGATGACATGTTCTTCATTTTTGGATTCGTGAGTTTGTTCATTATGATCAAATAATGAAAAGTCGTCATGATTATTAATAATCGTTTTATCAATTTCAAACCCAAATTCGATTTCATCATCTAATGTTTCTAAATAATCTTCATGTAGTAAATTGTCAATATCTTCCTCAATCGGAGCGTGTTGCTCCATTTTTTTACTCTCTAAAATAATATTTTGAAGTTCTGAATTACTTGTTGTTTTAGCGGTATCTTCTTTCGTACTTTCAACGATTTCTGTCACTTCATTTTGAATCGGTTCTTCGATCTTTTCAATTTCAGTTTCAGTTGTTTCTTCAGTTTCGTTTTGAACGGTTTCAACGATTTCTGTTACTTCATTTTGAATTGGTTCTTCGGTATTTTCAACTTCAGTTTCAGCTGTTGCGTCAGTTTCGTTTTGAATCGGTTCTT
>Ga0075467_10002068_pt1 | contig 16041 bp, 12 predicted proteins | sample DEB08_DNA_9_FD_75067 | JGI IMG/M metagenome (GOLD analysis project Ga0075467, IMG submission 75067) | Aqueous microbial communities from the Delaware River and Bay under freshwater to marine salinity gradient to study organic matter... | ecosystem: Environmental > Aquatic > Marine > Coastal ... | reverse complement strand
TTAGTACTGAAGACGGGACTTGAACCCGTACGTCCTAATGGACATTGGATTTTAAGTCCAACGTGTCTACCAATTCCACCACTTCAGCATTGGTATATTTTAAGAAAGTTTCAGAGCGAAAGACGGGATTTGAACCCGCGACCCCCACCTTGGCAAGGTGATGCTCTACCCCTGAGCTACTTTCGCAGTCTTTAAATGAACATACAACCTTTCGATTGCGGATGCAAATTTAAAATATTTCTACTAAAACCAAAGCCTTTTAGCAAAATAAATAAAAATAATTTTAAGCTTGTTTCTTCTTAACTAACATACGCTTAATTTCATTCAATTTCATAAGGGCTTCAACGGGCGTAAGTGTATCAATATCAAGGTGTAATATTTCATCTTTAATGTTTTCTAACAAAGGATCATCAAGATTGAAAAAACTCAATTGCATATCGTCATTCAAGGTTTTTACTTTATCTGTAAGCTCTTCACTAGAATGTGATTGCTCTAATTTCTTTAAAATCTTATTCGCACGGTGTAAAACTTGTTGCGGCATACCAGCCATTTTAGCTACGTGAATACCAAAACTATGCGCACTACCACCTGCTACCAATTTCCTTAAAAATAACACATTGTCTTTTAACTCTTTTACAGAAACATTGAAGTTTTTAATACGCCCGAAGGTTTCACTCATCTCATTTAACTCGTGATAGTGGGTTGCAAACAATGTTTTAGGCTTGGCAGGATGCTCATGTAAATATTCGCTAATCGCCCAAGCAATGGAAATACCATCATACGTACTCGTACCTCTTCCTATTTCATCTAACAACACCAAGCTCCTATCAGAAATATTATTTAAAATAGAGGCTGTTTCGTTCATTTCAACCATAAAGGTAGATTCTCCCATTGAAATATTATCACTAGCACCTACTCTAGTAAAAATCTTATCGACCAAACCTATTCTAGCTGCTTTAGCAGGCACAAAACTTCCTATTTGAGCCAACAAAACGATTAATGCTGTTTGACGTAATATTGCAGACTTACCAGACATATTAGGCCCTGTAATCATAATTATTTGTTGACTTGTTCTATCTAGAAAAACATCATTAGCAATATAGGCTTCACCAATAGGTAATTGCTTTTCTATAACAGCATGACGTCCATCTTTAATCTCCAAGTCAAATGAATCATCTATTGTTGGATAGATATAATTATTATCTTTTGCCAATTGTGCAAAACCACATAAACAATCTAGTTGCCCAATTAAATAAGCGTTTTGTTGAACTGGTTTTATGTATTGATTTAACCAACCAATCAATTCTGAAAACAGTTGTTGCTCTATAGCTTGAATTCTATCTTCAGCGCCTAAAATTTTCGCTTCGTATTCTTTAAGTTCTTCTGTAATATAACGTTCCGCATTTACTAAGGTTTGCTTACGAATCCATTCCTCGGGAACTTTATCTTTATGGGTATTTCGCACTTCAATATAATACCCGAATACGTTATTTGAAGCTATTTTAAGCGATGTGATTCCCGTGCGTTCACTCTCACGCTCTAGCATTTTATCTAGATAATCTTTACCAGATTTTGACAACCCTCTTAGTTCATCTAATTCCGAAGAAAATCCAACAGCAATGCTACTGCCTTTCAATACATTTACGGGTGCTTCTTCGTTTAAAGTCTCTTTTATTTTTTCACGAAGCACCTCGCAACTTTGAAGTTTGTCTCCAATAATTTTTAAAGATTCATTATCACAATTTGAAGCCAATGCCTTTATGGGCACAATAGCTTCTAAAGAATTTTTAAGCTGAATGACCTCACGCGGATTCACTTTACTAGTTGCTGTTTTAGAGATTAAACGTTCTAAATCTCCAATATGCTTTATGTGGTTTTGAACCTTCTGAAGCACCGTATTTTCTTTAGTCAAAAAACTAACGACTTCATGCCGTTGCTTAATTTTTTCAACGTTTTTTAAAGGAAGTGCCAACCACCGTTTCAATAACCTTCCACCCATAGGTGAAATGGTTTTATCAATCACATTTAGAAGCGTTACTGCATTGTTATTAGTAGAATTATAAAGCTCTAAATTTCTGATAGTGAATTTATCCATCCACACATAATCATCTTCTGCAATTCTAGAAATAGAGGTAATATGCTGTAACTTATTATGCTGTGTTTCCCCTAAATAATGAAGAATAGAACCCGACGCAATAATGCCTTCATACAAATCTTCAATTCCAAAACCTTTTAATGTTTTAGTGTCGAAATGTTTAATTAAGGTTTCATAAGCATAATCTGTTTGATAAACCCAATCTTCTAAATAAAAGGTATGAAAATCGTCACCAAAAGTGTCCTTAAACAAACTGCGTTTTTGCTTAGATACCAAAACCTCACTAGGACTAAAATTTTGAAGTAACTTATCAATATACTCCGCGTTCCCTTGAGAGGTCAAAAATTCCCCTGTAGAAATATCTAAAAACGATATTCCAATATATTTTTTATCAAAATATACCGAACACAAAAAGTTGTTGGATTTTGACACTAAAACCTCATCATTTAAGGCAACTCCTGGAGTTACCAATTCAGTCACACCACGCTTTACGATGGTTTTGGTCTGTTTCGGATCTTCCAATTGATCGCAAATAGCAACCCGCTGTCCTGCTTTAACAAGTTTTGGCAAATAGGTATTTATGGAATGGTGTGGAAAACCTGCCAACTCAATTTCACTCTCACTTCCAGCACCACGTTTGGTTAAAATAATACCTAAAATACCTGCAGCTTTAATAGCATCACTACCAAAGGTTTCGTAAAAATCGCCCACACGAAACAACAACAACGCATCAGGATACTTTGCTTTAATGGCATTGTACTGCTTCATTAACGGGGTTACTTTTTTTACTTTTTTAGCCAATGGAAAAGTGATTTATTAATGTTATTTTTGACAAAATTGTAGCATGCAATGTACCATTAATTTCATGTTTTTTGAAGTTCATTCTTTAGAAGTTATCTACAATTAGAACGAGATTTCAACAATAAAACCATGCGCAAACTTAAAAATAGTGAATTAGACAGATTAAGCGTTGATGCTTTTAAAGAAGCTAAAAAAACACCGATCATTATTATTCTTGATAATATTAGAAGCTTAAATAATATAGGCTCGGTGTTTAGAACGAGTGATGCTTTTTTAGTTGAAAAAATTTACCTCTGTGGCATTACGGCAACGCCTCCGCACAAAGACATTCATAAAACAGCTTTGGGAAGCACTGACACTGTTGCTTGGAAATATATTGAAAACACAATGGATTTAGTTGAAAAACTAAAACTTGACAACGTGAAAATCTGTTCGATTGAGCAAGCTGAAAACGCTACCATGCTAAACAATTTTGTTGTTGAACCCAACACTAAATATGCTTTAGTTTTTGGCAACGAAGTAAAAGGTGTTGCTCAAGATGTCGTAAATGCTAGCGACGTGGTTATTGAAATACCGCAATTTGGAACGAAGCACTCTCTGAATATTTCGGTGAGTTGTGGGGTTGTTGTTTGGGATATTCTCAGTAAGCTACAAGCAAATGTAAAATAGGTGTTAAAAAAAACAAAGAAACCTTGGCCTACCAAAGGTGTGATGAACCAGATTTATGAAAAAAATCTTTGGGGTGGTGCTACATTCGATTTTTATTCTGGAATAGGCTCACATGATCCGAAAATTATAGACCCATATTTAAAAGCTCTAATTACATTTTTAAAATCTTACAATACGCCCTTAGTAGTTTGTGATTTAGGCTGTGGCGATTTTAATATTGGAAAACACCTAACTACATACTCCAAAAAATATATTGCTATAGACATTGTTGAAAACCTTATTAATAGAAACAAAAAATTATATAAAGAAGATAATTTAGAATTTCATTATTTAGATATTATAAACGATAAACTCCCGTCTGGAGACTGCATTATATTGAGGCAGGTGTTACAGCATTTATCTAATAAAGACATAGAAGAAGTAATAAAGAAAATAGCAGTCTATAAATACATCATTCTAACTGAACATATACCATTGGGCAACTTTGTTTCAAACAAAGACATTATTTCTGGGCAAGGTATTAGACTAAAGCAAAACAGTGGTGTTAATATATTAGAACCGCCTTTTAATTTAAAAATTAAAGATCAAAAACAACTTGAAGAGCATATTCTAGAAAATAATAAAGGGCGTATTCAAACAACCCTTTTTAAAGTATTTTAAATCGTATCCTTTTTGAAAATGAGGCATTGTTTCTTCAAATCTTTAAACAAAAAACATTAAGCGCAAATCTCCTCCAAAACCCACAAATAGTCGGCTCGATTTACCACAAAATCTCTATCAGAAACATCAATAATTTTTACATTAAAATCTTTTTGAGTTTTTAAGAAGTCTAAATACCCAGTATTTATTTTTTCTAAATAATCATCGGCGATGTTTTGCTCGTAATCGCGACCACGTTTTTTAATATTTTTCTGCAAACGTTCTGTGTTTTGATATAAATACACATAGAGTTCAGGTTTCGCAATGTCTTTATACATCAAATAAAATAACTTTCGGTATAAACTAAACTCATCTTCATTCAATGTTATTTTAGAGAAAATCATAGATTTAAATACATCATAATCACTCACTATAAAATCTTTAAACAAATCGAGTTGTGATAAATCATCAGAAATCTGCTGGTATCTATCTGCTAAAAAAGACATTTCTAAAGTAAAGGCATACCTATTGGCATCCTCATAAAACTTAGGCAAAAACGGGTTATCAGCAAAACGTTCTAAAATGAGTTTCGCGTTAAAATCATGAGATATTTTAGTAGCTAAACTGGTTTTTCCTGCGCCAATATTACCTTCAATAGCGATGTAATTGTATTTTGAAAAATCGTGTTGCTTACTTGGGTTTTTTAACCAAATCTTAATTGGCTCTAAAACAGAATCGTCTTTACATTCCTCTAATAACATCGAAACCTCTTTATCAAACTTTGGATGTTTTATTTTTGAGGCTACATCATTGAGTGGTAATAACACAAACTTACGTTTGCTCATTTCTGGATGTGGTACTTGTAATGTTTTTGTATTGATAATATTGTCTTCAGCGAAAACAATATCTAAATCTATCGTTCTAGCTTCGTAAGTATTGCTTATGGTTCGGGTACGTCCTAAAGAATTTTCAATTTCCAACAACGTTTCAAGTACTTTCTGGGCCTTTAAATAGCTCTCTAAAACCAAGCAGCAATTAAAAAAATCATCACTTTTGAAACCAAATGCTGGCGATTTATAAACCTTAGAAATCATCTTAATGTTTCCTATATCTTTATAAATAGCATCAACAGCCGCCTGCAAGTTTTTAAACTTATCGCCCTTATTACTGCCTAACGCAATATGATATGTTGTTGGTTTTATCATAAGAAGGCAAAATAATAAAAAGTAAATGGTTTCCTTTATATTTACAGAACCTATTTATTCACAATCGTAAATGACATTAAAAGATAAACTTGCTGCCCAACGAATTTACATGCTTTTAGGAGGCTTATTCATTACATCATTGGTAGTTTCAAACCTAATTTTTCAAAAATTTCTCTATTGGTATCCGTTTAATATTGAAGTTTTTGGAAGTAAGCTTTTTGAAATTTCAGTTGGGATTCTACCTTATCCACTAACGTTTTTAATCACGGATTTAATTAGTGAAATTTACGGCAAAAAACGCGCTAACGATATTGTGGTGGTTGGTATTTTCGCTTCTTTATTTTCACTTTTAATAATTTATGTTGCAGATATTGTTCCTGCGACTTCATGGTCCTATGTGGATGACAAAACATTTCAAACCGTTTTTGGGAACTCGATGATAGCAGTATTCGCAAGTATGCTAACATACTTATTTGCTCAATTTGTAGATATCCAGATTTATCACTTCTGGAAACGACTAACTAAAGGCAGGCACCTTTGGCTTCGTAATAATTTCTCCACTTGGTTTTCGCAATTTATGGACACATTTACTATTGTATCTTTATTATGCTCCTTCGGCATTATTGATTGGGCAAACTTTAAAGGCTTATTAGTTAGCGGTTTTTTATTTAAAGTTATCGTAGCAGCCTGCGATACACCATTTTTATATTTAGGTGTGTATTTATTTAGAAAACGCTTCAATCTACAAGTCAATGAAGAGATTGATTTACTTTAGTTATTTAGCAATAAATTTAATGTTTTTAAACTTTTAGCATCATTTTTGCGTATATATCCATAATAGATATTTAAAGATCTCACTCAGACGGAGATCTTTAATATAAAACCTACCGATGAAAAAAGCATTAAAAATTATTGGAATTACCTTACTTATAATAGTTACACTTTTAATTGCTATTCCTTTTGCATTTCAAGGACAAATAAAAGATATGGTAAAGCGCTTTATCAACCAAAACTTAAATGCCAAAGTAGAGTTTAGCAATGTTAGCTTAAGTTTTATTAGAAGTTTTCCCCAGGCCCATGTGAATGTGTCCGATATGCTAATCACCAATTTTGAGCCTTTTAAAGATGAAACTTTTGCTACGGTCAAAGGCATTTCGTTTACTATGTCGGTTAAAGAATTATTTAAAACTGCCGATGAAGATCCGATTGTCGTTCATTCTATCAATATTGACGAGGCACTTTTAACGTTAAAAACAGACAAACTCGGAAACAATAATTACGATATTACTAAAGAGGATAAAAACGCTTCCGTGGAAAAAGAAGTAAGTAGTTTTACATTTGGTATTGAAGACTACCAAATAAAAAATAGCACTTTAAGCTATATTGATGATATTTCAAAAACCTTAATTCATGTTACCGAATTGAATCATGAAGGCCATGGTACATTTTCTGCTGAAACTTCAGAATTAAACACAAAAAGTGAAGCTAATGTGAGTTTCTCGATAGATAGTATCCGTTATTTAAATAGCAATCCAATAAAGTTAGATGCTTTAATTGGTATTGATTTAAATAACAACACATACACATTCAAAGAAAATAAAGGTTTAATTAATGATTTATCCATAGAGTTTCAAGGGTATGTGCAACAACTTGAAAATGGACAAGACATTGATATTTCATTTGAAAATCCAGAATCAGATTTTAAAAATTTCTTAGCGGTTATTCCAAAGGCCTATTCTAAAAACATTGAAGATGTTAAAACCACTGGCGATTTTAAAGTAAAAGGCATCATAAAAGGATTAATTTCAGAAGAAACCATTCCAAATCTAGATATCAGTATCACTTCAAATAATGCGTCATTCAAATATCCCAATTTACCAAAACAGGTGCGTAATATCAACATTAATACGTCTATAAAAAACACTACTGGAAATGTAGATGACACCTATATAGATATTAAAGCATTAAATTTTAAAATTGATGATGATGTGTTTAAATCGTCAGCCACATTAAAAAATATCACAAAAAACATGCTAGTAAATGCCAATTTAGAAGGTGTTTTAAACCTAGCAAACATCACAAAAGCATATCCTGTAACATTAGACAATGCACTTACAGGTATTTTAAAAGGAAAAATCAATACGTCTTTTGATATGAATGCTATTGAAACCAATGCTTATAAGGGTATTAAAAACAAGGGCTCAGCAAGTATCATAGATTTTGTTTTTTCTTCGGAAGACATCGTCAACCCAATTCATATTTCTCAAGCGGATATGACGTTTAATTCAGGTACCGTTGCTCTAAATAAGTTTAAAGCTAAAACAGGTGATAGCGATTTATATGCCACCGGAACCATAAATAATTTACTTGGTTTTTTACTGAGTGATACTACTCTTAAAGGACACTTTAATATGGCTTCCAATTTGTTTAAAGTGAGTGATTTTATGACAAAAAATGAAGCTTCAACAGAAAATAAAACGACAAGTGATTCGGAATCTTTAAAAATTCCTGCTTTTTTAGATTGTTCTATTAATGCCGATGCTAAGACAGTAGTTTATGACAATTTAAATTTAAAAGAGGTTACTGGCAAGTTGTTTATAAAAGACCAGCAGGTTACACTTCAAAACATGAAATCTAGTATTTTTGACGGTGCATTATCTATTTCTGGAGACGTTTCAACCAAAGAAAGCACCCCAACCTTCAATTTGAATTTAGGCGCAGATGGATTTGATATCTCAAAATCATTTAAAGATTTAGATTTACTAAAAAACCTTGCCCCTATTGCTAAACTACTTGATGGAAAACTTAATACAAACATTAGCCTTTCAGGGGAATTGGACAAAGAATTTTCTCCTGATTTAAGCACGGTTTCTGGTGACGCACTAACAGAATTATTAACTACAAAAATAAATGCCAATAAAAGTGAATTATTTAATAAACTCGAAGGTGCTTTAAATTTTATAGATTTTGATAAATTGGATTTAAAAGGTGTAAAAACCAAATTAGAATTTGCTAACGGCAAAGTAAGCGTAAAACCTTTTGATTTAGAATATGAAGATATTGCCATTACCATTTCCGGCTCACATGGCTTTGATAAAACTTTAGATTACAGTGCTGTTTTTAATGTGCCAGCAAAGTATTTGGGTAGCGATATTAATCAACTTATTGGCAAAATAAATACCGATGAAGCCAAAAATATCACCATCCCTGTTACTGCACATATTGCAGGGAATTACAAAAGCCCAACTGTGAAAACCGATTTAACTAGTGGCATTTCAAACTTAACAAAACAACTCGTTGAAATTGAAAAAAAGAAGCTCCTTAACCAAGGTAAAGACAGGGTAAAAGACTTAATAGATGATGTTATTGGCGGCAATAAAAAGAAAACAGATTCTGCTAAACAAAAACAAAATGACGTCATAAAAGATGTTTTAGGCGGCATACTTGGTGTAAGCAAAAAAGTAGACTCTACGAAAACGAGTACTTCGGAGAATACAATTAAAAATGTACTTGGTGGATTATTAGGAAATAAAAAAAAGAAACAAGACACAATTAATTAGGATATAATAATTAAAAGTCTGAAATTTGTCGACCTTTTAAGAAGACCATAGAATAAAAAATAAATTATATTTATGTTAAAGATTATAGTTAAAGATGGTGAAAACATCGAGAGAGCTTTAAAACGCTACAAAAGAAAACACAGAAACATTAAAGTAATGCAGAACTTGAGAGAAGGTCAGTTTTTTACAAAACCTTCTGTAAAAAGACGTCGTGAAGTTCAAAAAGCAGCTTACATCCAAAACTTAAGAGACCAAGAAGATATTTAGTCTCTAGTGTAAACACTATATAAATCCCAATTGCATTTTCTGTAGTTGGGATTTTATTTTTGTAAGCTCCCAAACCTTATGCAACATAAGGATTATGATTTTAGCTTACACTAATCTTTACCACCAGACCCTCATTCGCTCTAACATTAAAAACGGTATCGTCTTCAAAAATGAGATATTGCCCTTTTATTCCAACTAATTTCCCCGAATATTGTTGTTCTTTTTGAATATTTAAACTTTTAGGTTTTTCAGGATACTTAATCACTGGAAATTCTATATTCGTTTCGGTATTACTTTCAATAAAATAGTCTTTAGCTTCATTTGGAATATAAGATTTTAAACGATCGCGCCATTCTACTAAATTTTCATCTTCAATATCATTTTTAAGCATTTTGCGCCAATTGGTTTTATCTCCTACATAATCTTTTAAAGCCACTTCTGTAATACCTGCCAAATACCTATTTGGGACCTCAACAATCTCAATAGCTTCATGCGCACCCTGGTCTATCCAGCGTGTTGGCACTTGGCTTTTTCTAGTTACTCCAACTTTCACATTACTAGAATTAGCTAAATACACAATGTGAGGTTGCAATTGCACTTTTTTTTCATATTCTAAATCTCGATCTTCTTTTCCCAAATGTGCAGTGCTCAATTCAGGACGCATAATCCAATCTCCTGCATGAGCAGTATCGTAAAAACATTGCTTATCAAAACCTTGCCTGTGAATGGGCTTATCAAGTCCACAATTTAAACATTGATATTTAACGAATTGCATCGTAATCTGTTTATTCAATAATTGGTTCATGTTCAAAAAATCATTTTCAAAAACTAAATAATATTGAATTGGACTTCCAAACTCTGTTTTCATTTTTGTTAGAACACCTTGGTAGGTCATAAAAAAAAGTGTTATTTTTAGATTCTTAAAGATAGAATAAATATGGCAATTCCCTTAGTAAATTCTATTGCATCCTGGTTTTTAAAGAAGCGATTCCATCAAATTGAATTATTCTTAAAATACCCTAACGAGGTGCAAAACGAACTGCTTTTAAGCTTGATAGATTTTGCTAAACACACTGAAATAGGCAAACAATATGACTTTTCTACAATTAAAGATTATAAAACGTTTGCAGAACGTGTTCCTATAAAAAACTATGATGGTTGGCAAGATAGCATTGAGCGATCTAGAAAAGGTGAAAACAATATTTTTTGGCCCACACCAATTAGATGGTTTGCTAAGTCTAGCGGAACTACCAGAGCAAAAAGCAAATTTATTCCAGTGAGTGAAGAATCTTTGGAAGATTGCCATTATGCTGCCAGTAAGGATTTGTTATGCATGTACTTAAATAATAACGAAGATTCCCAATTATTTACAGGCAAAAGTTTACGTCTAGGCGGTAGCAAAGAACTATATAAAGAAAACGGAACTGTATTTGGAGATTTGTCGGCTATACTAATTGACAATATGCCATTTTGGGCTGAATTTAGTAGTACTCCGAGTAGTAAAGTCTCATTAATGAGCGACTGGGAACATAAAATGCAAGCCATCGTTAACGAAACTATCAATGAAAATGTTACGAGTTTAGCAGGTGTTCCTTCTTGGATGCTTGTATTACTCAATAATGTTTTAGAAACTACAGGAAAAGAAAATTTACATGATATTTGGCCAAATTTAGAAGCATACTTTCATGGAGGCGTAAGTTTTACTCCTTATAAAGATCAATATCAAAAAATACTTCCTAAAAAAGATTTTAAATATTACGAAACGTATAATGCCTCAGAAGGCTTTTTTGCCATTCAAGATCAGAATAATTCAGATGAATTATTGTTAATGCTAGATTATGGGATTTTTTACGAGTTTATCCCTATGGATGTTTATGCTACTTCAGAAGAAAGTGCTATTCCGCTTGATGATGTTAAATTAAATAAAAATTATGCCATTATTATTACCACTAATGCCGGTTTATGGCGTTATAAAATTGGTGATACGATTAGGTTTACTAGTATAAATCCGTATCGTATAAAAATAACAGGCAGAACAAAACATCATATTAATGTGTTTGGAGAAGAATTGATTATTGAAAATGCTGAAGATGCTCTAAAGAAAGTCTGCAAACGCACCAAAGCTGAAATTGTAGATTTTACTGCGGCTCCTATTTTTATGAAAGGTAAAGAGAAAGGTGCACATGAATGGTTGATTGAATTTAAAACACCTCCAAAAGACATCGACTACTTCAATGAATTATTTGACAATGCCTTAAAATCTTTAAACTCTGATTACGAAGCAAAACGGTATAACAATATTACGCTTAATAAACCTAAAATTAATATAGCGCGCAAGCATTTATTTCATGATTGGTTAAAACAAAATGACAAATTAGGCGGTCAACATAAAGTCCCTCGCCTTTCTAATACCCGTGATTATTTAGATGATTTATTGGGATTAAATTCTTAAAAACTTATTAAAACCCATCAAAACTTCCACTAAAACAATTAGTTAACGAATTAATAGGCCTTTGGTCTAATAAGTTTTTATTAGACTTAGACTAACATTTACATTTACATTTACAAAGTAATTAAACCATTAAACTCTCTCACTAGATGAAAGCTAAATTTTGCATTCTTATTTTCCTTGTATCATTTTTTATACAAGGCCAAGGACCCTCTAATTATATTACTGAAAACAATTTTTCTATAAATAATAAAACTTTTTATAAGTATACCAGTAAGGAAAAAAACAAATCCGAAGAAATTGGTGCTAGCGGATTTAATTTTGAACTTTTAAAACTAAGTGTCAATAGCAAATATTCTGAAATTAGTTCGGGGTTTTTTAGGAATAAAGCTATTATGGTTTCTTCAAAAAAATTAGGTCCATTAGCAAAAATTGATCCAAAAACGGGCGAAGGCTATACCGATTTATTTTGTTTGGATATTAATAAAAATGGTAGATTAAGTAGACCATTGTTATTCTCTAGAATACTTAATTCAAAATACAATGAAGGTCAATTATCCTTTACTCCAGATCAAAAAACTGTTTATTATACAAGGAGTATTAAAGAAAATTCTTCTGTTTATAAATTATACAAAGCTATTCTTGAAGAAGACTCTCATGGTAATTGGGTAAACCAAGAATTATTAAGCATTAATAAGGAAGATATTTCTATAGAAAATCCTTATATAAATCATCTTGGAGATAAATTATATTTTTCTTCAAACATGCCTGGTAGCCTGGGAGGATTTGACTTATATGTTTCTGCTATTAAGAAAGATGGTTCACTTGGAGATCCTCAAAATTTAGGAAATTTAATAAATACGCCTTTTGATGATAAATATCCGTCACTTTCTAAAGATGACAAATATTTATACTTTTCTTCTGAAGGTCATGAAAACATGGGAGGATTTGATGTTTTTGTGAGTAAAATTTTAAAAAATGAATATAAAAAACCTAGAAATCTAGGTAAAACTATTAATTCCTTTTACAATGAAATCGCCTATATTTTAGCAGCCAAAAATAAAGGATATGTGTCTTCTAATAGAGAATTTAAAAATGGTCGACGTAGTTATGATCTTTACACTGCAATTGGTGGAGATGTGATACAGACATTAAAAGGTCAAGTTTTTGATTTAGAATCACAAACTATTCTGCCTAACTCTATAGTTATATTGAAGGATGAAGAAGGCGTTGAAATATCTAGATATACGACTGAAAAAAATGCCGCTTATAGTTTTAACGTGATCCCCTCCGAGAATTATAGAATTTCGATATCTAAGGAGGGTTTTGAAGATCTAAATTTAGACTTTCTAGCACATAAGGATACAGAAACAACGTATTTAAAAAACTTTGAATTATCCTCAACAAAGCCAATTTACGATGTTGAAAGAGAGTTAAGACTAGTAGCAGATAATATATTCTTTGACTCTAATAAGTCAAATATTAAAAAAGAATTACATCGCATATTGAATAAGATTATTTATGTTCTAAATGAACACCCAGAAATGAAATTAGCTATTAATGCTCATACTGATAATATTGGGAATGATTTATTTAACTTAAAGTTATCAGATGATCGTGCTGCATCTGTGCTGAATTATTTAGTGTATAATGGAATTTCAAAAGACAGATTACGATCTAAAGGTTATGGTGAAGCAGAACCATTGATTGATTGTGGAGATAATTGTTCTAAACAAGACCTTAAATCTAACAGACGTGTTGAGCTAGTAATAATAAACAGGTAAAAAACTTAGTTAATCTACTTTAAAATCGACTAAGTGTTTACACAAAAGTTTTTAAACGAATATTTCTTCTTATAACCTAAAAGGCTAAAAAGCACCATTGCGCTGCTACTTATTAAATATATATTTACAAAAGAATTGAAACAGAAATAAACATTTTTATATAGATATCCATTATTAATTAATTTCCATAAAAAACCACGCTAAATAGCGTGGTTTTTTAAATATACAAATCAAACTTTTTTATGAAACTGCTTTTAGTTTCTTTAGAGTAGTTTTAGTTAATTTATCTTCTGCATAAGCTTGAGTAACATTTAATTTTTTATCGTTGCTACTTGGCAGTTCAAACATAGCATCCGTTAAAATCTCTTCACAAAGTGAACGCAACCCTCTAGCGCCTAACTTATAATCAATAGCTTTTCCAACAATAAAACCTAAAGCACCATCTGTAATAGTGAAATCAATATCATCCATTTCAAACAACTTTTTGTATTGTCTGATTATCGCATTTTTGGGCTCTGTTAGAATAGCTCTTAAGGTTTCTGCATCCAATGGATCCATATAAGTCAAAACTGGTAAACGACCTATTATTTCAGGAATTAACCCAAAATCTTTTAAATCCTTTGGAATTATATACTGCAATAAATTACTCTGATCTACATTCTCATCAGACATAGACGCGCTATAACCTACAGCTTGCATGTTTAATCGTTTTGAAATATGCCTTTCGATACCATCAAAAGCACCACCCGCAATAAATAAAATATTTTCAGTATTTACTTCAATAAATTTTTGGTCTGGATGCTTACGACCTCCTTTTGGCGGTACATTAACAACAGTTCCTTCTAAAAGCTTTAATAAGGCTTGTTGTACACCTTCACCAGATACATCTCGTGTTATCGATGGATTATCACTCTTACGAGCAATTTTATCAATTTCATCAATAAAAACAATCCCTTTTTCTGCTTTTTCTAAGTTATAGTCAGCTGCTTGGAGTAATCTGGTTAAAATACTTTCTACATCTTCACCTACATAACCAGCTTCTGTTAAAACTGTAGCATCAACAATTGCCAAAGGTACATTTAACATTCTTGCAATGGTTTTAGCCATTAAAGTTTTACCTGTACCTGTTTGACCAACCATGATGATATTACTTTTTTGAATATCAATATCATCTTTTGATGGCGGTTGTAACAACCTTTTGTAATGATTATAAACAGCAACAGACATGACTTTTTTAGTTGCCACTTGCCCTATAATATACTCATCAAGAAATTCTTTTATTTGTAACGGTTTACGAAGTTTTAATTCCGCAGATAAATCGCTACCATCACTTTCATTAGACTCTTCTAGTACAATACCATGCGCCTGCTCGATACACCTATCACAGATGTGAGCATCAAGTCCTGCTATTAATAAATTTGTTTCAGGTTTTTTACGACCACAAAACGAACATTCTAATTCTTCCTTTGCCATTAATTTTATCTATTTTTGGAGCGAGTCATTATAAGCCCCTCTATAACAATTCTTTAAAATTACAACTTATTTACTTGCGAGCCAAAATCTCGTCAATCATACCGTATTCTTTCGCTTTATCAGCCTTCATCCAGTAATCTCTATCACTATCCTCATAGACTTTGTCGTAATCTTGACCAGAATGCTTACTTATAATCTTGTAAAGCTCTTCCTTTAAAATCAAAATTTCTCTAGCAGTAATCTCGATATCACTTGCTTGTCCTTGAGCACCACCTAATGGTTGGTGAATCATAACTCGTGAATGGGTTAAACCACTTCGCTTTCCTTTTGCTCCAGCACATAATAAAACTGCTCCCATTGATGCTGCCATACCAGTACATATAGTGGCTACGTCTGGTTTAATAAACTGCATGGTATCATAAATCCCTAAACCTGCATATACACTTCCTCCTGGAGAATTAATATAAATCTGAATGTCTTTATTAGCATCTGTGCTTTCTAAAAACAATAATTGAGCTTGTACAATATTAGCTACTTGATCATTAATTCCTTGACCTAAAAAAATGATTCTGTCCATCATTAAACGCGAAAACACATCAAAAACAGCAATATTCATTTGACGCTCTTCAATAATATTTGGCGTTAAGTTGCTTGGATACATACTACTAATAATTTTATTGTAATATGTACTACTAATTCCTTGATCTTTTATCGCGAATTTTTCAAATTCTTTTGCGTAATCCATAATCTTTTTTGTATTTATTTTGAATAAAAAAGCGCTTAAATCTGTTAGACTTAAGCGCTTAAAGATAAGCAATTATTCTTTATTTATTTATCGCCATAAACTTCTTTAACAAAGTTTTCATAACTTAATTCTTTAGTCTTAAGATTTGCTTTTTCCTTATAGACTGTTAGTAGTTTTTGACTAACTAACTGCTCTGAAATTCTACGAGCTTCATCTTGATTTGATAACACACGAGCAGCAATGTCATCTAATTCTTTATCAGAAGGATTCATTTGACCAAATTGAGCCATTTGCCCTTTAATCATCTCTCTTGCATGGCTTTTAATATCGTCCATGGTTACTTGAACGTTATTA
>Ga0075467_10002066_pt1 | contig 16044 bp, 19 predicted proteins | sample DEB08_DNA_9_FD_75067 | JGI IMG/M metagenome (GOLD analysis project Ga0075467, IMG submission 75067) | Aqueous microbial communities from the Delaware River and Bay under freshwater to marine salinity gradient to study organic matter... | ecosystem: Environmental > Aquatic > Marine > Coastal ... | reverse complement strand
CCCCAAAACCCCAAAACCCCGGAGATGTGAATATTTTTGTACAATTATAATACGGCAATTTTGTGAGGGTATTGGTGTTATATTTTGAAATGATTAATTTTATTATAAATATAATTAAATATGCTTGATAAAGACTCTTGCCCGCATCATCACAATGATACCTGGCAATCACATATTGAGACTAAAAGGTCAAACAGGCCTTCAAGACAACCACCTGGTCTTTCTTCGACGATGAGACCAGGTTTCAAGACCTTTACGATGCTTGCGCTTCTATGTTTATTCTTCAGCCAACTTCCGTCTGTTGATGCACAAAAATGTAAAGCCAATGTCGTCGTTTAAGGCGAAGCAGCTGGTGCCTCCATCACAAGAGAGCTCCAAAGAGGTTAAGGAGTCGTGACCTTGTTCACGACTGCTGACCTGGCCTCTTGGTTCGGAGTTGATGACCCTTGCGGCGTAATTGCAGAATACAACGTAAATAGTGCTACAGGCACTGGAATGACTGCTCAGAACTCTCCAGAACTGTACGTCCTCTTGGATGTTGCCAACAGAGCTGCTTTGGGCGCAGTCACCGTGGATACAAGCTACGATTCAGCGACCATTGGAGATGTGACTGCCGTTACGACTCCTTGGTACATGGAAGGAGCCATTAGCAGAAACACTGCTGGATTTTCAGCACCTATTACGATCACTATCATTTGCGGTCAGGTGACTGAAGTCACATCAACCTACAACTCTGCCAATGGCAATGCTGCCGTGTCAGAGAAAACTAATGACGGGTTCTCGTTTGCAATAGAGTATACTTCGATATCCACCTCGGAGACAGTCGACATACCAACCGTTGAGACATACGCAACCAACTAAAACCTGTGTGTTGCGGAAACTTTTACCCTGGTCACTGATGAGACTGGAAACACTCCATTCTCAGACGCAAGATACACCCTTGACTCTACTACTGGCCAGCTGACAATTGCTACGGATACAATGGCTGCAGACACGCTCTTTATCAAGGCAGAAGCCTACAACGGACTTGCCTCTGTCGTGGATAAAGTGCAGACAAGAATCTGTGGTCTACAGTAAATCACAGTCAAAGACGCCAGTGATGAGCTGTTTAATATTGACTAATTCATTTCAGAATCAACCTCATGGGCTTCATTCCCAATTGAGGGAGCTGTTGAAACCACCCAAACTGGAGGAGTGCCAGCAAATACCTGTCCAGTTACATCGATGAGAGCATGCGCAGCTGCAGACTGTTCTTCTCTCCTTGATGAAACTCAGTTCAGAGTAGTTACTGATGCAAGTGGAGCCATCAGCCTCGAGGTTGAACTATCTATTGCCAGAGATACTGTGGAGCAGTATTGGCTCGAGTTCACTTCATACACGGTTGTGACAATTATCCCTTTCAACGTTCAGGTCAAAAGTTGTGCAGTCTAGACAATCGAACTTTCAGGAGATGCTGCTAACGGCTAGATTACTAGAGAGTAAGGCAAGAATGAAGGGCTCATCACGCTCTTCTCAATTGCTGATGTTGCATCATGGTTTACTGTCAGTGACGCTAGACCAAACTGTGGCATCACAGGATACAAGATCTACTCTACAACAACAACTGAATTCTCCCCAAGTGACACTGACCTTTATGCTCGTCTTGATGGAACCAACTACGGAGGAAATGGACTGATAAAACTTGAGACAACTGTAGATAATACAGGCACTGTCACTGTGCCAGACTTCTACATTGCAGCTGTCAACCCAAACGCTGACTTTTTAACTGATGTCATTAAAGTAACGATCAGCTGTGTCAGCGTTAATACTGTGACTGTAGCTTACAATGAAGGCAACAACGAGAACTTTGTGGAGGCTTACACATCTGATGGCAATTCTTTCAAAGTCTTCATAAGTACTCTATCAACAACCCAAACAATTGTCCTCTCAAATACTTTCACCTTTGTAACCAATACTGTGTAGTGCACAGTAGACAACATTGACCTGGTCACTGACGCTGGAGGCTTAACCCCATATGCAGGATCTGTCTTCTCCGAGACAGGCTTTACCCTGACAATTGACACCTCAGCAGCCTTCTACGGATCGCTCTTCATTAAATCTGTGACATACGTCCCTACCATTTTCGAAGTCGATAAAGTGCTCGTCACAATTTGCGGAGATCAAGTGATTACCAATAATGACCCATCAAACGCAGTCTTCACCATCTAAGGAGCCAAAACAGAAACTGCAGCTTGGACCACCTTCAGTCTCGCAGGCATTTGGACCACTGCATCTAACACTCTGCCTCTAAATGAGTGCCCTGTCACTAACATTCAGGTTTGTGAAGACAGTGCTTGCGCTACTGTACTTACTGAAGCTTCTGGCTTGCGCATTACAAGTGCAAACGATTTGTTCTCCTTTGAAATTGACAAATCGGTTGTAGCTGCTGACCCACAAATCACTAGATACTTCAAGGTCATTTCTTACGAAATTGAAATTATTGAGTCTTTCACGGTCTCATTGCTTGACTGTAGTACATAAACCATTTCTCTTGCCGGAGAAGCACTATCACCAATCACCAGAGAACTCGGCAAAAACAACGGACTTTAGAGTTTGCTCACTGCCCTTGAGACTGGAGCCTTCTTCTCGGTCTCAGATGCCAGAGCTGAGTGTGCTATCTAAGACTTCATCCTATACAAGACTACCTCAGATGAACTCACTATAGCCGATAATGATCTTTACTCTCGTCTAAATGGAGCTAGCTACACCTCCAATGGAGCAATTAGCATAGTAACAGACATCGATGCCAATCAAGCAGAGCTTGATGTAGTGTTCTACGTTAAAGCCTAAACTGATCTCGGAATCTCTGCCATTACTCCTTCAATCACAGTTACTCTGAGTTGCATTGATGTCACTGCCATCACAACGACCTACACAGCTAACAATGGAGTATCAATTGTTATCGATTACACCACCGACGGGTTCTTCTACAAAATATTTGTCGAAGATCTAGGAACTTCATCCACTGTTGATCTAAGCGCTGTTGCTACTTACGTTACAGATCGTCCTACAGACTGTCAAAGCACAGGTATTGACCTGGTCACTGACGTTGGCGGCACCACCGCATACTCAGGTTCTGTTTTCTCGGAGGCAGACTTCACCCTGACCATCGACACTTCAGCGGCCTTCTACGGATCTCTGTTCATGAAAGCTCTCACTTATGTGCCTAGCGTCTTCTAAGTAGACAAGGTATTAGTAACTATATGCGGAAACTAGATCATTACCAATGGAGATCCTGATAATGCTGTCTTTTCGATTTCAGATTCTCAAACATCTTACAATAGTGAATGGACTGCCTTTAGTCTTGCAGGCATATGGACAACAGCGTCTGACACTCTCCCTCTGAACGAGTGTCCTGTCACAGATATTCAAGTTTGTGAGGATGAACTTTGTGCTACAGTGCTGACATCAGCCTCAGGCTTAAGAATTACTAGTGCAGAAGGAGTTTTCTCGCTTGAACTTGATAAGTCAATTTTGGCTTCAGTTGCTGACCCAAAAATCTTAAGATACTTCAAAGTGATCTCTTACGGAGTTGAATTCATCGAGTCCTTCGAGCTTGAGATCATTTCTCTTATCGATTGCTCAGGCTAAGTTATCTCTGTCGCAGGAGAGGCAGCTTCACCAATCACAAGAGAGCTAGGCAAAAACAACGGTCTTCAAAGTCTTCTCACAGCACTCGAGACAGGGGCTTTCTTCTCGGTGTCTGATGCCAGATCTGAATGTGCTATCTCAGAGTACCTTCTGTACAAGACTTCTTCAGCTGAGCTCACCTCAGGTGATACTGACCTATATGCTCGTCTGGCTGGAGCAAGCTATTCCTAAAACGGAGCTGTTAGCATCGTCACAGATATTGATGCTAACTTGGCAGAGCTTGACGTTGTGTTTTACATTGCAGCTAAGACTGGTGACGGTAGCTCGGCATTGAAGCCTGTGATTACAACCGTATCTCCTTCGATAACTGTGACTTTTAGTTGCATCGACGTGACTTCCATCACTACAGCTTACACAAGCAACAACGGAGTTTCGCTAGTCGTTGATTACACTACTGACGGATTCTTCTTCAAAATTTTCGTCGAAGAGCTAGGAAGCTCTTCTACAGTTGACTTAAGCACCGTTGCAACCTATGTGACTGATCGCCCTACCGACTGTCTGAGCACTGGTATAGATCTTGTGACTGATATTGGAGGCACAACTGCCTACTCAGGCTCTGTATTCTCGGAGACAGACCTCACCTTGACCATTGACACAACATCTGCCTTCTATGGACCCATATTCATGAAATCATTAACCTACGTGCCAACTGTCTTTGCTGTTGATAAAGTTCTTGTCACAATTTGTGGAGATCAAACTATAACCAATGCCGACCCTTCAAACGCTGTTTTTGCTATCACGGATTCCTAAGTGACATATGCAAATGAATGGACTGCCTTTAGCCTTGCAGGAATTTGGACCACAGCTTCTAATACTCTGCCTCTTAACGAGTGCCCTGTATCAAACATCCAAGTTTGTGAGGATGACGCTTGCGCTACCGTGCTGACAGAGGCTTCGGGCTTGCGCATCACGAGTTCAAATGGAGTTTTCTCGTTTGAAATCGATAAGTCAGTTGTGACTGCCGAACCTCAGATCACAAGATACTTCAAGGTCATTTCTTACGGAGTTGAAATTATTGAGTCATTTACGATCGAGCTTATTAATCAGATTGATTGCTCAGGTCAAACTATCTCTGTAACTGGAGAAGCCAATTCTCCAATCACAAGAGAACTTGCTAAGAACGATGGACTTCAGGCTCTGTTCACAGCACTCGAGACTGCTGCATTATTCAGAGTCTCTGATGCCCGTCCTGGTTGTGCCATTACGGAATATATCTTGTACAAAACTGTGTCAGCTGAGATCACCTCAGCAGATACCGACCTCTACGCACGTCTGGCTGGAGCCAGTTATGCTTCAGATGGAGCAATCAGCATTGTCACTGATATTGATGCAAACCTGGCGGAGCTGGATGTTGTGTTCTACATTGCCGCAAAGACTGGTGACGGAAGCTCAGCATTGAAGCCTGTGATCACTGCTGTCACTCCTTCAATCACGGTCACTCTGAGCTGTATTGACGTGACTTCTCTTACAACAGCTTACACCGCCAATAATGGCGTGTCTCTGGTAGTCGACTACACCACCGACGGATTCTTCTACAAGATTTTCATTGAGGATCTCGGAAGCACCTTAACTGTAGATCTCAGTGCTGTCGCAACCTATGTAACAGATCGCCCCTCTGACTGTTAGAGCACAGGCATCGGCTTAGTCACCGACATTGGAGGTGCCACTTCTTACTCAGGATCAGTTTTCTCGGAGACAGACTTTACACTGACTATTGACACTTCAGCCGTTTTCTACGGTCCACTGTTCATCAAAGCTTTTACTTACGTTCCTTCAGTCTTTGCTGTGGATAAGGTGCTCGTCACGATTTGTGGAGATCAAACCATCACTAATGCCGATCCTTCTAACGCTGTATTCGCCATCTCAGGAACAAGGACAGTAAATGCAGCATGGACACCCTTCAGTCTTGCTGGTATCTGGACAACAGCATCCAACACTCTACCACTCAACGAGTGCCCTGTTTCTAACATCCAGGTTTGTGAAGATGATACTTGCGCCACTATTCTTGCAGAGAACTCTGGTTTGCGTATTACAAGTGACAACGGAGTGTTCTCTCTCGAAGTTGACAAATCGGTTGTAAATGCTGACCCACAGATCACAAGATACTTTAAGGTGATTTCCTTCGGAGTTGAAATTATTGAGTCTTTCACTATTGAGCTGAGAGTCCCAATTGATTGCTCTTAGCAAGTTGTTTCTCTTGCTGGTGAAGCTCTTAGTCCAATTACGCGAGAAATTGGCAAGAACAACGGTCTTTAAACCCTTTTGACTGCAGCTTAGACTGAAGGGTTCTTTGAAGTGACAAAACCAGAAGCTGATTGTGCAATCTTAGTTTACGAAATCTACATTACTGCAGATACCAAGATCGCTCCTACTGACACTGATCTGTATGCTCGTCTTGACGTTGCCAACAACATTGCTTCGGGACTTGTCAAAATTTAAACAGATATTGACGCAAACCTTGACACTCTGGATGTTGTCTTTTACATTTCTGCAAAGACGGATCTTGGAATCACTGCTGTCACTCCTTCGATCACAGTTACCCTCAGTTGTATTGATGTGACAACCATTACAACTTCATACACCGCCAACAACGGAGTATCCCTTGTCGTTGACTACACCACTGACGGATATTTCTACAAAATCTTCGTCGAAGAGCTTGGAAGCACCTCCACAGTTGATCTTAGTGCCGTAGCAACTTATGTGACTGATCGTCCAAATGGCTGCCCGAGCACAGGCATCGACCTTGTCACAGACTTTGGGGGTGCCACCGCCTATTCAGGTTCTGTGTTCTCGGAGACAGACTTTACTCTAACAATCGACACATCAGCCGTTTTTTACGGGCCACTGTTCATGAAAGCCCTTTCTTACGTGCCCACAGTTTTCTAAGTTGATAAGGTACTCGTCACGATTTGTGGAGATTAAACTATCACCAATGCTGACCCTTCGAATGCAGTTTTCACTATTTCAGATGCTCAGACCTCATATTCTAGCCAATGGACTGCCTTCAGTCTCGCAGGAATTTGGACCACAACGTCTAACACGCTTCCCCTTAATGAGTGTCCTGTTTCTGACATCCAGGTTTGTGAGGACGACGCTTGCGCTACTGTGCTCACAGAGGCCTCTGGCTTGCGCATTACAAGTGCAAATGGAGTTTTCTCTTTTGAAATTGACAAGTCAGTAGTGACTGCTGACCCACAAATCACTCGTTATTTCAAGGTCATCTCCTTCGGAGTTGAAATTATTGAGTCTTTCACGATTGAGATCCTTACAGTAATAGACTGTTCAGGCTAAGTAATTTCTGTTGCTGGCGAGGCAACCTCACCAATAACGAGGGACATTCCAAAGAACGATGGTCTGTAAGGCCTTCTTACTGCGCTTGAGACAGTGGCACTCTTCTCAGTCTCTGACGCCAGACCTGAATGCGCTATCACAGAGTATCTCCTATACAAGTCTACATCAGCCGAACTTACTTCAGCCGACACTGACCTCTACGCTCGTTTGGCTGGAGCCAGCTATGCCTCCGACGGAGCTATTAGTATCGTAACCGAAATTGACTCCAATCTTGCAGAGCTTGATGTTGTTTTCTATATTGCTGCAAAAACAGGCGATGACAGTTCAGCATTAAAACCTGTGATCACCACTGTCACACCTTCATTTACGGTTACTCTCAGTTGCATCGATGTTACTTCCATAACAACAGCCTATACAAGCAACAATGGAGTGCCCCTAGTAATCGACTACACAACCGATGGGTTTTTCTACAAGATCTATGTCACGGAGCTTGGATCCACCTCTACTGTAGATCTCAGCTCCGTTGCAACCTATGTAACTGACCGCCCTTCTGACTGTCTGAGCACAGGCATCGACATAGTCACTGACATTGGAGGAACTACTTCCCTCTCAGGCTCTGTTTTCTCGGAGGTAGACTTTACTCTTACAATAGACACAACAGCTTCCTTCTACGGACCTTTGTACACTAAAGCGATAACATACGTGCCAACAGTGTTCGCTGTTGACAAAGTTCTCGTCACAATTTGTGGATAACAAGAAATTACAAACTTAGACCCAAGTAACGCCGTGTTCTCTATCACAAGAGACTAATCATTAGAAACAACTTGGGAAGCGTTTAGCCTTGATGGAGTGTTTAAGACTGGTAGTGCAACTCTACCCGATAACGAATGTCCTATCACTGAAATGAACGTGTGCACCACAGCTGCCTGCACAACAAAGTGGGACGAATCATTGGGCTTCAGATTCAACAATTAAAGTGGGGTGGTGACTCTTGAAATTGACACCAACTAAGTCTATAATACTCCCACCACTCTCTACCTCTAAGTAGTCTCCTTCTCTGTCAGCGAAGTGTTCCCATTTGTGATAAACATCAATGGAGTTGTTGACTGCAGAAATCAAGTCATTTCTGAAGCTGGAGAAGCTATAAACGGCGCTATTACTAGACAAATCTAGAAAAACGCTGGAATTTAAGACCTTTTTTCGATCGTACAAACGGCAAGCTTCTTCTCGGTGAGAATATCCGATCCAACATGCGTGATTACTGAATACTTCCTGACTAAGGCAGATGGAACTGCCATCGATGCTTAAGATCTGAACCGATTAGACGGCAACAACTACGGTGATGATGGAGATATAAACATCTAAACTGACCTTAGTCCTGCAAGCACAGAAGAGCTCTCTGTGACTTTCTACATTACTGCCAGATCGTTCAACAACAGACAAGCCATTAAATGGGACATTTCTTTCACCTCTCCAGCTATAACTGTTTCTCTTGGCTGCTATGACATCACCGATATCACAGCTGTCTTCGACACCAACGTCTCAGACGACCGTCTCACTCCAAGCAGTGTTGCAGGTGAGCTGTTCAGCATCTTGATTAATGATGGCAGCATTGTTCTTTAAGATGTTCTTGACGTAACAGTCTCAAGCAGTGATGGAACTTGCAACCAGAGAACCTTCTCACTTGTCACAGACTCCTCGGGATCCACAGATCGTACCACTTCAAATGGTATAAGCCTCGATGGTGAGACCCTTTTTATTGACACCAATGGTGTTTCGCTGGAAGATGACTTGTACCTGAAGTTGACTTCCAACACGGCTTCTGTCTTCTCAGTTTACAAGATCCCTCTTGTTGTTTGTGCTGAGGACATAGTTATATCCAACATTGACTCTGACAATTAGTTCTTCGACATCGAAAGAGTCAAGGTCACTGATGAAGCTAGTAAAATAGAGACCTTTAGCCTTGCAGGAGTTTTCGAGACTAATGCAGGCACTATAAGTGCTAATACATGCAGAATTACGGGCATGAAAGTATTTGATGACAACCAAGGAACTACAGAGCTCGATACTGACGATGGTTTTACCGTGATAGATACGAATGGAGTCTTCTCAGTGCAAGTCAACCTCAAGGATTACGACTTTGATACTCCTTAGACGCTGTACCTGCAGGTCTCTTCCTTAAGCTCAGTGACATATGAACCCTTCAATATCTGGGTTAAGGGTTGTTCATCTCTTGTGATCACCCCAGCATCTGCATAGAACTTGGAGGTGACCAAGAATGAAGGAATTCAGACCTTGTACTCCTAAGCTGAGACCTTGGCACTCTTCGGAGTATCTGGTGATGCTCTCTCATGCGTCTCTTTCTTACTTTACGAAGATGATTCCAACCCAATCTCTGACTCAGATCTAGTTGCCAGACTTGATGAAGCCAATTACGACGATGATGGCCTCATCAAATTGTAAACCGATATCGATGATGCAAACGCAAGTGAAACTTTTACATTCTACATTGCTGCACAAAGTGGAGTTGCCTCTCCAGTTGTTTCTGGGGCTATCACTGTTTCTTTAGGATGTTACTCTATTACCACAGTGACAGCCACTTATGAGTCTGAATATGCATAAACTCTAACAGGTCAGAACTTAGAGCTCCAATCTTACACAAATGCAGGTTCACTGTTCAAGATCTTTGTGTCTCAATCTTCAGCAGAAGAAGAACTTGCTCTCGATAATGCTATTTCATGGGAACTTGACCAAGACAAGTGTAATATCGATGGCATAAGTCTTGTCAGCGACATCTCTGGCGATTCGTCTCTTAGCTCCTCCCGATTTGAACTGAGTGGCGAGCAGCTTACAATTGATACATCAAGTTCCTTCTACGGAGATATTTTTGTAAAAGCGTCCACTTTCAAGGAAGATGTGTTCGCAGTGGAGAAAGTTCAAGTTACAATCTGTGGAGACCAAGAGGTGAGTGTGGCCAATGCTCAAGCTTCAGTGTATAGCATTAACTTAGCTGCCTCAGTCAGTGGTTGGTAATTCTACAGTCTCTTAAATGTTTTCGAAACCTCGAGCTCTGTACTACCAACTAATGCATGCCCTATTACCGACTTCAGAGTGTGCTTTGATGCAAATTGCAACTCAGTCGATCCTGACTCTGATGCCTTCAGAATTACCCAGTCAACAGGTTACTTCACTTTTGAGGTCAATAGAGCAAACACAAATAATGAGGAAAGTGTTTGGCTTGAAATTACTTCGCATGGCTAGGTAGACATCCAGGAGATCCGATTCTAAACTTGCTCAGATGCAGTTATTTCGGCTAATCCTTCTACGACCTATATCAGAACACTTGAAGGTTTTGAACAGACCACTATCAGCATTAATTGGTTCTCAAGCAGTTTTGCAGCTTCTTGCCCTGTAAACGGTTACGAGATCACAAACTCCGTTGGGAATCCAGTTAATTTGCCAAGTTATGTGACCATCCAGGTTGTTGGAACAACAATGAGAGTAGCAGTCAGCGATAACGTTCAGTACAGGCGCTCTTTGTAGGACTTTTACGTGCAGACCACTCACAATTCTCCTTCGACAAATCCAGGAAGAAGACGTGTGAATCTGATTCTCTGCAGATCTTTGTTGAAGACCTTAAACGCAGTGACTGTCTACGAATATACTTATCTTATACCTCTGGATGAAGCTACCTATTCCTCCAGAATTGGTACCACTTCGCTACCCTTTACTGAAGTGATGAACAACCTTGGGTTTGATTCTAATCAAAACTGTGACCAATTTACTTACACCTTCCCAAGTGCATTCCCAGTTGTTGGCAAACTCAGTACGTCAACCTTTGGATTCAATCTCCAATTCAACGCTGATCCTGCCTTTGAGATTATAGGCAAGAGGTTCTCGGTTACAGATGGCTATGCAACAACACAAGTCAGTGTCGACTTCATCTATTGCCACTCAAAGCTCGCGAGTCTCGCCTTACCAATTGTTGTGGGACTCCTTTCTCAGGACGGTTCTTCTCAACGCCATAGCTTCCAAGAAGTTCTGAGTGAACTTTAGTACACTACCCCCTTTTCCAACGATATCACTTCTTGCTTGCCCGAGATCATTGATATTTAATTCCCAGCCAACGTGAACTTTGTTGAGGATGATGTGTTCGAAGATAGCTACTTCGAAGTTACCTCGATTACTTCCACATTCAATGAGGTGTTAGAAATAACCCTGCAAGACGACTTTAACACACTTGTTGTCCCCATCACTTTCAGTGCTTGTGAATCAGCCTTCAGAGAGGTGAGAACTATTGAGCCTTTTGATTTCATCTTCTCGTTCGGTGAAGATTTGATCAGACAGCCACTCAATTCAATCTACGCAGAACTTGGTCACACCAGTGTTTTCTGTCCCTTGACGTTCCCTTACGGAAACAGTGCAGTCAATTTATCCAGCGAGTCAAACATTCTTGGAGGTCTTAACATCAAGTTGAGTGAGTCAGTAACTCTGGTCACTTCTGCTGTCAAATCTGAGTCATACTTGTAGATCACTGGTAACTCATTTGTGAGTGAGACCCATATCCTCGTATTCGCTGATGAATACTTCAACCAACAAGTACAAATTTCAATCATTGTGTGTGATAGCCTTTCCGACATTAATAATGGTGCAGGTTCACTAGACTTTACGTACGTTCAAGAAGCTGGAGTCACTTCCTTAGACCTCACTTATACTGATTTAATTGAAGAAATTGGTATCAGCAATGGTGCCTGCCCCATGATTGCACCCTATGTTAATGTCGAATCATAGGTAGCTGACTCTAATGTGCAGTTAATCCTCGACGATGAGGACTACAAAGACTCATTTGTAACAGTCAGCACGAACAGCGTTTACAGTGTATCAATCACCTTCAGATTCTACGACCTAATCGGTGACTTTGACCTGACTGTCAACATTGATATTCAGGCTGCTCCCGTTACTGAGATCCCACCTGAAACCAATGAAGCTCCATCTTTTGCTGAGGACATCAACGGAGTTGTCTACCCAGTCTCAAAGGCGGGAATTTGGCAGAGATACAACGATCTTAAGACCTATGAAGCTCTTGCTAATCCCACACCCTTACAAGAAGCTGAGATCCTTAGACTTGGTGGTGGTTACAACGTGGCCATCACTTTCCCTGAAATCCAGGATGCGGAAGGAAACACTCCTTATATTTTGCAATTGGCTACTTCACAGCCTTCTATTTTCACAGTAAGCAACACTGGAGTTGTCATTGACATGAAGGCATTCTATGATCTCAACCTCCAGACAGACGAGACATCTTCTTTCTCTTTGGCTGCAACAGTTGACCTCAGAGACTCAAAGTTCCCTATTTCAAGTGCTTTTACAGCCGACATTACATTTGAGTTCGCTGCCAAAGGTTCCTACACCCCTCTTATTATAGAAGTTCCAGTCGAGCCTACTCCTGAGCCAGAGCCTATCCCTGAGGAGCCAGAGCCTACACCTGAACCTGAGCCCACTCCCGAACCTGAGCCAGAAACACCAACACCAGTGCCTGAAGTTCCTACAGACCCTGTTGAAGCTGAGCCTGTGCGTGCACCCATATAAAACCAACCAGTCTAGATTCTTTCGTACACCGACCCTATTGAGATGTTCTAAAAGGAAGAACCAACCATGCAAAAGTTGTCCCTAGACAATACTGGAAACGTTGGTATCTAGTTCAGCTCTGAAATGGTATTTCCAGACAACTGGGTTCAATTAAACGAGGTAGGAAGAAGAGCCAGATCGATGGATGGCTCCAATCAACAGCCTTTCCTCATCGTTCAGACCAAGAACGCTGTCACGGGAGAAGTCACAGACCTTGATGGTAGCCAAGAGCTGAAAGGCCTGGAGCCAAAGAAAATGACTATTGGTCTTAAATTTGCAGACCCATCATCTATTTCTTAAGGTTCGCAGTCAACTCCAGATGAGCTTATTATTAAGTTCCCAGATGATTTGATCCTAAACGACATCAATGGCAATTCTCTAGTTTTCGATAGTGGAGACAAAAAGGGTGGTGGAATCGATGTGGGTATTCCTATGCAGCCCTAGATTGACACCGATAGCCCTGCAGCTGTCACAATTGAGGTGATCTCTACACTGACGATGGTTGTCACAGGTATTATCATCTTAATCCAGCTGGGAGCAACTTACTTCTTGGGCACTTCGACGAGCTTCTTCTTTGCGATGATCAACAGCCAGTAAAACCTCTCGTACATGCCCCTGATGAGTGTCAATACTCCTGCCTATGCAAACCAGTACTTCAGAAGCCTTCTTGGCATGATCACATTCGACCCACTTCCTCGTGGAGCACTTTCCAGTTGGTTTGATTTCAAGTGGACAGATAAGCTCCCTACGATGGGTTCAGCTGCTCGCTTGGGAATCGAGGACAGAGTGTTTATAAACATCCTGGGATTCGTTTTTGTTCTGATGCTGATCTTCCTGTTGACGAGAATAATAATGCTCATTTTGCCATTCTTGTTCGATAAAGTGCCAGGAACTGAGACTCTTTACAACGTCCTATCCATCAAGGGCTCATCCAGACCTCTTCTTATCAGGTTCTTTATCGTCCTTTACATGGACCTAATGGTTGGAGGCATTGTCAACACTGACAACAACTACTTGCTTGCTGTCCCATCAAACTGGGGACCTGGAGGCTACCTGCCCTTTGGAGACCAGCTCTCCGTGCTGGTAGGCTACTTCTTCTACTTCACGGCACTTGCACTTCCTTTCATCATTGTCTACCTCTGCCAGCTCAAATCAAGAGCACCTTTCATGGAGAAGAGTAAAGAAGTCCAGTTCGACGCCAAGTACGATGTCCTTTACCACGAATTCAGAACCAGCAACTCTGGCCCTTACCATTACTACTTTGTCTATGTGATGAGAAGGTTCTTCTTTGTAATGCTCTGCTTCTGGTTCTCGGAGCCCTAGTACACGACAGTGCAGATTTTCGCAAACATCTGGTTGAGTCTTGGGTTTATGCTATACCTGGTGCACTTCCATCCCTTCTTCGACCATATGATCAACAAGCTCCAGGTCTTCAACGAAGGCATTTTCCTTATTATTTCATATCATCAGATTATGTTCACCGACTTCTAGCCCGACATCCCTACCAAGATAAGAGCCTCATGGTCCATGATTGGCTTGGCCCTTATCCAGTTGGCAATGCCAAACATATTCTTGGTGGTGATGAACATTTGGCCTGACTTGAAGCGCAAAGTACTTTAACTGTTCTACCAACCCTCACATGAGTAATTAGCTTTGAAAAAGAAGAACACAGTCAAGGAGGCAATTGATCTCTGCAAAGATCTCCACCCTTAAAATATCAACCAAGTTGTATCTCAAGAGCAGATCCCACCTTGCAGCTCCTTGTTCAATGTGTACCTGCAGAGGGCCAAACGAGAAGCCAATCTCTAGAGAGCCAGACACTCTGGTTTGAAGAAGATGGACGATAAAGACAAGTCGTACGATCTAAGTCACGTATCTGAAGATAGCGAGGAAGAAGAAAGTTCTAGCTTGATGTCTAGAAAGCTAGTAGATCAGAACAACTACCTCGAATCGGGATTACAATTATAAGAGAAAGATGGCGATGATGGAAACATTAAGGTTACCGAGACTAGCTACAGGAAGACCGATACAGAGTCAATTAACAAGGGCACTTTCACTGACTTCTCCATGGACAGCATGTCTCAGTCTCACGGCATAGAGAAGCTGAACCAGACCAAGTTGAAGACAATGAAGGTGTAAGGAACCATGAAATTACCCTTGACAAAGCCTGATTCTATCAAAGAAGAAGTTTACGAAGTTGAAGAGGAGAATGAACCAGAGGGACTCGAGCACTTGATGTTTGGTCACACCTTCCCTAACGTCGATGAGATGGTGTGTCCTTAGAAGAGAGAATAACAGTCAGTAGTCCTTGAAGAATCACCTAGGGCGTCTGAGCACCTTTCAACCCAAAACTTCGTTTAAAACCTATAAGCTGGAGAAGACTTCAAGGCTTAGTCTCCCGAGAAATCATACTTGCCTCCTACTGTAGCTTCACCCAAAGCACCTTCTGAGATTGCCTTTTCACCTCCTAAACCCAAGGAAGTGGTATTTTCTCCAGTTGAGACGTTCCCTAGTCCTAAAATGCCAGTTGAAGCACCCTTAAGTCCAACCAAGCCAATTGAAATGGACTTTACTCCAGAAGAACCAGTCTAGAACACTGCTCGCAAGCCTGAAATAAACCAAGAGTAAGATATATCTATGACCTATGGAAATGACTTAAAGTCTATTAAAACTAAATTGTCTAAGAGAACAAAAAGCTCCAAGAAGTCTAAGGATAGGGTTTCTGGAGCGCAGTCACAGAAGTCTTCACGAAGAAAGAGGATCAGAAAGGGTTCAACTTCTAAGGGATCGAAGTCACTTAACAACAGTTTAGAAATTGTGCCTCAGTAAAAGCTTAAGGTTCTCTTGACAGAGTCCGAGTTTAGACTGAGCAGAGAAGAAGAGGACATCTACCCCGAAGCACCCGTAGCCGAGATCTTGTAATACGACTTGGGTGGCAATGAAGTGTTCGGCAAGGCTGTGTAATCTCACAGGACTAAGAAGAGACAGCCAGACTTATCAACCAAGCCTAAGGATAAGAAAAATAAGGATGCTGCAAAACAACCTACTCTCAAGTCAGAATCTTCAGTAACTTCATCGAGCGGTACTTCTTCAAGTGGCACTTCGTCCTTATCCTCACCGTCAGATGGAGAAGACAATAGCCTTTCTGAAAGCTACGACTATGACTATGATTCTTCCCTGTCTGATGGTCAAGATCAACTCTCCTCCTTCAGGAACTCCAGCCAGGTATCCTCATCTGGTTCAGAATCGCAAACATCCAACTCGAAGGTTCAGGCCGGCACAGAGTTTACCTCCAAACGATGATGAAACAAGAATATTTAATTTACAACGCAAATAATTACAATAATAAAGTTTATAATACTTACGTTTTATTATATTATACGCTTCGGACGGGGTTTTGGGGTTTTGGGGTTTTGGGGTTTTGGGGTTTTGGGG
>Ga0075467_10002065_pt1 | contig 16046 bp, 3 predicted proteins | sample DEB08_DNA_9_FD_75067 | JGI IMG/M metagenome (GOLD analysis project Ga0075467, IMG submission 75067) | Aqueous microbial communities from the Delaware River and Bay under freshwater to marine salinity gradient to study organic matter... | ecosystem: Environmental > Aquatic > Marine > Coastal ... | reverse complement strand
TATGGTCATGTTATCAATGGCAGTCCTGTTCTCTTGCTCCTCTGTCAGGATTTCAACTACCCTTTTACTAGACATAGGCTGGCGAGATCTAAATACATTCTTGCGCTGTCTTACATTAGAATACTCTGCCCGTTTACCATACAAGAAGCTGCGTAACTGCTTCTCTGGCTCCAACGTGTGAATTTTGACTGGCCGCACAGCGCCAATTAGAATCTGCTTCACCGTGTAATCAGGGTCGGTGTATTCGTCTTCACTTTGAGCGACCTCTACCGCTTTTAATGCCCTCTTCAGAACGTCAGGAGTATACGCTTCCGCTAATATGAATGATGCCCTCTTAATAATAGGATCCCATCCTGTGTCTGAGATCTCTTCGACAATAGGTTTCCCTGTAGTTGGGTCCACGTTCTCTATCGCGGAGACCAGAGCCTGCACCGCGATCTGTGTGTCGAGATACTGGTCACCAAACAGGCCGCCTACGAGCTTACGTAAGACACCTCCAGAATCCCCGTCAGCCGCAGCCTCCATAGATCTCAGAATTGGGTCCATGATGATAGCGTATGGGTTGATGTAAGTCAGGTCGATGGTCTGGTAAAACTCCTTGCTACCACCCATCCATTCTGGGATAGAACCTTTTGGAACTGACCAGAACGTGTGACTACGTAGGTAAGAGGGAGCTGTGAATCTCTGGAAGTCTTCCATGTCATCATCATCTGTTCCTGAGAGCAGTGCGAGAGTCGCTGGTGCAATCCCAGACAAGCCACCCAGAACAGAAGTCATCCCAAAGAAGCGCATTCTACCTCGATGTCTAATGACCGCGCTGTCACTCTTTCGCTCCTGAGCTGACAACTTAAATGCGTTGTAAGTTATCCGAGGGACCTCGGCTTTAAACCTCACAAATGGAGCTACCAACGCGCCAGCACCGTGGGTAGCAAACGCCTTCACAATAGGGGGAGCTTGGCTGGCTGACTGTGCGGTCATAAGCACGTTTTCGGCGGCCATCTGTCTCAAGTCCTTGTCAGATTTAGAAAAGAAACTTTCACCATCCTTGGCTTTGGCCTTTGCTTTGCGTAATACTTTCAACTCATGCTCGTAATAGGCTATCTTATAAAAACCATCAACCGCACCCGCCATGCGAGTGGCTAGTTTATAAGTAGCTTCCGTTGGCTTGCCTATGTATTGGTCTGCTGTTTTGATTAGCTTGCTTTTTTCCGCAAGAATATCAGTAAAGCTGACCTTCCCTTTCAACATTTCTTCCAGCATTGTGGATCGGATTTCATTCTTAATAATCCCTAGAGATGTCAGCTCGGACATGTAACTATCCATCCTGTTAGGGTTGACCATTTCTTGGGCAATATATTTCCTCTGCTTTATCATGGCACCTAGGTTGTAGAACCCCTGTGAAGGTCCGAAGAATATCATGTTGGACCCAATGTTCCGTATGTAGAAACCAATTGAACCAAGTGTCTTGACGGCCATCGCCCAACCAGAGTACTGTCGCATAGAGCCAGTGACGGTTGCTAAAAACTGAGCCTCTGGTCTGGTGTCCTGATCATTTAAACGAGACTCGAACTCCGACTTTAACCCAGCCGCTACTTCGGGAGGAGTATACAAACCACGTAATGGGTGATACGCTGAGACGTTATCCCCTTCAACAGCAGCCGTCCAGTTTCGGTAGGTGTCTGGGTCTTCTGCTTTTGCGGCTTTCAAAGCTTTGGCACTCAGCATGAATCCTTCAGATTTTCCAATGGCCTTCAGACTTTGGAACATTCTCTGCTTGGAGGCCATCTTGGACACGGTCAGGAATGTGAGGACCAAGTTGTCAATAGTGCCAGCCTCAGTTCCTACCTCCCCAAGCAGTGCTTTCAGCTCAGGGGCAAAGTCCTTTTTCTCTCTAAGGTTGTCCTCGAGGATAGTTGCATCCGCATCAGTAACGATATCATTCTTACCTACTCTCTCATACTTGGCTAGAAACTCGAAAGTTTTTTGCTGCCCAACCGTGCGAAGAGTGTCTGGGTCTGCACTATCGAGGTCAGCTTGAATCCTGAGTCGTGCTTCCTGATCATTGAATATTTCACCATTCTCCTCGGCCAGTTTTTCCTCGGCCTCGATTCTTATCTCCATTTCTTGCTCCTCGAACATCTTGTCGGCAGCCTCTTTAATGTTTTGGTAGTCAGGGTCCTCTTGCACGCGCTGCGAGTATCCTGAGTCAGTGAACATCTTATAAGATGTAGTCAGGTAGATGCCTTGCTGCACATCAAAGTGTGCGACCATAGTATCTGAGAGGTTGTAGAGTTTCTTGATATGCTCTTGAATTGGCTCGATTAATTTCTTCCTCAGATTTGTAATAGTTTGTGCTAGCTCTGGGGATATTCTTTCTAGAGCGGCTAGTGCTTTGACCTGTTCGTCAATGATCTTCTTAGCCTCAGCTGTTTTGAGTGTGATGATTTTACTGTGCTTGTTGTCGGCTGCAATCTGCAAGTCGATCTTTTTGTCGGCATCCGTTTCATATTCAAATTGTTCAATTAGCTCAAGTTCTGCTTGATACTCGTCTTCGATGGTGTCGCGCTGCTCCTTGGTCAGGACCGCGCTTCGGCCTATGGCATTGTTGATTGTTTTAGCATCATCCGCGTCTGGTCCATCCTTACCAAAGGCTTTCTTGAGCTGCTTATCGAAGTTTACTTTGAAACTTTCAGCAACTTGCTCGGCTGCTTGGTTAAAGAAATTTCTACGCTCAATGATACGCTTGACCCGTGGGTCTAGCATTCCTAGGAACGCCTGCTTGAACCTGCTGGTTGGTGCCTTATATCCACCTGTGGAATAGACGGGCAGCTCGAGCTGGTCTATCATGCCTGAGTAGTTTAGCTTGTCTTGGCTGAATGGCTTTGATGGTGCGATGGCGGATTGTAAACCGCCTTGGGGGGTGAGAATTATACGAGACCCAGAGTCTTGTGTGCTTGAGTTAGGGAAGTTGACCGTTTTATCTTTTTGTTTAAGTAGATCTTCCAGCATTACTGCCGCCTCGCGTGGGGATGAGTTCATCGCTACCTCTGCAATACTATCAAACTCTTCCGCCATAAGATACCCGTCTTCTTCAAGCACTTCCATGAACGTCATAAGTTCATCAAGTTGGTCGAAGACTTTGTCCTGCGAAAGTTTTTCCCTAGCTTCTGTGAAGTCTAGAATGTCAGCTGAACGCCCCAGCGCATTTGGATTACGTCTCTGCTGTGCGACCTTGGCTGGGCGGTCAGCTTCTGCAAGCGTGGCAGCCTCGGCGGCATCATATGATTCCAGATCTTTACCTGATCCCTTGACATACTCATTAGGTATACCTGTATACTTCATGAACACCACATCGGGTTGTCCATTGTTGAACCTCTTATAGGTGCCAAAGTCCCAGCCTTCTGGCTTGTATTGTGGATCGAATGGGATCCTACCAACTACCTCAAAACCTAAGTCGGCATAGATTGAAGGAAGGACCGTGTCAAATCCGTTGAGCCACTTCACTTTGCCTGTGTCAACAGCTGCATCAAATACCTCCATCACCATTTCGGCGGTGGCATCAGGTGACTTGGTTACTGAACCAACTTCACCTGTAGGTGATACACTTGCGGTCGCAGTGGCACCATTCTTTTCAACCATGAGTAGCTCGTAGCCATCGTAGTCGTTGGGTTCGTAGACATCGACCGAGGTGCCAAACTTGTGGCTGTCCTTATTAGCGCGGCCTATTGAAGAGAAGTCCTGAGCCGTTAGCTCCAGTAGTCCTCGATCTTGCGCTTGAGACGGGGAGCTACTTTTTTCACCCGCTCTGTATAGAGTCGTGCCTCCTGAGTTCGTCCGTCTTCCGTGGAGCCTTGGGTTTCCGATAGCAGCCTGAAGCCCTCCTCGAGCAGGAGATCCGTTGGTGTCTTGGATTCCTCCTGACTGCGCCTCGCGGCCTCTAGAAATTTCTCCGAGTCTTCGTTGTTCGAGATAGCCTGAGACACCATCGGCTTGGTAGGCTTCGTTGTAGTCTTTTTCATGTGTTTTGATTAGTGATTTTTTAGCAGATAACTCCTTACCTGACAGTTTAGTCAGATCAATAGTTTGGTCAAACAGAAAAAGTCTTTCTTTCTTTAGGAATTTAACAATACGCTTAGCTTGGGCAACAGGTCGTGCTGGCATTCCTTCTGGGTAGAACACATCAACATTTTCATCAAAGCTAGATTTTAGTTTGCCTGCCGTGCCAGTCCAACCGTTCTCATCCCATACATGTTTTTCGCCAAACCAAACTACAGCTTGGAGATTATCGGGGGACATGTTGAGTTTCTGTGCGGCCTCTCGGAAAATGATTTGAGCCAATGCAAAGTCCTTGTTACTCACGGAGCCTTCAGCCTTTGGAATAATTCTCCACCGTGCAACATTATCTGCGTATAAAATTCTTCTTAAAGTCCTTGCAGCCCATATATCAATAGTAGCTTCGAGGGAATCACCCCTCAAATTCATGGCAAACTGAGGGGTTTTAGGGGAACTTGTCTCGGCCATCCATGTACCTGCTAACGCTTTAGTGGCAGCCACACTGTTCTGACCAATATTTTTCCCTGATGGTTGTGTGATAGCAATACTGTATTTGCCCATCCACCTATTTACTATACTCGCAGCCGTTAAAGTCTCCGCCTGTTTTGCAGTAATAACTTTTTTGATTATGGCCTTTTCTACAAGAGCACCATTTTGGATCGCTTTATATAACTCCAGATAATTGCGAATGTTCTCATCAAACACGCCCGCCTTATACTGGTCATAAATCTCGGCAGAGTAGATAAAGTTTTGCTCAACGTCTGTTTGTGCAGACGTGGCCCCCAATAGATTGGTAAATAAATTAAGATCATCACCGAAAATTGTTTTCAGACGCTCCTGCATTCGACTATACCACCCGAGTCCAGCTACAACGTCAGGACGCTGCATCATCTTTTGTGTCTCCTCAACGAGTCTTTCCACAGCTGCATCTACACTGCCACTGTCTACCATCTTTTCTATGTCCTTACGTACTTTAGGCCCCACTGTATAGTGAAGCTTATCCCAGTCTAATTTTTGAGAATATGGTGTTTCTTTCTTTGGTGCAGTCTTAAAGAAGGGGGCCCCTACTAGGTTATACTGAATTGTCTTAGGGTCTCCATCCTCTTTTAGGGGTGTGATAGCAATATCTGACCCATACTCACTAGGCTTGGCATAGCCATAAGACTTACCAATAGCAGCTTGTAATGCAGGTGAGCTGTCAGCAAATCTTTCTGGGTCAAGCAGACCCTCATCTACAATCTCGCTAAGGATACCAAAGTTCCCGTCTGGGTTAGTTGGGTCGAAGTGTGCAGTTGTTTCCTGCATCCTGTATCCTGCTTTAATAGCCCTGAGTTCTAGAAGCAGGTTATCTAAAGCCAGATCAATGACCTTGTTAGGGGATCCATTGTTCAGTTCTCTATTGAACCTACGCATCTCTGCCATCCTACGGAAGTAAGCACTAGCGTAGCGGAATAAGGTTTTCATCAGCGAGGGGTTGGTGCGGTAGAACGCCCAGTCTTCCTCCGTAGTATACCCGTCGGTCAGCTTCTCCATACGCATACGCAGGTGCTCTTCTGTTAGTCGGGCCTTGAGATCTAGTAAGTCAGCTTGTCCTTGTGCATCCAAGTCGGTTCCCTTGAGCAGTGATTTGGCGGCTGCCGCTTCTGCTGGTCTATCGGCATAGTAGGAGTCGATGATAGACTCATACATTTGAGGAGTGAGCGTGGCAGCCATCGCATCTATCTCAGCTTGTGGGATAATGTTGAAGGCAGCAACGTGACTGAGTTCGTGGGATATAACCTTAGCGACCACCAACTTAGAATTGGTGAGCCCTAGCTTATCTGTTAGATTCATTATGAACGCAGTATTAATTGTCACCACCCCGTCTCGGAACTCAGCCGCTGCGCTTGTGGTGTTATCAATGCTGAAAGGAACCTCCGCTGGCACTAAATCACGGGCAACTTGCAACAAGGCTCTGGCCTTGCGCTTTGCTGCTTCAGTTTCCGCATTGTATACGTTACCCTCGGCACCCACGTCAGCCTCGGTAAGGTTATCGCCGAGTTCATTTAAATCCTGTTGCGATTTGTCAACGGCTTGCTCTTCTGGCGTGAGCTGAACGGGCTCGGCTTGCGGCTCGCCTATGGAAGTGTAGAGGACACCAGCATCGGACACCCTTTGCTCAGTAATCTTCATTTCAGCAGTAACTCGTTGAGCTATACGCTTTGCCCTGACCTTCATACGAGGGTCACTGACACTAATGGTAGCACGTGATAGGTCGATGACATCTGCGATGGCATTAGCATACTGGGATGCCTCCTTGGTGGTGACACCTTTGCGGAAGAACTTCATGATAGCCTCGGCTATCCGTTGGAAGAAGCTCTGCCCACTAGGACTCAGTCCTTTGATTTCTTTCTGCAAGTCTGGGCTCAATAAGATACCTGCGACAAACTCATCTAGGTTAGCTAGCGAGTCCATGATGGCGCTGTTGGGTTGGTAACCCTTAGCGATAGCAGCTTCTCTGATGTTACCCATCAAGTCACGCAACCTAGCTACTGCTTGTTGCTGCGCTGGCGTCATGCTTTCAGTTGGCATAGCCAACGTCTTTGTGAGTGTGGCGTGCAAGTATTCCTCGAGAAGGACATTAGTCAGGCCTCTACCGTTGTGACCATTTAAGTTAATGAATACTTCGAGGCTTCCATCTGCCATCGTAGACTGCATACCAGCTACGGCCATGTCCATCTCGCCAAGGGTAAACTTCACGCTCCTAATTAGGGACGGGTTCTCGAGGAGCAGCTCGGCTACCATCTTGTGGGAAGGGTCGCCAGTCTCTGAGATCATTTGCAGGGCATTGATGACACTTTCAGGATCACCAGATACTAGCCCCAGTCTTTCGGCCTCGGCCTCGTTGGATGCACGGGCTATCTTTTGTTGCGCTTTGGTGATTCTCGAACGTGACCACAGGTTACGGACCGCACCATCAACAGCTTTAATATAGTCGCGAGCATCTTGAGCAGTATAGGTGGTGCCCATGGAAGCTTCCAAAGATTCTCTCACAGATTCTACATACTCCACATCTTGAGACGGGTCACCACTGACAGAACGTGAGGACAGTCCAATTAACTTAAACGCTTTGCGGAGTGTGTTGGCCGCTGGGCTCTTACCTTCTTCTAATGTCTTAAGAAACTTTCTGGTTCGGGGTCTTTGGTTGCCTGCAACAGCCCACTCGCTGACCACGTTAGCCAAGCTATCGATGTCCATTTCAGCGACACGCTTGCGACCAAGCTCAGTGTTACCCACAGCGACTAGTGCCATGTCATTGAATGCTTCTCTTAAATCTTTGTTGGCGGGGTCTGACAATACTGTTCTAATGTCAACGGAAGCTTTGTCTAGAGTTGCATATATAGTCTCCCTGTCTGGGCTTGCTGCGCTAGGACGTGCTGTTCCAATAAAAGCAGTTTCTACCTGCTTGTTCCACCGAATAACATCAGCCCCGTCGTCCTCTACGATCACCTCGTCTTGCTGTTCAGTTTCTTTACCCTCATAGTAAAGAGCCTCGGCAGCTTTAGTTGCCTCAACGTTAGTCCTAGATTTCTGCTGCTTGCGGTATCTGTCGGCTGCTCGGTTGATGAGGTTAATCATTGGGGGCATTTGCCCATCCACAAAGTTCGAGTTGTTGACCACTGTCTCCAAGATAAACTTCGTCGCCACATCTGTGGGTGTTTTACCCTTAGCAGAGAGCGGCGTAATAACCTTCATCAGAGAGTCTAGTTGCGTAGATGTTGGTTCGTTTGAAATCTTCGTGAACCTCAGAAACTCCTTCATTAACTTCGCCCTGTTGGTGGCGTTGTCTACGAGTAGTGCATACTGACCAGTTGGGTTACCTGTTTTTGGGTCTAGTGTTTCCTGCAATAAGTTCTGTCCAATCCTGCTGGACATAATCTGCTGCCTAACGCCATAGATATTGGCAATATACATAGCCTCTACGCGAAATGCATTGGCCGCCTCCTCCATGTATTGAGGCTCTAGCCTACCCCTAAGGTTGAACACACGTTTGAGCTCGTCGCCTGTTTCTTTTGGTCCTGAAGTCGTTGACAAACCATCAGTAACAAACTGAGTAACGGCATCTACGTAGTTGCCAACCGTAAATTCAGTACGTCCAACCTCAGCTTTCTCCGATTTTCCAGTAGCCAAAGGAACCATGTTGATGTCCATGACTGTGTCCCTTAAGCCCGTGTTAAACATGTTCGCTGCTTGAGCTGTGTTGACGTAAGTGTCTATGTTAGGCTGAGTGTTGACCACCTTCTCTGGTTTTCCTGCACCCACACCCTGCTTCTGCCCAGAAATAATATTACTAGGAGAGATGACGTTGAACACCTCACCAGTATCAGGGTCTACTTGAATAGCTGGGTTTAGTGGGAACTGTTTGTCTCTGATCTGTGTTAATGTGTTGGCATCAACATAGACAGGAACTTCTTGTTCGAGAAACTCATTGGCTAATACGGGGTCATTGTTAAACACTCCGTTGCCTGAACTGTCTAAGAATCCCTTGACTGTTTTTTCTGCTGTCTCCCCATTGTATGGGTTGTAGTATGACTGCTTACGACCACTAAATTTGCTGCCACCAGCTGGCTGCTTGTAGCTTTTAGTTACTGGCCATGTATTATAAATCTGCTGAGCCCCTTCGTCTGCAACTTGTTTGTAATAACCATTCGCTTTTCTGTTAGAAACTTTAAAACCAGCTGGTGTTTTCGCAGAGATGCGCTGAGGAAATCCAGAAGCTACCAACTCTACCAAAGCGTCGTTATCTTCTTGGCTGTCTACTACTTCTTTCCTGATAGCAGCTTGGAGTGGTTGGTTCGGTTTGCGTAAGGCCTGAACTTGCTTTTCTTCTATAAAACTTACAGCTTCTTTTAGTGTGCTAGCTTCTGTCCCCCAGTTGTTATCGTCCGTTGGCTCCAACGTGTTACCTGTTGAAAATAATAACCAACCCCTAGGCATCATAGTATCCTCGGTAATACGTCTTTTCACAACAAAAGTTTCACCTCCTGATTCTACCTTGTATTCTCCTGCGTAAAGCTTGGTTACTTGTGGCTTGGTGCTTTGGGGTGCCTCAACCTCTTGAGGTAGTATGCGCTCCTCCTTGGCGAAGGTTATCTCCTGCTGCTCATTGATCTCATCCAGATCAAGTCCATCTTCTTTGGCTGCTACAACCTGACTGTTGGTCGTGGGCACAAGCCGATCCACATCTGAGTTGGTCAGCTGACCCTGAGGGATTCCAAATGCTCCCTCAACCTCTGGGGTTGCGAGTCCAAGTTCTTCCTGAACCATGGTTCGTGTTTCCGCTGGCATGGATCCTAATATAGGTGCCACGTCCACTGCTTTTTGCTGCGGTGCGTCGAGCAACTCTTGCTGCTCAGCTCGATAAGAATCCAGTTCTTCACTAGCTGATCCTTCGGCGGCTTCCAAGTCTTCGTTGAGCATGTCTGCTTCCACGGAGATAGGTGGTTCACCTACCCAGTTTTTGGTCACGGGGTCCCTGACACCTACTACAAAGTTGTCCTCATCTAATGAATAATCAGCTTCAGACTTACGCAACGTCTCCGCGTCAGCATTCTCTTGAGACCACTGCTGAGTAGGGATTTTGCCTGCCTCAAACAAGAGAACTAGGTTCCTGCGGTTACCTTCGTCCGTTGTCTCAGGGTTGTTGGCCGCTGGGATATCACCATCGATCAAAACACTGCCTACTTCTCGAGAGATGGCACCCTCTTGAATTGCAGTGGCGACTCTGAGCTCTCTGACTGTGCCTGCTTCTTCAGATGACACGAGAGAATTTAATAGCTCAGTCTGATTTGGGTCGAGCGAACTAATGATTTCTTCTACGTTCTCAAACTGGTCGGGAGCGAGTGGCGCTGCGTCTGAGTCTGGGAGCATTACCTCTTGCGGAGCGGACCGTGAGTTAGCGTCTACTACCACAACGTCCCTCTTCAAGTTCTCAATGATTGGGTCCTTCGCTTGTTGTTCTGCTTCGAGAGCTTGGGCTGCGGCGGCTCTAGTCTGGCGAATCTCTGGTCCAGCAGTTGGAGTCGTGGCTTCAACAGGTGCTGGTGATTCACCTTTAGCTGCTGCCTCTGTAACGGGTGCAGCTTGGGGTTGGGCCGCTCTAGTCTGGCTAATCTCTGGCCCAGCGGCTGCCCCTTCTTTTCTGCGAGTCCTCTCAGCTGCTACGGCAACAAAATCTACGTTCATGCTCACATAGCTGCCCTGACCAGATTCATTTTTATTGGTATTAAGAAAGTCCCTTAGCTGAGTAGCTGCCGTCAGTAGCTCAGTATCTGTCAGTTCAGAAACTACCTTGCCCTTTATCCCTATGCCCGCAGTCTCCATAACGTGTTGTGCAGACTTCGGGTTGCTAGTCCTCAACCCAATACCACTATTAAGTAAACCTGCTTCACCGTCGGCGGTCTGGTATTTTATACTACCCGACTGGGGGGAGACAGCTATGACCTCAGCTTGTACTAATTCACCATTTGCAGTGTAAGCCTCAAATGACTGGCCAACCTGCGTGGGAGTAGGTGCGGCTGGTGTGTCAACCTGAGTCGTGGCTTCAACAGGTGCTGGTGATTCGCCTGTAACAGGTGCCTCCGTAATAGGTGCTGCTGCGGCTGCTGCTGCGGCTGGTTGTGGGTTTAATACAACTGGGTCAAAATTAGAGTCTAGCTCTACAGTCACCTGCTCCACTGCTGCGGCAGTTTTATCGCTGCGAATCGGGCCAGTAACAATCTGATCCACAAGAGCAGCAGTGACTGGTGCTCCTTTTTCTTCTAGGTTGCTGACCAGTGATGATTTAAATTCTGCTTCCTGATTCCTCTGAGCTTGAACGGCTCGCGCTCTGGTGGAAGATTTCATGCCCAGCCTTCTAGCTGCTCCGACACCTGATCCAAGTGCGCCGCCAATGAGGAACGCATTCCATGCAGACTCCCACCGACCCATACCAGAATCACGACCTGTGTATGCGTCTGTGATATATGAGTTAGCTACTTCATCTAGGCCCTCTTCAAATGCTTCATCTGTAAACCCTTTGAATGCTTCAGTGGCCCAGTTCTTTTGCCCTTTGAACTTACCAGAACCCTTGATCATTTGTGCCTGAGTCTTGGTGACCGCTGTGGCCCATATCTTAGTGGCATCTTTAGAGTCCAGCTTGACCCTCTTCGCAAGATTTGTAAGTCTACCTACAACCTGCAAAGATTCTCTCTTGGTCATTCCTCTGATAAAGGAATCCTCAAGACCTGTCCTGCCCATGGCCGCAAAGCCACCCATGATTGCAACAGTTGCAAAGCCAGCCCAGAGGCCAGCTCCGAGAGCACTGGCGTGCTTGTCTTCGTGCGACATGTTGGGGTCGTCCTCTCCGAGGATTTGGTAGGCAGACGCATAAGTTGAACCCGCAGATCTTGTGAAAGCTGGTGCTGCCATGGCTGGCATAGAAATAAACTTATTAGCTGCTAGTTCTGAAAAACCTGCAAACGTCTCCATGGCACCTTGCCTACCTGTAGCAGAGGACGGTGTGGTTAAAAACTTCTGATCAATTAACGACTCCAATAGATCATCGCCACTCTTCTTGCCCATCTCTTTGAAAGGCTGCTTCATCGTTAAGCTCCGAGCTACACCATGCACGAGGCCTTTGGCCGTCATCCTAGCGCCTTGCTTGGCGAGTTGCTTCGCGGCCACTATTGTGCTACCAGCACCAGCAGTTGCTCCAGTTACAGCCATGTCCACTAACAGTGGGGCAATGGTTTCACTGATAGCTTGGACGTTGCCATACTCTATCCCATACAAACGAGCCCTTTCGTGTCGGGCTGCGTTCTGTGCTTGGAGACCTATGATGTGGTCACGAGCCCAGCCTACGTCTGCCATTGCCAATGGAGCGGTCACAAGCATTGCTGCTCCGCCGTGGACAGACTCCCATATGTTCATACCCCTGTCAATGAACTCGCTATACTCGTCCTTGTCCTCAAGAAACTTCTCGAGGATGCGATGATCCTGCTCCCCATTAGCACGGCCCACTTGCAGTGTGCCTATCCATTCGTCCGCGTCGGGTCCATCCCTTAGAATCATGTCACGATCTGGAAACATCTCCGCAGACTGCGCCTCACGTTGCGAGCGCATGTAGTCTTTCTGCGCTTCGGAGATGTCTTTGTTGGCTGCGAGGGATTCCTCGAACTTCTTTGGGTTTGTGATTAGTGAAGAGTGCATTTCGCCTGCACCAAAACCATAGTTCTTAACGTTTGCCCCCATTTTCTTGGGATCATCTTGTAGGGTAAGCTTACCTTGTCCGTTGAGATCACGTTGTAACGTCTCTCCGATAATAACTTTGAACTCGTCTAGGTCTATGTCCAAGTTGTCTAGTGAAGGATCGACTGAGGTCGCAGTAACAAACAAGCTTTCCATCTCTTGGTTGATCAGGCGATCTAGTCTCTTTGTATTAGCGGGTTCATCTTCGGACAACGCCTTATCGTAGGCTGTGAATAAGTTGCTTAGCCTGTTATACTTCTTACCAGCAGCTTTGTCTGTGTTAATAACCTCATTAAAAGATCCATTGATCTCCACTTTACGGGCGAGGTCATACGCCTTATACCTAAAACCCTCTGGAGTTTCTAATTGCTTCTTAATCTGTAGTGCGTCCTGCGGGACGACGCCGTATTCTTTTGATGCCTCAATAATTTCAAGGACACTTTTCCCTTCGGCTGCTTTACCCAGCTTAATGGAAGCCTTGCCTTCGTCGTCATAGACACGGGCGGCCATGATCGACCCATCGAGCAGTGCCTGAGGTGCAGCTTTGTTAAATATACCACTGTCCAAATATACATACGCTTGCTCTTTTGCGTATTCTAAGTCCGCAGCAATCTCCGTGTTACGGGAAGTGGTCTCAGGGTCCATGGCCATGGACTTATCGTATGCTTTCTTCTTAGCTTCATACGTTATGATGGTGTCGTAGGCTTGGCTTGGGTCGGTGCCCTCTGGCAATAAGTCAAGGTTGTTAGCTGCAACAGAGTTGATGTAACCCGACGAGTTTTTTGCCAGCACTTTAAGCTGAGCCTCGGGAGAAGATTTGGGCGCACCAAACAAGAGGTTTGCGTTAAACTCGACGCCGTCTTCTTCGTTGATTAATTTCTGGTCGAGGGCCTGTGTATATACAGCGGTCTGGATATCAGCTTCAACGCTCTCTGAGTATCGGTCCTTCTTAATGTGCTCCTTACGCACATAGTCACTATAGCCTAGTAGGTTTCCACGCTGGTCTCCTGTAGCATTCTCTGACCCCCACTGGGAATATGTTTGATACTCTTCTGGGAGCAGTGGCTGTCCCGCCCGCTCAACAGGTGGGTCAGGGTTGAGTGCATCATTTACTTGTCCCCACTGAGGGGTTTGGGCCAGAATTTCTGGTAGTTCTTGGTCAGACATAGCTGCTTTTTGTGTTGGGTGGTAACGAGTTACCTAGTAAAATTTCTTAATATAGCTGATTCGGTCAATAGTTTTTCTTCGGCTGCGTCAAGCGAGGCCGTGTCTTCTTGGAGTCTTTCGTAAATCTTATCGACGAGCTGTTCCCCTGAGAACCCTAGCGCGGCTACAGCTGATGGGGACAGATTATGCTGCTTAGCATATTCAAGCCGTAGCGCGGCCATGTGCCTTTTAGAATGGGTCGCACCTTTTTTTGCCTCTTCGTCGCTAGGCTGACTAAAGAACAGAGGATCGCCCGTCTCGGCTTCATGCACACCACTTAATATTTTAGAAGTTCTGGCAAGGTCTTTCCTGCGTCGTTCCAATTTTTTCCCTTCGAGCTGTTGCTTGGACCCAGACAAGGCCGAATCCCTCAGCTCTTTTTGCCGCGTCTCAGCGGCAGCGACCCGCTTTTTGTCATCCTCGGAGAAGTCCTCATCTGCCGTAAGGATAGCTTTCACAGCAGCTGTATCACCAGCCAGCATCGCTGGCCTCGTAGCTAGAAGTTCGGCTTTGGTCTTCGCGTCTGCTCGGGCTTTCTTTGTGGCTTCCGCGTTTAGGAATGCTGTGGACGCTCCAAGCAGGGCGGCGCTCTTAGGGTTATTTAGTAGTTGTGGGTTTTTGAGTGTAAAGTTGTTGAGCTCCATTGCTCTGTCCTCGGTGCTACCTTCGCCCGTGGTGATATCTGTTAAGCTACTGGCTATGGTGCCAAGCCTTGCTTCCTCGTCTCTCTTTTTCTGGGCATCTTCGCGGCGAGCTTGGAGTGCCTCCACGTTCATAGTGTATGTGAGGTCACGGTTGCGCTTAGTGTCTGCCCGATCCTGTTGCTTTTGTTGGCGGTCGCCCACCTCTTCCCAGCCTTCGCGATATCGAGACGTTAAAGAGCTTTGCCCAGCGGGGGACAACTGGTTAAAGTATGTTCCCTTAAGGGGCGCGATGTCGCGATTGTAATCTATTTCGGCCACAGTATTTTATTGGATTCCCCACTTTTTCTTCAAGGCGGCCACCATAGACGGTGTGTGCATAATGTGGCTAGGATCATTGATAACGGTCATGGCGTTGCTGCGACGTGAGAAAGGGGCAAAGTTAGACCGCGTTACTTCGGGTTCTTCTGGTTCGATCCTGTCCCGAGGAGCAGCTGGCTGTTGGCTCGCAATCTGAGCCGCAGTCAAAGCAGCTTTTTGCTCGTCTTTAGCTAGCCCATAATACTGACCCCGAATGTTAGGGGTTTTGTTCTTCATATCATATGCTTCTAAGGCAAGCTTCTCGGCTGCTTGTTTGAAGCCAGCTTTTTTGGCTCGCTTCGCAGTGCGTAATAAGGCCCTCCATTCGGGGCCAATCTTTCTAGCTGGGTCTTTCAGGGATCCAGTCCTCAACGTCGAGGTTCCTGTCAGGTTTCCCTTGGGGCGTTCGGCGTATCTTTCTTTGTATGCCTCCTGACCATACTCGACTTTGTATACCTGCTTATCGCTCAGGCCTAGGAGTTGTTGTTGTTCATAGCTACTACCAGCTCCAAAGTCAGGTAGGTCCCCAGACTTGAGTTGCTTAGCATATGACTGCCGAAGTTTAAGTCGGCTTGCCTTGCTCGCCATTGATGCGTCCTCACCATAGATCTCTTTAGCTCTATTAAAGTTTTTTGAATACTTCCTAATTTGGTCTTCATCAAGACCAAGGGATTTAGCTTCAGATAGTGTGTCTTCATCAATCTCACCGTCTGGGTTATACCCACCGTCGCGCATACCTTCTTCAAGTTTTTCTGCGAACGCAACCCTTTTCGAGGTCCTGTCTTTCTTAGCAGCGCGGCGCTGCTCGGCTAGTTTATCAAGAACCCGCTGTGACTCTGGGTATAGCCTGTCTCGTTCTTCTTGGGTCATGTCTATGCTAGGTAGTTCTGGTTAAAGTTATACTCGTCTTCTTCTTCCTCCTCATCTAAACCAAAGATATCATCAAATAGATCTTTCTCTTCGTCTTGGGCATCATCTAATTGGTCCCCAATAATATTCTGATCAATCCCACCTGCCGTAAAGTCGGCCACGGTCTGAGCTACGTCTCGGCTAGGTGTGGCTTGAGGTTGCTCGGCTCTTGGCTGTAACAGGGACTGTCCCTGTGCCCTGTTGTTGGCGCTTTGTCCAATGACGCTTGCTTTGCCGTCGAGCCTTGTTGCTTTCTGCCTAAGTGAAGAATCTTGGCCTGCGGAATACTCCCTTGCGGCGGTCCTTGATGCGCCCTGCTCGGCCCCTGTCTGCCTAAGTGAAGAACCTTGGCCTGCCGAATACGCTTTGGGGGCAATATTGGACGGTGCCCTTGCTGCTCCCTCAACCTTGGGCCTTGCAGACCTCTCTTGTTTAGCTGCAAATTGAGTAGCTTGTTGGCGTCGCTTTTCTTCTTCAGTCATATGGAACTTATAGGTTCAAGTTAAGTGTCAGTATATACATTGTGCTTTCAAACTCAAGGGTAAATTCAAGGTAAGCAAGCTGCGTCGTTCTGTAATGCAGACTTCAAATGCTTCATGGTTTTAGGAG
>Ga0075467_10002063_pt1 | contig 16052 bp, 20 predicted proteins | sample DEB08_DNA_9_FD_75067 | JGI IMG/M metagenome (GOLD analysis project Ga0075467, IMG submission 75067) | Aqueous microbial communities from the Delaware River and Bay under freshwater to marine salinity gradient to study organic matter... | ecosystem: Environmental > Aquatic > Marine > Coastal ... | reverse complement strand
TTCATGTCCGTCAAGGTGCCTGACCTATCGCTATTGGCAGCCCGAAACGACGGTGATTTCCCAATGCTAGATGTGATCCAAACGATTGACGGACGCACAGGCGTTCGGCTGCGCGGCCATGGGTCAGAAATGCCTATCTGGGGTGATCAGTTCAAAGCCGAAAGCTATGAAGCGGGAAACTTTGGCGGAGAAGCGATTGCCCGCGGCCGAATTCTATCCCGCGCCTATTATCTTTAATCCATCCAAAAATAAAAAAACCTCAAGGTCTCCAAGAGCTAAGGACCGGTATCGGCTATTCTGAACTGCAAACCATCGCGCTCACGCATGCCGCGCTCCACGCCAATATCTTCGTGCCGCAAAAACCATTCGGCCAAGCCGCGCAGAGATAGGAACGTTCTCAAATAGAGTCCTCGCGAGACAGAAGGATGACCGATTGACTTGGGTCAAAGTCAGATTAATCCCTCATGATAGCTGTCTCCTGTCTCCCTATAAGCATTGGTTTTCCGGCAAAGATGGAACTTCAAAGATCTAAAATCACGGCTGTCGTCACAGGGCAGACTTTGCTGGCGCTTCCCGCACATGGTGAAACGCGTATTTGTGGTGCCGTGAATGTAACTGTCACGTATCAGCAAGAAGAGCATGCTGAACTGGCCTGCAGTGCCGCTCAAAAAGCGACGGCGCTTCTCAATGACCGTAGTATTTCCTCATTTTCCAACCCTGTTCGCGTCGACGTCGTGGAAGATTTCATAGCGGATTGCCTTGGCCCGTCCCATTGTGACAAAGACTTTATCGGGGCGCTTTCCCCCTCTGTTATGCAGGATCGAGGCGCGCTCGATGGCGTGCCCTATCCAGTTGAAGGCTGCCTCGCGCGGGTAGAGAACATCACCTATGCGATAGAGGAGATAACAGTGGAACTTTATGGTTCGTCTCCGGTTGACCAAAATCAATCTCGTACGGATCGGGTCGGATAGTATGTCTTCAGAAGCCGAAACACTGGAGGCTGATCCATGGAAACCAACGTTTTACCGACGATGAATATGTCAGCCGAAACAATGGGATGCTGTCCAAAGTTCAACCATGAGATTTGGGATGGCCGCCCTCTGCATTTCAAGGACAAGCGATTTGTTCGGGCGAAATCCCGCAGCGTTCTGCAGGTGCCAATCAATATGGGAAGCGTTTTCTCTCGGGTTCAAGAGCATATTGAAGACGCCGCGGCACAGGACGCTGACTGCTACCTTACTCTCAGCCGGGATCTGTCTTCGAGCGAAAGCGATCACTACTTCGCCGTGACAGGCGACGTGGCTGACGAAGAGATGACGACGCTGAGCGGCGACTTCATCACCCGCATTTTTGAGGGGTCATATAGGCATGCATGGGATTGGATGCTCGAGATGAAAACCGCCGCTGAAGCTGCCGGATATACGGCAAAGCAGTTCTTCATGTTCTACACGACCTGTCCGAAATGCACGAAAGTTTACGGTAAGAACTAAGTTGTTGGCTTTGCCGAAATTTGATTCCCAAATCACCAATATGGAGTGTGAACCCATGAAAGACCCCGAACTGGACATCTTGATCAAAGAGCTGGAAGCAAAGGCTCACCTGAGCCTCGCTGAATATGACGGCGTTGCGCACGCCCTTGCATATCTCTTGCCCGAGGCGGTTCCCGACGAAGTCATGGCCCCTGTCCAAATCAGTACCACAGACGGGGCAGTGCATATAGCGGACGTGGCCTATCCGAATTGGGTCGTAAACATCCACGGACGCGCGAATGAAAAGAATGGCAACTGGCGCTGCACGTTGCGGGAAAGCGATGTGCGCGACAGCGATACCTTTATCGGTACCGGCAATTCGCCGGTCCTCGCTCAGGCAATCCTGGCGGCGGTGCTACGGTTGGCTGCAACCCGGAAGAAAGACTGACGCTGAGAATTGATATTCCCCACGAGCGTGCGTCGAAGGAGCCAACGGATAGATGTGACAACAGTTATGAGGAGGAAAGGCGCTATGACATCTTCGTTTTCAAAAAGGGTCGCACTGGCAGCCGGGCTTGTGATTTCAATGGGCAGTTCGGCGGCAGCATTCACAGCCTGCCAGGTGACCGATACCGGTGGCATCAACGTCAACAGTTTCAACCAAACCGCATGGAAGGGCGTTTTGGATGCTAAGGCGGACTTTGGAATAGGGGGCCGCTTTCTCGAGTCTCAAAGCTGAAACTGACTATGATGCCAACATAAATTCACTGATTGACGGCGGTGGCTCCTTACATCGCGACGATCGTCTTCGTGGCTGGGGTTGTGGGGCGGGCGCGGCCGCCAGCGGCGGATGGAAAACCCTACGTTAAGGAATAAACCGGGCCTGCAGCGGCCCGGCATATCAGCCCGGAAGACTAAACGTTTTCAGCTTTCGACACATTCCGCAGGACCTGCACAAAGCTGTCAGGCGTTACTGAGATGCTGTCGATTCCGAACTTTACCAAGTGTTTGGCATAGGCTGGATCATTGCTCGGTGCCTGACCGCAGAAGCCAACTTTTGAACCGGCTTTGTGTGCCTTGCGGATCACGGTCTCGATCATCCAAAGTACGGCAGGGTCGTCTTCGCGAAACAGAGGAGCGAGCGCGTCTGAATCCCGGTCTATGCCAAGCGTGAGTTGCGTCAAATCGTTTGATCCAATGGAAAACCCGTCAAAACGCGACGCAAACTCCTCTGCGCGCACAACGTTGGCCGGGATTTCGCACATGACATAAACCTCAAGCGCGTCTTTCCCCCGTGTCAGCCCGTTCTCGGCCATCACGGCTAAAACACGGTCTGCTTCCTCGGGTGTGCGACAAAAAGGGATCATGACGACCACATTGTCGAAGCCCATCTGCCCGCGAAGTCGCGCGATTGCCTGGCATTCGAGCGCAAAACCGTCCTTGTAGTTTTCCGAGTAATAACGCGACGCCCCGCGGAAGCCGAGCATCGGGTTTTCCTCGTGAGGTTCGAAATCGCGGCCACCAAGCAGTTCGGCGTATTCATTTGTCTTGAAATCACTCATCCGTACGATCACGGGCCTTGGGTAGCAAAACGCCGCAATCCGCGACAAACCTCGCGACAAGCGGTCAACGAAATACTCGGGCATGCTGTTGTAGCCGGCGGTCAGGCGCTTGATTTCGGCGCGCGTGTTTGCATCGCTGACCCGCTCGATATGCGCCAGGGCCATCGGATGAATGCACACCTCGCCATTCACAACAAACTCCATTCGGGCCAAGCCAACACCTTCGACGGGCAGCTGCCACCAGCGCAATGCAGCACTTGGATTGGCGAGGTTCATCATGACTTTGGTCCTGGTTTTGGGAAGTGTTCCGAGGGCCTCTTCTACGATTGCGATGTCCGAGATGCCTTCGGTCACCACGCCTTCTTCGCCGCCGGCGCAAGAGACCGTTACATCCTGCTTGTCATGCAGGATATGAGTGGCGTCGCCGCATCCGACGATGGCTGGCAATCCAAGTTCGCGGCTTACGATGGCGGCATGCGATGTGCGGCCACCATGATCTGTGACGATTGCTGCCGCGCGTTTCATGATTGGCACCCAGTCGGGATCTGTTGTACTGGTGACCAGCACTGATCCATCGACAAAATTCTCGATATCATCCGCGCTTTCGATGATCGAAACACGCCCGGTAACCGCTGCACTCCCGACACTCAAACCGTTCACAAGGACCCGCCCTGGAGCCTTTACGGTATAGCTTTTCAGTGTCCCGTGATCCGCCCGGGATTGAACTGTCTCGGGTCTGGCTTGGACAATATAGAGCGTGCCCGTCACACCGTCGCGTGCCCATTCCATGTCCATGGGTTGTCCGTAGTGGTCTTCGATAGTCACGGCTTGTCGCGCAAGCGAAAGGATTTCTGCTTCGCTTAACACAAAGCTCTGCCGTTCGGCCTTAGACGTGGGGACGTTTCGGGGTGTGCCATCGCGGTCATGGATCATCTTGATCTCTTTAGCGCCCAACCTTTTTTCAAGGATCGGGGTGAGAGTTTGATTGTCTAAGAAAGGCTTGAAGACCTGATATTCGTCAGGGTCAACGGCCCCTTGCACGACATTTTCACCCAAACCCCATGCTGCGTTGATCAGCACGGCATCCGGAAATCCGGATTCCGTATCGATCGAAAACATCACACCAGATCCGCCGGTATCTGCGCGCACCATTTGCTGAACGCCGACAGATAGGGCCACTTGGTCGTGCTCGAAGCCTTGGATCTGGCGATAGGAAATTGCGCGATCTGTGAAGAGGGACGCATAGCACCGCTTGCAGGCCTCCAGCAGTGCGGTCTCTCCGATCACATTCAGGAAAGTCTCTTGTTGGCCGGCAAAACTGGCATCCGGCAGGTCTTCCGCGGTTGCACTTGAACGGACCGCAACAGGGATATCCGTTTCATTCAACGCGGCTCCCAACGCACGGTATTGAGTGACAATGGCAGCGGCAGTTTGTTCAGGCCAATCGCCCCCCAGAACAAGTGTTCGGATACGTTTTCCTGCATTTTGCAGGCTGAGTTTGTTGTCGGCCAGCGCCCTAAGGTGGAGCAAAATTTCGGCGTTCAGATTGTTTGATGAGACGAATTCACGAAACGCGTCTGCAGTCGTCGCAAATCCGGGCGGTACCAATATGCCCTTGGGCGCAAGAGTACTGATCATCTCGCCCAGCGATGCGTTCTTACCGCCGACCAGGCCTACATCGCCGCGTTTCACATCAGAGAGATTTACAACGACAGGGGGAGTCTGGTCCATGATTTGCGTTCCTTATGACGAGTTTCGCACCAACATTGGCGCGGCCTTGGCGGAACGACTTGAGCAAGATCAACGGGACGTGAAAATATCATGCCAAAACGATGGCTCTAGAGCAAACTTAGGAGATTCGTGGATATGCAGATTGATGTTTGTCAATCACCGGGCGTTTAATTGTCACGAAGAAAGCAGTCGATCTGAACTGGCCATTGTAGACTCAGGGTTGCTCGGCATCCATCAGTCGTAGCGCGCTGTAAGATGTGCATGGGACGGCATTTATCCGACCGCATGTTCGGCACGGTCAGTCACCGACTGAACAGAACCGGTAGTTCAGCGTCTCTCAAAAGTGCCTGGGTGACCGCCCCGCTGACGAAGTCATAGAACCGCGAATGCCCGAACGCGCCCGTTGCGATCAGATCGGCCCCCTGTTCGAAGGCATGTCTCAAAAGGACTGCCGGGACGTCGTTTCCTGAGCCATCCAGATGGCTGACGATCGCGCTTACACCGTGTCTATCAAACGCAGCCGCAAGATCGATGATCGCGTAATCCTCCATTTCGCGACCACCGCCGTGATCCACACGAACGATACTGACTTTGCTGTCATTGCTAAATAGGGTCAGGACATCGTGGGCGGCACGGGTTGCTTCGCGCGTATTGCTCCAGCCTAGTACAATATTGTCGCCGATCGTTGAGCCCTCATATCCAGGCGGCACGATGATCACCGGCCGACCGCTTTGGCGTATTACCTGCGCCTGCACGGTATCCTGATCCCATTGAGCGCTGTTTGCCTCATCTTTTGCCATGACAACAAGGTCAGCTGCACGGGCACAGTCGATAATGCGTGCAGAGGCGGTTGTGGACTCGGCTTTCAGCAGACGCCATTCGCTTGGGAAGTCCTCGTTCTCTGTGTATTTGCGAAAGATCGTTTCGATCTCCACGGCTTCCGCGTCTTGGCTGTGGTTAAAAGAAGAAAAGGAGGACCCGGGAAGGTGTAAGGCAATGCCCGGGTAGACCAGTATCGCTTCCAGCGTATGCAATCCAATCAAGTGCGCTTGCTGTGCCCTTGCAAGCGGTACGGCCGCTTTCATCGCAGCTTCCGCAGTTTCACGAGACGTGAGGCAAACTAGAAGTGTTTTCAGAGCCATTTTCTGTTCCTTCCTATGACAAATGGACTGCATATCGCAGCCCAGTTTCTCCTAAATCTTGAAAATCTCGATTTTTCGAACATCGCTTTTTGCCTCGGCAGGCTTGGCGATCGTGAGTTTCAAGACGCCATCGGCAAACACAACTTCGACCGCGTCAGCATCTGGCGTGAACCCGAGAGGGATTTGTCGACCGAAGCTCCCGTAACGCCGCTCAACAACATGAAAGTCCTTCATGGTCTTTTCGTGATCGCTCGACTTTTCGCCCTTTATCAACAGGGCGCCTTGAGAGATCGAAATATCCTGATCCTCTTCTTTGATGTCTGGTAATTCTGCTGTGACTTCAATTTCACCATCGGTCTCGGCGATGTCGAGCACGGGAAAAGATGTGACGCCCCAGGAGTCAAGAAAGTCACTGACTTCCGCAAGTTGACGTCCGTGGAGTTTGTCCAGAAATGCGTTCATCTCTTGATGCATCGCTTGTAAGAACGGCTGCGCGCTACGGTCGGTCATCGGACGGGGGACTTGGCTCTGTGATATACGAAACTCTTTCGTGTGGCTGGATTGGGTGATGACGAGATTTTACCAAATCAAATCGGGCTACCGATTGATCGCGATCAAAAGTTAGCGACCTCATTCATAGTAGGCAGGTTTTGACTTCTGAAAGGAAAGCGCCGTGAAGCTGACCGCCTTAGGACTATTCTTGCTTTTGACAGCAATTTCATTGCCCGTCGCCGCCGCGGAGATGATATTACGCAACGGCGGCGATACGTTCCTAGGCGGTGAAACACTGCTGAGCGATATCAACACCGCAGGCGATACATTCGTTGCAGGGCAATCAGCCAAGCTTGGGGGAACGACCCTGGGCGATTTGCATGCTGCCGGTTTCACAATATTTGTCAGCGTCAGTGTAGCGCAGGACCTCTATGCTGCAGGTGCAACAGTAGATATAGCCTCGACGGTCGCCGGAGATACTACGGCAGTTGGCTTTACGGTTCGAACCACGCCTAGCGCCGAGACCGCAGGGAATGTCCGCCTACTTGGCAATAGCGTGACGATCGAAGGTCCGGTCAAAGGGGCGCTTTCTGTCATGGCACGCAGTGTCATTCTGAATGCCCCCATCGAAGGTGACGTCCGGATAGCGGCCCGTTCGCTGCAATTTGGAGAGAATGCATCGGTCGGCGGCACCCTTTCCTACAGCACCGACAATCGCGTTGCGGTTCCCGAAAGTGTGGCGTCCGCAGACCGTGTTCAGTATTCAAAGCTCGACATCGATGCGGATTGGGACGAGTTCCGCGAGGCATGGCCGGGCGCAGATATGCCAGCTTTTCCGACGTTTGCGTCTGTTCTGGGCGCCTTTCTGATCTCACTTCTATTCTTTCTGGTTCTTGGTGCACTTGCGCTTGGTTTCGCGCCAAAGCAGCTTGAGCGCATGCGTTTGGGGATCGCCGCAGCGCCCGGTCGTTCGATGTTACTGGGGGTCATAGGGCTGTCACTTCTGTTCGGACTGGTGCCGATCGCGGCTTTGACCATTGTCGGATTGCCATTTGTTCCGATCGTTTTGCTAGTGATTGTGGTGACATGGACGCTTGGATATGCGCTTGCCAGCTACACTGTCGCAATGTTGGCTTGGGACGCGTTGGGTGGGGCAAAAGATCCAGGTGGTCTGATCAGACTCCTCCTGCTCGCGGCCGCTGTAACTGTAGTTGCGCTTCTGAACTTTATCCCGTTCATCGGCTGGGTCGCCAACTTTACATTGGTTCTGATCGGAGTCGGTGCCTTTGCGCGCTGCGTATTTACAAGCTTCGTGACCGATCCTGATCCAGCGTACGACGTCGATATGAAACCTATCGAAGATTGAAACCATAACGAAGGGAAACTGCATGTCTGCGCAAGGCCTTGAGGTAATTGATCACACAGTGCAACTGACACACGAATGGATCAACGAATTGAGCGAACGATTGGGGTGGGCATCCAAACGAAGTGCCCTAAGGTTAATGCGGACCGTATTTCACCAGATACGGGATCGGCTGTCGACAGACGAACTGGCACAGTTTTCGGCTCAGCTTCCGTTGCTGCTTCGTGGTATGCTGTTTGAGGGATGGGTACCGACGAGGTCGAAGGTAGCGGCCCGCAAATTGGAAGATTTCGCAGCAGAGATCGCAGGAAAAATGGGCGACGATGCGGAATACAGGGGCGTCGAAGACACACGCTATGTCTTCGAGCTTTTGAACAACCGGATCGGTCGTGGTGAAGTTGACGATATTAGAGCGTGTCTGTCCGAACACTTGCGCGCTCTTTGGCCCAAGCCTTGACGGCAGTGCGGTTTTCGCCGTGCTCTGGAGCCGCTGGCCGAGATATCTTCAGCCCCGATCTCTATTAGCGATCGCATGGAGCGCGTCAGGTCGTAAAACAACCACTGTGTGTGCCCCATAAAGTGCGATGACTTGCCTCTTGCGAAACAGGCTGATTGTTCGGCTGACGGTCTCGGTCGTTAGGCCCAGGAAGTCGGCGATGTCAGCACGGCTCATAGACAGCGAAATTTGCCTGTAGTTACCAACAGGCTCACCAAGTCGCTGCGCCATTGTTTCGAGGAATGAAGCGACCTTTTCTGTAGCAGATTTTCGACCAAGCATCACAAAGTGATCTTGCATCGCGGCGATCTCTCGTAGTGCAGCTTGAACGAATGCCTTGTGAAGGACAGGATCTCCCGTCCCGTTTTCAAGAGAGGAAAACCGATACGGCTCCAACTGAACCGTCGTCAAGGCCTCGCAATCTGTGTGATGACGCCCATGGCTTGGGAAGCCAACCATGTCACCTGGAAACCCAAAAGCAATGATCTGCCGACGCCCGTCCTCCAGCAAACGTGTCAGCCTGACGGCGCCGGACACGACAACATAGATACGGTCGACCTTATCACCCTCGCGGAAGACATGTTTCCCACACGCCGCTCTGATCGGCCGCAGGTGCGATATCGTCTCAGTAGTTTGCTCGTAAAAAGCTTGGTCTTTGTGTTCGTTTGAAATGGTGACATACATGACAGACCCCCTTTTGGTAAGGGGATCATCGGCACGGTTCGTCACCACATTATCTTCAACAGTGTCATAAATTGTATTTTTATGTATGTTTGGGTTTGGGAGTATTGGATGAACCACCATCTGGTGATCATCATCAAAGGTTAGACATAGCTATCGGAAACGCTCCGCTCAGTATTCTTGTTGTCGACGACGATGAAATAATCCGAGCGCTTCTTCGGAATGTATTCGAGGATGCGGGTTTTTCTGTGCAAGAGGCGGCAACCGCGGCGGAGGTACTCTCCTTCCTGACACGCGAACGGCTCGACCTGATCACCCTCGATCTTCAACTTGGTTTTGAGGATGGGCTTGATGTGGCGCGCGTAATCCGCGACGTTTCTTCTGTTCCAATTGTTATGGTCACTGGACGCGATGACGTCGTGGACCGGGTCGTCGGTTTGGTACTTGGCGCGGATGACTACATCACAAAGCCCTTTCACATTCGTGAGGTCTTGGCGCGTGTGCGTTCTGTCATTCGCAGGTCATCCGGGCAAATCGTCGATACGCAAGTCCCTGTGAGCGAAGCGGCGGTCGAGACGACACAATCGCCGACGTACGAGTTCGACGGCCTGAGAATTATTCCGGAGCGTTTCGAGCTTTTTGACAGGACGGGAAAGCTTTGCGATCTGACGAGCGGTGATTTCCGCTTGCTGCAAGTGTTCCTTGAGAACGCAAAACGGATCATGTCGCGCGATCGATTGATGGATCTGACAGGCGGTGTTGGATAGAATCCACTGGACCGGACTGTTGACAACCAAGTCGCGTGGCGACGAAAAGAAGTCGAACGCGACCCAGCAAACCCAACGTTGATCAAAACAGTTCGCGGTGTGGGGTACAGCTTTGCCTGTGACGTGACGCGGGCTCAGTCGGGTTTATCGTCCAAAAGCGTTTGAATGCGTGTGGCGAGTTGGCTCTGGCGATAAGGCTTTTGAAGTATGTCGTAGTCCGCTTCCTGCGGAATTTTCTTGCTAAAAACATCGCTGGTGTAGCCTGACGTCAGCAATACTTTCACTCGCGGAAATTCTTCAAAAATTTTGGCGGCCAAATCGAAGCCGTTCATCTTTCCTGGCATGATCACGTCGGTAAAAACCAGATCGACAGGCGTGCCGCTCTTGAGCATTTCGTAGGCGTTGTCCGCTGTCTCTGCGGACAGTACCCGATACCCCAGCGCGGTCAGGCGTTCGAGTGAGTTTTTTCTTACTTTCGCGTTGTCTTCGACCACAAGAATACAAGGAGTGTAGCCGCGGGGCGGTATGTTCGCGATGGGCGGCGGCGGGGCTTCCAGGACGTCGGCGCCTGAAAGAATGGCGGGAAAATATAGGCCAAAGCTCGTTCCATAGCCAACTTCGCTGTAAAGCGTGATGTGGCCACCCGATTGGCGCACAAATCCATAAACCATCGCAAGACCCAAGCCAGTGCCGTGGGACTCGGCCTTCGTGGTGAAAAACGGCTCGAATGCTCGTTTCTGAGCATCTTCGGTCATCCCGTGGCCGTCGTCGGTGAACAAAATGCGGACGTAGTGGCCCGGGGAGACATCTGCTTCCTGAGCCATATAGCTGTCGTCGATGATGATGTCCGAGACCGATATGAGCAGTTCACCACCCTCTGGCATTGCGTCACGGGAATTCAGCGCAAGGTTGACCAGGGCGGTCTCAAGCTGCACCGGATCGACAAGAGCGGGGCTTGCATCTGCCGTGAACTCAGTTGCGATAGCGTATTTTGATCCAATTATGCGTTCCAGCAACGTCATCGCAGCTCGGCAGATTTCGGACAGGTCCGATGGGGCAGGTTTAAGGTTTACTTGTCGCGCAAACACCATCAGGCGCGACGTTAACGCGGCGGCCATCTCTGCCGCATGCAAGGCCTCCCTGCTTAATGCCAGCTGGCGATCGTTGTCCAAATTCATCTCAAGAAGTTCGAGATTTCCGATAATGACTGTGAGAAGGTTATTGAAATCATGGGAAATACCACCGGTCATCTGTCCGATCGCATCCATCCTTTGTGACCGTGATAAAGCGGCTTCGCTTGTTACGCGGCGCGTGTCATCGTGTAAGATTGCGACAAAGATCTGTGAGTCATCTTCTCGTACCTCCCCCACAGAGAGTAGAACTGGGAAGACCTGACCATTTTTGCGCCTGCCTTCAACTTGACGGCCACTTCCAATGATATGCTTTTCACCGGTCTGGATGTAGCGTGTCATGAAGCTGTCGTGACGACGCGCCATTTCGTCAGGCATGATGACCTTGACGTCGCGGCCAATCAATTCACCCTCGTCGAACCCAAAGAGGTATTCGGCGGCCGGGCTGGCCCGCAAAATGTTACCTGTGGCATCAGATACAATAATTGCATCGACGGCGGTGGTCATTATGGCGCGCAGGATGGCACTATCGCGGTCGCGATGGGACATGCGGACACACTCCTTCACGCCCTATCTGGCCGCGCTTGGGCGCATCGCGCAAGGGGTCTCCGCTTAGTTTATAGGTTTTCTGGCTGTGATTCTTGGGTGAATAAAGCGGCAAGAGCGACAAATCGGGTCAGGTCGGTAAGTGAAATGACGCCATCCAACCCATGACCCCTTGCGACGGGAAACTTGCGCTGATGCAAGGTACCAATCAATTTAAGCAGATCGGTAATCTTCATATCCGGAGCGATAAGCGTTTCCTTGGTTAGGTCCACAAAAACATCATCTACCTTTGTGCTGCTCCAATGCTCCCGGTCGATGCTGCGAAAAACTATCGGGCCGATTTTGCAGAGCAATACTCCATTTTCGACCACAGGAAGAAAGCTATACCCTTGCCGCAATACAATCTTATTTCTCACATGAGAAAGTGTCATGTCTGGCGTTGCGACGACAAGGGCACTGCTCATGGCATCGGCAACAGTCACGTTTGAAAAGGCCAGCTTTTCACCTCCTGCTCATAGCTGGTTTTTGCGGCAGTCATCAAAAACACGCCAATGAGGATTTGCCAGAGTCCCAGGATCAAAGCCCCCCTGAACAAGACGAGAATACCGATCCCGATTAGGATGTATGCAAGGTTCTGTCCGAACTTCGATGCAATTTCCGTGGCTTTGACGACATTCCCGGTTCTCTGCCAAAGCCAAGCACGCAGGACGCGACCGCCATCGAGCGCAAAATGCGGGCAGAAGATTGAAAACGGCGAGGACCAGATTAACCCCAGATAAGAAAGGACCCGCGTGAAGGGAGCGCTAAGCCCAAGTTTCAGGGACGCCTCTGTGGGGAGGCTAAGGAATCCAGCCAATAGAAAACTCGTCACAGGACCCGCCAGTGCTATTTGAAACTCGGAGCGACCTTGATGTCGAACCCTTGAAGCGTCAGTAATTTCACGGCACGCGAAGACATATCACCCGCTTGGTCTGGTAAACGCATTCTGACACAAACCCATCGCCAGCTTTTTTGATTTTTCTCAAGATAGGGCATAGTTGGAGCAAACTGTCTTGAGGCGGGCAGGGCGGTGGCCTAGCTTTGTGGGATGACAAAACGTAGCCCATTTCGCTCCTTAAAGACCTCTCTCGGCATCATCCGTTCTCCAGCTATATTGTATATCAAGTTCTCATTTTCGTGTCGTAATATGGAAGACCTGCTGAATCGCGCGGGATCGACGTTAGCCGAAAAACCGGCCGCTTCTGGTTGATCAGATTTGCCCCGATGTTCGCCGCCGAGATCCGGAAAAGCCGTATCCACCAGATGCGTTCTTGTTCGAATTGGCAGTGGCATCCGTACGAAACCTTCGTGAAGATCAACGGTAAGACGCCTAACTTTGGCAGGCGGTGGATCACGAGGGTGGGGTGCTGGAAAGCCTGCAGAAATTCACCTCGGTGCTCGCAGCTGTCTACAGCTATTTCAACAGGGAACGCAGCCTCTACTTCCGATCAAACTTTAAGCCGAACCGCGCCGCCGCTCTCGACGAATAGCGCGGTCTCGGAGGGGCATAAGGGGCAGCGACTGTCCTAGCAGAGACTTGTTCGTTTTCGTCTGAAAGCACCGCTCGTCGATGAATGTCGTTTGACGACTTTATTGGCGCGTTTCCGTTTTCCTGAGGCTGCTTGAATGAAGGGCGACCAAACCCAAATCTCTGGCGGGCGATAGACTTCTAACATTTTCTCTGCAAAATAGGCCGTAATTGTGCTATAGTTTTCACGAGGGTGAGTCTGATGCACTTCATGTTCAGATAATATTTTGGAAAACGTGTCATCGAGATGCCCCCACAGACCGTCGCGCAATTGCGGCGGTCTCTGTGTCCCACGCGTTCACTAACTATTAAATGGGGAATACTAAGATGCATACCGATCTGGAACTTCGTCGCCGCCTCTTGACCAAGACCTACAGAAGTTACCTGGCCGCTGACAGAGCTTGGATTGAGGCATCGCGAGAGGTGCAGGCTTGGATGCCCAGGCAAGCCCGCATGGCTACGTCTGCGATCGGAAATCCTGGTTCGCGCATTCGGGCAATCTACGACAGACGCGACAGGGCTTTAAGACTATTAACAGTAGCGCGCCTAAAGCTTGCTAACGCTAAAAAGCATGTTTTGCTGCGGAACTCCGTTAGAAATCCCCAGAAAGTCGTGCTGGCTTTGTACTTGGCTCGATGAGGTCATTCTGCGACGGAATAGGCTAGGTCTGAACCGCGCCGAGTTTGCCCGCGTGTCAGATTTCAAGAGAAATCCCATCTGTTTAGGTTTGAGTGCTGTGACATCGAATTGATCGCATCGGTGGTCTGATTGGCTTCGTCGGGCACGCTGACAGTAGTCAAGGCGGCTGTCGTCAATAGGATCGCTGCGACAAGTGTGGCTTCAATTCGGATTGTGTGGCTCAGTTTCCTGCGGGCAGCTCCATTGTAAATGTGGCAACTCGGGCAGCATTTCGCGGAGGCTCCCCGGAGCACTGGTCATATGCAGCCTCCAAGAGCGCAATGGTTTCGCTGACCAATACCTTAGCGCGGGCTTATAGTGGCAGCGGGATCTACACGTACGGCGTTGCACCAGGGTTTGTCCTGACCGATATGGCACAGTCAGAATTTGACCACGATCCAACACTTCGGCAAAGGCTGATAAACGAGTTCCCTTACGGTGAAATTGTTTCAGCCGAGGAGATCGCGAATGCGATTTTCTTCTTTGCATCTGGATTGGCAACTCATGCCACCGGCCAAACACTCGATATCAATGGTGCTTCCTACGTCCGCTAATAAACCACCATGGTGTGGGGGCAGCCCAAGTTGGAAATCAGCCCTGAGCCAAAGCATAAGCGCCAGAAAGAAAGGCGTTCTTCAGATAGACAGGCAGCTTCTCTGGATATTCTTCGACCTCTTTCTTAGCAAAGTGAGAGAGTGCCACGGGATTGACAAATCTAGTCTGGCATCCTTGCACGAGCTGGATCAGAGTTTCAATTTTGAAGGATACGGCTCCACCAGCCATTCTACCTCTCTTGGCACGGGTTTTGACTGCAAAGATATCTATCTCGTTCTCACGAGCAAATTCGTGAAGAGTCGCCAGTAATAATCGCAGATCCGCCTCGGATGTATCATCCTCGAGCTCTAATCGTGTGGTCTTTAATCGAAGCAACTCCACGTCGCCGTCATCATTTAGGTAGACAACGGCAAGCCGAACTTCCTGGGCCGATATCTCACATCCGCATACTTTCATGTGCCATTCCTTCATGTGACAAATCCACATTGGCACTTTTCTGAACCTGAAGATCCAAAGCGTCGATGCGGCCTTTCAATGAAGAGTAAGCGTTTTTCTGTGTCCAGAGAATGCCGCGTAAGCGCCGTCATGCAAGTCGATCCAGACGCCGCAACGACCTATTGAGAAAGACGTTAGGACCTTTGCTAAACCCGCAGGAGTGTGTTTTTCCCGACAAAGACGCCAATAAATAAATAAAAGTGAATAGAAACAAATTCTTAAAAGTCATTGATCGTCCATGGAACCAAGGCGACTTGATTGTCCCTAGCCTCTGAAAATACTATCACGACTTCAGATTAGCCGCCCTTGGTCCAGACCCGATCGAGCGTAATGGCAGTCCAAATAAAGCGATCTAGCCGAGTTCACGATGCGCCAAGATGTGATAGCAGAGAATCCGATGCCAGCCGACGACCGTTTGAACGCCCTTTATACCTTGCTCCTGTCGCAGACAGACGAGGACGGAATGTGACAGTTACTGTCGGAGTTCGACGGATTCTGTGCCGGTGTTATCGTATGCCCGGAGCTGATCAAACCGAGCGAGTGGCTGCCGCATGTTTGGGGTTCGCATGGGACCCCTGACTTTGAGTCCGAGGAGGCACTCAAGCAGGCGCTTGACCTCATCATGGGGCACTACAATGACGTCGCGCAGTCGCTGATTCCGCCAGAGCTCGAATACGGCCCGGTATTTGAGCACGATACGAGCACGGACGAGACCATTTGGGAGATGTGGGTGTCGGGCTTCGAACGCGCTATGCGCCTCAGGATGCACACCTGGGAGCAGATCGTTGAGAGCGGCGATGACGATGCGGGCGATTCGGTCAACATGATGCTCGCGCTCCATGGTATCGAGGAGGGTGATAGTGACCTACCTGAGAGCTCAATCGAAGACCTGCGAGACAAGGCGCCGGATCTGATCATAGTCATGATCATTTCGCTTAATCGGTGGACCAAGGGGCCAACTCAGTCCGACCTCTTTCCGCCTGAGGACGAGCCGTTCAGATCGTCAATCCCGTTCCACGGAAAGAAAGTGGGAAGGAATGAGGCCTGCTCTTGTGGGTCTGGGCGGAAGTACAAGCGCTGCTGTGGGGCAAACTAAAGAGCGTTTGTCCGCACCCCCCACCGCATCGACGGGTGTCAGCACAAATACGCGCCACTCCTCCTCGGTTCAGGTCCGGTGGTGCGTCATTTTAAATCCTTATATGCCTCGCAAGGAGTTCGTGGATTTGTAGTCGATCGACATCGCAAGGTCGGGTGAGAGATATGGTTGAAAGTTGGTGATGGCCCCTGAGGGGCGGCATATCATGGCGGTGTCGAGTCGCCGTCAATTCTCAAAGAGAAAGGGATATGCCACATGTCGAAATCTACTGTTGTTCCATTC
>Ga0075467_10002061_pt1 | contig 16066 bp, 16 predicted proteins | sample DEB08_DNA_9_FD_75067 | JGI IMG/M metagenome (GOLD analysis project Ga0075467, IMG submission 75067) | Aqueous microbial communities from the Delaware River and Bay under freshwater to marine salinity gradient to study organic matter... | ecosystem: Environmental > Aquatic > Marine > Coastal ... | reverse complement strand
TGCGCTTGTTTCCGCTAAAATCCCCATCGGTGAAGTAAGTAAACATGTGCAGCAATTCCATGAAGCCGGGCGGATAGGCAAATTCGTCGTATATGTTGCATGCCTGAACTGCCTTCAGTTGCACCATGTCACCAACTAGTGTCACCTTCAAACCTCCGAACGGTTTGGTGCTTCGCCTAGCTGCTTTCAAATTTGAATTGACACAAAGCAGCATGTTCAGTCCGGCCATTGAAATCTCGTCAATCACGATGTGTCGACACACACGGCAAAACTTTGCAATGTAGTTCTTTTTGTCTTGGGACAAGTTAGTTCCAAACACGGACGACAATGTCTCTCCTCGTGGCAACAACGCGGCTGCCGAGCCCGTGTAAGAAAAGTTCATTTGAGCGTCTCCATAATGTGCTGCCATTGCATTAATCATTACTGTCTTTCCATTTCCTCCCCCCGCCAGAACGAAAACCAACGTTTGATGCATGGTGAGTGTGACTTCTTCTACAATTCTTCTTTGGTCAGGCATTAATTGAACGCTTGGGACTGTCGCTGTTGACGCCTGTGCCCCGTTGAAGCTCGCAAGGTCATTCGTAATGGCGCACGCCGAATCTGTTGGAACCACCGATTTCCAATTCACGTGCATCCTCGCAAGAGGAAGGGTGTCTCGGGTCGCTGTGAGCACAACCCCTGTCACAGGCCTGGCAGCCGACGTGTGTTGTCGTGGAGGATCCATGCCAGTCAACCAATCCCAACTGTTTCTAACACTGTCTATGCTGACCTGTGCTTTTCCATCATGGTGTTGCACTGCCTCCCCAACGTGCCGCTGAAGTTCCTCGATTGGACACACATGCACATTTTCACCCTCGTTTATAGATGTCGCTCGCACGTGTTTTGTTTTGCCAATTCCAAATTGTGTTTTCTGCTCCTCCGTCCAAAAGTCAGCATTGCTGAACCGATGATCCCACTGTACATCCGTGTGTTTTGCGGAACACGTGCTGCCCCCCATGATGTTTAATAGCATTCGACCTGTGCACAAACAACATCGCGTACAATGGTTCAGAGTTAGGGCAAGATTGAGCAGAGGATATGATTCCCTTCCAAAATTTACAGCCTGCAATTCATCGCCCCTCGGGGTGATGACCGAGACACGACAATTAGACGTCCTCACCTCTCCCCTTTTGCTTCAATGTCGCGGCTGAACTGTTCAGTTCGGTTAGCAATTGTACAAATCCTTGGACGTCCTGTGCGTGCTTACATGGACTGTCGTGTGACCAAGGGCTAAACATTGGGACTACAACTTCGGCGAAACATTTCATCTCTTTTTCCCAGGCTGTGATTGCAGCCTTCCCTTCCGCACTCGAGTCCTCACCTGGACGATTTCCAGGAAACTTTGGGATGTGTTCGGCCACCACAGCTGTTCTCTGACGTCGCCGCAACCCCATCATGTGCGTTTCTTTTAGTGGGCTATCCTCCGAAAATTCGAACAGCATGTGTCCTTCCCCTCTCGCTGCTTTCCGCGTGCGAGGCACGACCTGGGCAACACACAACAGCTCCAAACTCACCATGTCAACAAATTCATGCGGTCTTGTAGCATACAGACGCCCGTGTGTTACAAAAGTCATCACGGTTTTCTTCTTCCCCTCGGCGTCGGTGATCACACACTTGTAAGCAGTGCCTTCTCCATTCAAACGTTTCCCGTCGACATCATCGTCCGCCGCATCGTCCCGTTGTGCCAGAGCTGCCAATCTCGCCGTTATGCTTGTGTGCCTCACCACAGGGTCGACGATAACACTTCCGTGCAAACAGCGGTTCATCTCTGCGACATCGCTAATCGGATAGTAATACGCATGCTCCTCCGAACTTTCGTAGGCATCGTGTCCCAAACACGCATAGCACATCAATGGTAGCGAAAATTCCGTTGCCCCCACTACCGAATTGACGACCTTCATGCCGAACGTCCTAGCTGCTCTGCACGACGAGTCGGTGTCAGCATCTGGTGCCTTCGTTGGATATTTGTCCATGTTGTCCAATGCTGCGACGCACATGAAATGGAACTGTGAATCTGCGTTGCGGTATTCGTTCTTTGGCGTAACGTAGGAAATTGCATATTCGTCAACGTTTTCTGCCCCTGCGTTGCTAGAAGCAATCTGATTGTTGTGTGAAGTTGCTAACTCCGCTGCTACTATGGGGTTGTGTTCCGACACCATTTTGTCTCGTTCCGGACGATGTTGAATCCAGATAATGGGCCATTTCAACGGTGGCCTTACAAACTCACCCTTAACAAAGCACAAGCCCCTCGATAGTTGCTTCGCAATTTCGCTAGTGACGTCTGAATATTTCAGCATGCCGCGTTCACCCTTGGAACAATTCGACTTCTTTATCATTTCCGACACCTTCGGTGCAGATGGACCGTTGTTGACAGGCCTTGCTAATCCAAGCCGACACAAATACTGACCTCTGTACGTCTTCGTACAAGTTTGCGAATGTTCATGCTTAAACATTGCTATTTTCTTTGCTCCTTCCACCAAATACTTTTCGTAGTGATGACGTGGATCTACGGAGGCAAACGTCATTGTTCGCTGACGGTCCTCATAATCCAACTTCATTTGCTCCTCCCACCACTCGTGTGCAATTGACGGCAGAGCACAATTTGACACCGAGTTCAAAAACGACCTCGCCTTAGCAGTCAACGTGGTCTTTGCAGCACTCAGTTCAAAGAGACGGACGTTCGAAATGTGAGGACGTGCTATTATGTGGTAATGCAGTCTTTGCGTTCGGTTGCTTTGTAGTTGAACCACACATTCGACGGCAGAAATGGTTCCGCACACCCCTCGACGAGGACATGAACTTTTTTGAATGCCGTTCAGGGGGCACAACAAAACCTTCTCCGTGATGAGTTTGATTTGGTTTTCAAAAAAAAGAGCTACCAATCCGGGGCTTCGGTCTGCTTGAATTATGCGAGCGTTCGGATCGGACAACAAAAACGGTTTTAAAGCATTGGTAGTCCAGTCCTTGCTTGTCATTGGACAATCAACCCGGTTAAAACCACAGCTTCCAAAAGAATCGTCGTTCTTGAGGACACTGTTTTTGTCTGGATTCATCGTCACTCCAAGTCTCAGCACCGTTGTGTCTTCGTGCTCAGGAGGTGCCCCCGTGATAAATTGGGATCCAATGTTCCTTCGCATGCGAGTCCCGCGCATTTTGCCCCTCGCCGTTGCCATTGTAAGCGACGAGAAGGGCGTCTTGCCCGCAAACACGCCGAAATAACGCTCCAGCAACCGTTCTAATTTCAACCTCGTTTCGCTCGACTCTTTGGACGCTAGCAGCAGTTCTCGAAGATGACCGCCATTGATAAGCTCACCCATCTCTTTTAACATTCCCGGCTTCGATGCCCGCAAGCGAAAACCCTGCACCATTGTCGATGATAGCATTTTTAACGAAAACAATGTCGTGACAAATTCGACGTCCTGCTCATACCGCCCGTCATAGAACTTTAGGACGTGCTTCACGTATTTGGGCGTTATGTTGTTTGCTATTCCACGTCCCGTGAGAAACAAATGTGGGAAAGCACGGGCCAACGTCCGTCGCAAGTCTTTAAACCACACGTCCTCCAGCGGGTTTATGTCTACCCTAATGTTTCGATCCCATGCATCTTGTTTGTCTGAACGGAATTGAAAGGTGAGACAACAATTAGTCGCATTACATTAGTGCATTTAAAACCCGTCATCACCCCGTGGGGTAGTCATATGTGCACAAAAGAGTGTTGTGCATTTGAACGCCATCTTCACCCCGTGGGGTGATCATGAACGCCCTCGTCACCCCGTGGGGTGTCACAAGGGCCTCCGATTTGTTACACAAATCACGTGTGCATTTGAACGCCCTCATCAACCCGTGCAGTGTCACTAGAGTAATCGATATTTGTTATACAAATCACGTGTGCATGTCAACGTCATCATCACTTCATGGTCTGAGCATGTGCCCATCACCCCGTGGGGAGATCGTGTGCACACAAATGTGCAATTTGGTCTTCATAATCACCTCGTGGGTGCTCTATGTATAAACAAATGTGTGGGACTCACCCTCTGACACGTCCCCTTTAATATCATTTTTTCGAAGAAGCCCATCTACCATTTCCGTGACGGTATCCAACGATGCCGCTGGCTCAATCATTGCGGATTCCATCATTACAATTGAAACGTCCGTGACGTCATCGGTCCCTCCATGTCCACCCGCAAACAACGTCTCTTGGCTCGGCTGCATTACATTCACCTCACAGGCCATCAACTCATCTCTTCCCACGCTCTCCTCCGTGATTGGCAGCATTTCATAATCGACGTGCAACATTTTTAACACCTTCAAATACGAATACACCTCGTCCGGATCGACCGTCATGTGTGAATCCAGATGGGCACTACAGCCGCCCCATCTGCTGGGGGCTCCATAGAACGTAACAGTTGGAAGAACTTCTTCTGTCCATGGCAATCGCGCCGCTACTTTTGGTGGTGCATTGCACGGGAACAATATAACGTGACCTTTTCGCTCTTTGTCCAGAACGTTCAACTTTGCCGATTTAAACACTCTCAACGCGGCTATGCACCGCCGTGTGCTTCTTCGTGGCTTCGGGCACAAGTGCCTTCGCAAGCCAGGGTCGTATCCGTTTGCAATGCTGAACTTGCTTTGATCAGACCCGCGCGGCGTCGTGGCACATTGAGTGCACAAAGTTACTTCGTCACCGTGCACCAACTCTGGGTTCAAGTGATAATAGTAGCCCCCGTCGACGACAAACATTCGATGCTTTCTAACTGCCTGTGGCAATGATAACAACTCTTCCAACTCCTCAGGCGTGTACAGTGTGTCCTTGCAAATTGTCATGCTTAGGGTTCGGGTTTCAAACGTGTCTCCCCAGGCAGGAACCAGGTATTCATTGCACGAGGCACACGCAGCCAGCCGTCCTCCTTTCGTGTCTTCTCCTAGGCTTCGGCGAAGTTCACATGCCTCGGTCTGTCCGACGGGTTCTTCCATCGACCTTTCCACCCGCCGCAACACTTCTGAGTTGTCCAAGGTCTCATCGTTGTACACAAACGCGTCGTGGTCGCACGAGCAACCGTGAAAAAAGTGCAACGCCAACTCCGGCCGTTCGCAAAACCTGCTCGATTTCTCCAGTGCTTCCAACACATCGCGCGACGTCCATTGTGCTGTGTCAATCCGGGCTGCCAGCTGTTCAATTTTGTTGATTCGGTCTTCCTTTTTCTGTCCACTGCGGAAGGCGTCGTTCACCTCCGATACCAACGTGCCCATCAGTGTGTTTAGGTGCGATGACTCGTTTGTTTAAATGCCACGGGAAACTGTCCACGATCTTAAACGATCAATCTAACCAATCAGATATTACCATTTACCGTCGGGTTTTTCCGTCCAATGAGCGGTCTATCATGCACATGGGTCGTTACTTCGACATCGGCAGTTGCAAAGACGCAATCTCTCTTTTGTCCTTTACGAACCCACCCCAACTCTCCGGTTAAGGTTACCGTCGCCTTCATCCGATCTCACTACTTCATTTGCTACCAACAACCACACGACAAACGCAAATCTAACTCCCCACCGCATCAACTCCTCTCTTCCAGACAGTCACGATGGCCCGAACCTCTACCCGAACGACCGCTGGCAAACGCGTGAGCAAACCGTTCGTTCCCGACGCTCGACCAACCGACTCACAAACAGAACGAACTTGGAGCACACCTTCCGTTGTCCAGGTCCCCCCAACCATAGCAACGGCGGCGGCCCCGAACGCAGCTCCCGTTAGAAAACAATCGCCCGTGCGTGCTGACCGCACCGACACACAAGATGCAGCGAGCACCGTCCTGAAACGGGAGCAACTTCCTCCTGTCCAACAACGTTCTCACTTGTCAGTTGAAGACCTGACCGATGACACCGACGTTTCCTACAGCGGCGGCTCGGTCACACCAATGGCCGACCCTCCAAACAGACCATCCTCCACCGCGACTACATTAACTCCGTCAAGTGCAGCCCGAACATCGCCCGACGCCAGTACCGTCGACCTCACGATCGGAGCTCCCGATGAGAACACGACTACCCTGCCTCCGTCGAATGCCCTCCAAACACCTCCTCGAAGGAAAAAAAAGACCAAGGCCAAACAGAGTTTGTCCAATCTGGCTGCATCTATTGACCTTGCCACAACTGTGTCAGATGGTACACCGGCTCTCTCTAACAACACCTTGCTCTCGACACCCATCCCTGGCAAGAAAAAAGGAAAGAAGGCCAAGCGAAGTCTGTCCGGCGTTGACTCTACGGCGGCCCTGTCTCCAGTCAAGAAGAACAAAACCGCCCTCGATTCGACTGTACATGCTGCCAAGGATGCCATCCTTTCTCGCCACCCACGGGCTGCCGACTTGCTTGCGAAGGCAACTAAACTTGCCACCGTCCTCAAGATAGGGCGCATTTTGGATGCGAAACGAGCGTCACGCAAGGCATCTCCTTCGAAGAAAAGGCGACCTAAGAGCCTGCAACAACTCCACAATCCGGGTCGTCCTATTTCAACCTCTTCGCCGGATCATCCCATTTATCGCGACCTTGCCGACACTCCCGTGGCAACTGACTATCGGACTCTTAAATACGGGCCTGCTCTTGTCGTGCGAGATCCGACTGCACCGGTCCATGTTCCGGTTCGTGAGGAATCCGACAGCGACCGAGCTGCATCCCGAGATATCACACGGGTTGCTACAGCCCCCTCCGCATCCAACATGCAACCACCTATTCTGACCGACCTGTCCGCCCTCACGGTCGGAATGGCAAACATCATCACGAAATGTTCGGCCCTTGGTGAAACACTCCGGTCTAAAAACGGTAAGCCCTATCGGCAGGCAATGGTTACCGATGAGTCCTGCCCTGCCAAACGACTGATTGCGTTCGGTCAGTCCGGCTGTGACAAGCTCAACAACATGTCCGTCGGTTCCACTGTCCAGCTCACGAAGGTCCGAGTGACTCACGGCAACCCCCAGTACTCCAGGGATAATGTGCAACCTATTGAGCTGCAAGTGAACGATTACACGTCAAAAGATTTCGCGGTCGTCGTTCTTCAATCCCATCCAGTCGACAACACTCCGGCCCATATCACTGCATTGCACGCGGCCAGAGAGTGCAAGGACGGGGACATGATAAATGTCTCCGTTATGGTACGCGGACGTCGATTCGTTGACAGCCATGTGCCCGGCGCCGCCTTGAGCATTCATCTTCTCTGTGTTGACAAAGATGATACGGCTATTGTGTTGTCGTTGACAGGCGCCCAGTCTGCATCGTTCGACAAGCAAACGAATGTGCCGGTGATGTTGCAAGCTAGAAACGTCCTCGTCGCACACGACGGCAACAGCACACACTTACTAGCTGTGCCCCTCTCGCTCCTCGCCCTGACCAATCCCGACCACGTCACTGAAGAACAACGTCCAGGAATCGATTTCGTGTGCCCGTACTTCTTGCCTGGACCAAATGACACCCTCGAACAAGGACGTTTGAGCATGGGCCGAACCTTCGTTTCACCAAAAATGTTAACAATGCATGCCCACTGGTGGCCGTTGTCCACCATTCCTACTTCTACTGTGCTTGAAGTGAAAAACGCCGACTCCTCACCGTTCGCCGTTAATGTTGTGCTGTGTCAGGTGTCCGTTTCCAAGACGAGAAAAGGCACTCTATCCGTCGGTCTGCAAGTCGAGGACAACACGTGCACCCTGTGGATGAATGCCTACACGTCCGTTTTAACGGTCGCTCTGTCGCTGTCTGCTTCCGAACTGGAGCGTCTTGCGGCTTCCGGCGAACTACTGACTATGTTGCATGAAAAGTGCAAAGGAAGGCTCCTGTTAAGGCTGCGCCTGCTGCCCCGCCTGGACAAACCCGCTCACGTTTGCATTCAGGAAATTGTATTCGTCGATGATGCCACTGTTGTCGTTTAAGGGACGTGTAACATGTGACCTCTAGCTTCCCGGTTGGATGATCCTCTCGTAGCAAAACGGATTCACCCTCGTTGTTTGAGAAAAACGTAACAGGTGACCTCTAGTCTCCCGATTAGAGGATCCGCTCGAGGCATCCACGGATTCCAATCATCACAATTTTTATACATTTACTTCATCACCCCACGGGACGATCAACTTGCCATACAGTGCTTTACTAATTTTAATACATATACTTTATTCTAATCCACGCATTCCAATGCCAACACAATTGTAATACATTTGATTAATCACCCCACGGGTCGATCGACTTGCCGTGCGTGCAGTGCATTACGAATTTTAAAACATACTTTTGTGCATTTACTTTAACACACCAAGGAACGCTTGACAATCGCCCTTTTCCTTACCTTTTGATCACCCAACGGGGCGATAGTTTGGCACGCCGTTTTGTGCGGAATTTGACACGGCATAGGACTTTATTTCTATTCTATGGCTCCAGCCATACTAAGTACAGTACTTAATTTTTCCTCCGCTAGCCTATTATTGGCACCTTCGCACGACATTTCCGCCCTGCTACGTGGCCCTGATACGTGCTTCACGAATGTATGTATAGCGCTAACCGCTAGTCACTAACCAATACATTGTAGCTATAAAAGTTTTATTTCGTTTGCATGTGTTAAATCCCGATTCGAATCTCATGGACATTTTTTTTCATGTGTTTCAATGAACTGTTTAACCCATTTCTTGATGATCGTGTTTTTGTTGCTCTTTTCAATCTGTGTCCAAACTGTTTTTTGACGACCGGTCCATGTTCTTGATGCGGATGTGTGTATGAGCATCACCGCGGTGCTCCTTGTGTTCACCTGTTCAGAAATCAAAGTGTATTGATTAGTTCCTTATGGTAGCACCACTTTCAACTTGAAAAGCGATGCTGGTAAATTTTTTAATCACCCCGCAGGGCAATATATCTCCAACGCGTCGTTTTCAAGAAAATCCATTGGGCAACACCAAGGAAGGGCGTCCTGTGCCTTGTAAAACCAATGCCGTTTAGCTCACAACGCCCTGTGTAAGAAACATACAAACGATGATCTTGAGCATTTACAGACCAAACAATCGTTACCAGTGCGTCGTTGGACCGTTCATTCGGTCTTTTTCCCATGTCACAGTTCACGCAATTACTAAAGTGAGTGCCTACATGAAAGGCCGGATCTGGTTACTTTGCTGAGGGTGTTCTCAGGGCCATTGAAATGAAAATGATTATAGTACGATCCCATTGGTTTAAAATCAAACCATTTTGGCCAATCTGGTTACATGCATTTTCATCCATCGATTTTTCTCCTACCCCAACCACGCGATGGTCGTTATTATTTTTCAACTCCCTCCACGCGACGATCGTATGTTTCTCCTAAAAAAATGCGGCTGTGCGTGCACGTGCACCAATGTTTCTAATAAAAAGGCAAAACGACTGGGACATCACCCCGCAGGACGACCCAACACTGCCGTAATGATTTAATTACATCCGCAAAACTGGTGACACCGAGTGTCAATAATCATGGCATCTACGTATCCGTTTCGGATGTGTACCGGTTACAAATAGGAAACGGCTATTGTAACGGCTTTTCTCTAATGTACATAAATGTCCGTTCATGTGTCGCAGATATACACTGTAACCGACCCGAAAATAAATATGTCACCGAAGTGCTCTTTCGAACCGCCTAGACACACGACGTATTTACTGCGGTGCCCTCCGTACCAGTGACTACCAGCGTGATCTAAACTCGGGCCCGCGGCTTCATCAAACATTGGTATTATTTTTGACTTCCCGCCTACTGGCTTAAATATGCCCGCTGGTCCAGGCCCTCTATTTCTATCTCCCTACTGCACTCTATGTCCGTATATTATTATGTATATTATTATGTATATTATTATGTAACTTATTATGTATATTATTATGTATATTATCATGAATGTGTACATGTATATGTATATGTATATTATTATGTATATATATATTAGTATGTCCATGCGTACCTCGTTGTTTGTAAGCTTATCCTTGTGTTGCATACTGCTACACGTCACTCATCTTAAGCTGACAACTGCCCTACCATAGCAATTATCGATCTACTACTACAACTATTGTATGCTACCCATCAGCGACAATGAATTCGAATCCCTTTTCATTCTTGATCGTTTTTTTGTTGCTCTTTTGCATCTGTGTCTGCAATGAAAAGATAACAACAATGTGAGCACTCTGGATTTTTCCGACTGCAATTCAATTACTTTACCTGATTGTGAAGGATCGAGCTCAGCATTTGGCATAGAATAAATAAGACGAGTTAGTTCAGCTTCAAGGTTGTCAATATCGTTACACGTACCAGAACTGTTCTTCGCGAGTTTGTCGTCCGCCATCGACGAAGACGATTCTTGGGGTACATGCAGTAAGCCGTCTCTTGGTACTGAATGGGCGAAAGACAACAACGTTATGTGCGCGATATGAAAGCAAATTTAGTAGCAAAGCGGCAAAATCCACGTGATGTGTGATTGCCACATTTACAATTATCACCCGCCGTTGAACCTTCGTCGTTCGATCCTCCTCTGTTCGACCCAGTTGCACCTTGGACTTCTGCGAATGAGACAAATATGTGTTATTCCCACGTCGCCCTATAGGGCGATGCCCTCCTTTGTGTTAACATACAAAATCCTTCTCACTGTAGATGTTAGGCTCATCCTTAACTTACATCGCCCTGAAGGGCGTTGCCCTTATTTGCATACAAAAATATAATCCATCTCCTCACTCACACACATGGTGCAAGAACAAACACAAGTATTTCCTAACGCACCGTCAGACAGAACAAACGATGTTTTCTTGTTGCCCTCCGGTGTTTCTTCCGCTGGCGTGCGTTCCATCATCTTCTCTCCGTCTGTTTCGTCTTGTGCACATGAAAGCAAAAAATAAATGGCTAGGTAATTGAAAATGGGACGTGCCGACCTTGCACCTCCGACTGGGCAAATTAATTGCTTACCGTTAGTGTCCTTGTTCCATGCTACCATCAAAATGTCCAAGGCGGACTCCCCCACCGAAAATGCCTCACTAACATAACCTTCCGAACTTTCGTAGTCTCCGCATTCCACTCCACAATGCTTGTCCAAGTGCTCCATCATATTGTAGTAGCTGATGCCGCCGTCCTCCCCATTCCAGACGCCTACAGGGATCAGCTTCGAAACAAAAACATATTCAGTACTAATCAGTGTGTTAGTAGGTGTATTCAACTTTCATCCGGTCCACTGCACACACCTGATGAAAAATGTTGACATGGTACACCACCAATTGTGCATCAATAAGCACCTGGCCCACTTCGTTGGTATATTGGAAGTATTCCACACCGGCCGGGCTTACAAATACCTTCTCCATTTCGTCCTCGACGGACGTGGTTGCGGTGCCGCCGGAGTTGATGATTATTTGTAAAGCTCTCATGAAAACATCATCGTTTAATTCAGAGGCCATCCATGAACTGATTTCCTCATCAGAAGCATCCGACAAAGCTACTTCATACTCGGAATCATCCGAATTGCTTGTGCCTTCTTCGTCATCCGGAGTGACCTCTTCATTCATCAAAGGCATCGAGTAGCCTCCAATTCCATCGACAAACCTTTCGTCCTCCGGATCCATTTCAACCATCGTTGTTCCTGGCATCTCGTAACTTAGGCAATCAAAATCAGTTGCCCGCAAACACACATAGCGAAGGGAACATAAACAAATTACATCAAATTGTATCCAAAGAAGGACATATGTGGCCAACGGTTAACTTCACCAGCACATACCCATGCCCGAATCCGGCACACCACATTACAACACCAACCTGATGAAGAATTGCTCCCCCTTGACGAACTTCTCGCCAACATCCGGACGAACATACAACGGATAGCAGTACATTTTGCCGTCCTTTTTCAACAACAATAAAACAACTTATGCTGCAAACATTTGCGCGGTCCGAACATTCGCATGCTCTCCCGCAATCTCCCCTCTTCTAACTCGAGATACCTTCACAGCGCCTTCTGCCACACATTGTTCCAACCACGGGTTAAGTTTTAGAATGTCCTTCACGTCGTCCTTCATCTCGACCTCGATGCGGTCCGCTACCTGAGGCAACGCCAATACCGTCTCTTTCTTCAAAACCTGCGTGCATACAAACGTAGTATCAGATGCATCACGTACATGTCGTGCTGGTTAATTGGGTGTATTCTGCACCTTCCTGATTCGGCCTTTGCTAAATGTAGAATCCGAGTTCACAAAATGGGCAAGACTGCCACCCACCCCAATATACAGACGTTTTCCCACAACAACTGCAGATTTCAAGCCGCCGTTCCTCACATCCCCGGTGATTTCCAACACGTGCTCGACAGTGAACTTTCCTGAGACAAAGGCAACACCATAATACGTCACCACATCCACTAATTAACAGACAGTACACGTATTGATGTGACCACAAACCTTCTTTCAATTTCTCCACGTCTAGTTCCAACATTAGCATTTGCATGTTTTCCTCGAAGTATTTGATATGCTCTTCAGACATAGTGAAATCTTGGTCTGCAAAGACACCGAACTCAGTGTTCGTAAGGCCCGTGTCCGCAAGGCCCACCTTGGTGAAAAAAACAACCATTACGTTTCTAGTCACCCCACAGGGTGACCGTTGCAATCGCATTTTTAGTAGATGAAAACAGTCACCCGCCACTTGGAAACAACACCAAACCGTGCCCTAATCACCCCGCAGGGCGATCGTTATAATCACATTTATAGTCGTTTAAAACAAGTCACCCACCCATATTCTAACAACACCACATCATGCACCATCAAGCATTGTTGACAAACCTTCAGGTACTGGTTTCCAAAACATTTTCCAGTTGCGAAGGTGCCGGCTTCTAAATCAACACCATGAGCAACCGTGCATCTGTACAATTCAATGCTCCCTTTCACCTTGAAAAAATCACGTTCCTTCATGCAGTGAAAAAACAGGTCGGGTACAGTCTTGGCATTCAAATTGGCTTCTGAAAGTTCTTCTTCCACATGATACTGAACTTGTTTGCTGACACCACGACGATTTCTATCACTCTTAGCTTTGGATCGCTTTCGTTTTGCCGGTTCTCCCTTCACAACATATCTATCCGGAACTTTCGGGCGCCTCTTGGGACCTAGAGCGAGTAAAGACTGTGCGAATTTGTCCTGACCAACGCATACAAAAGTACGTTGGAAATGCGGATGAGATAACTGCAATTGTTAGTGAACTGCCGTGACAAAAACGGATGGCAAAACGAACCTGTGTTTCATCCTCTTCTACAGCCATGTACTGCCACCGTTTCGTTCCCTGGTCAAGTTTTGGAATGCGACTCCACTTATCCACGTTCGAATTGACGTTCGACCTTTCCTCACTGTCCGCCAAAATCTTCGACGCATCATCATCGTCGTCATCGTCAGGATCCGTGTAGCCATCCTCATCGCCAGTTTTGGACTCATTCATCCTGCCACCACCAACCTCACAAATGCAAAATGCAAAGAAAATTAGAGAAACCAAGGAAGGACACTACATGTACACAGGGAGGCATGAAGAAGGAAAGTAACGATAGAAACGAAATAAAAATACTTAGGTACCTCCTCCACATCCGGGGTCAAAACTGCACTAACTATCAGGACGGCCAACAACTCAAATGTACCTGCGACGACCGCGGTGTCCCATTCCAAACTGTGCCTCGCCTGCCGATAGAATGGACATGGTAAAATAATTGTGTGCTACAAAAGCCTGACCTGACAGCAAGTCGTAACATACCGTGCGCGTTGTCTGCATTGCCATATTCACGCTGAAAATCCATTCCGCCCTGCTTTGTGTGCCAATCCCGAAAACCTGTTGCAACGAACACGCACGCTTCTATGTCAATGCAGACACGAATTCTGACATGCTGACAGAACAACCTTACCTCCACAAACTCCTTCCAAAAATCATCGTCAGACTTTAGCAATTTAAGCACGTGATCGATCATTCCATGAACGTGATCCAGAACCCCCAAAGAAATGTCTTTCATTGGCGCCGACATTACAACCACGCCATTCCGTGAGTCGTTCAACCTCAGCAGATGTGGATACGCCTCAATTTTCCTCAGGAACTTGTTTTGCGTGTCCTTCATCTGTGGAATACAGTTGTTAAATATGCAAGATCACCTTGCAACGCCCTTTTGCCTGGCCGGCCCCAACAATAATATTCCCAACTTGCCTCCGGTCCGCAGTGATTCTTCGCACTTGCAATCACCATCATGACATGCTTGCTCGGCACCCGCCCGCTCGAATCAACCTCCAGTTCATTTGCGTGGCGGGCTATCACATGCCGGTTGTAATTCAGAAGAACAGACTTGTTCGTGCCGGTCACTTGCAACTAATCGCAAAAAAACAGAGACAGTTCCATTACACCCTTACAAGATAGCCCAGCAACTTGCAATGCCCAAAAAATAATAAAAACAATGATCGCCAACACCCAAACACATCCTTCATTACCCCGCGGGGTGATTGTCACCCTACACCAAGCACAACCTTCATTGCCCCACGGGGTGATTGATTCCCACCCACCATGTTCACTCTCGTTAAATTTGCTACCCTGTACAATCTTCCGCCATCACCCCTTGAAGCTATTAGAACCAGCCCAAGTTTGAAGCCAAAGTGACGAACGTACCGTTTGCAACATTGCGGGCGTCACGTTCTCCAGAGCTTTCATCGGATCGTCGCTATCTGCCACTGTCAACCCAACCTTGTCCTTCATCGTCCACCCTTCGTCTGTGGCGTGCCCCCATGCCGTTTCAAACACTTTCTCCATCTGGTCAGTAAAACGGTAGTACCTATACATGTCGGACTACAACAGACATGTATTACAATGAGTGAACAGCCTTAAAACTCCTGAAATAGCAACAACTTGTTTCGCACCGCCTTGTTCAACATTGTCAGGCGTGCTTTTTGCATGTTGTCGCCCTTCAATTCCACCACAAAATTCGCATAAAACGACCACTTTCCTGATTTTCCATTTGACAGCTTTTGAAAGCACTCTTCGATTTCAGTTTCCGGAATGCAACCCCTGGCCTTCAACTGCAAGTGCACAAGTTACAAATCAGTTCGGTGGTAAACCATAACTAGACTTCCTCTCTTCGCATACCCCACACCGCCTCACACACCTTTTCGACAGATGTCAACAGCACTCTAACTGCTCCCGGAAAAACAGACTGGCTAATGTCTATCCCATTGCCAATCGCCGTGCGACACGCAGCCTCTAATTCGTCGGGCACATGAAACGCCTGTGCCACAAGCTGCCGAAGCAAGTCGTATGAAAAGGCAACGGCACTTCCTTCCTGTTCGTCCATCATGCAAATCGGTGTTGTTCCTGTCGTGTCCGACTGTAGCCTGACCTGATGCCAAGGAGTGTTGTGGTGCGGGTGACGGGCACGCGAGCAAATATATGACTACCGATCGACAACTGTTTCTCCTCACAACATAACCCACAAGTTTCTACAATGATCCGTCCCTCACCCCCCAAGACGGCCGGCATCCCGTTGATGCTTCCTTCCTTATAAGCCCACTTTCCGACAACCCCAGATCCCGCAGATCCATACCATGCCCTGACAGGCACGTGAGAAAAGAAACAACATCCGAACGACAACTGTCTCTCATTCAAAACAAAACCCACAAGTATCTACAATGGCCCGTCCCTTGCCCCTCAAGACGGCCAGCATCCCGTTGATACTTCTTTCCTTGGTAGCCCACTTTCCGATCACACAAGGTTGAAGAGCTACATCCCATGCCCAGCTCACCACCTCCACGTTCGATGCTTCTTTTTCCAACTCTTTCCAAACTGTTTGCTGCCACGTACTCCAATTGGTTCAATATGATTTTTTTACAGCATTCGTCCCCATATTTCTTAACCAATGGTTGGTCGCTTCACGTGGTCCTGATTTTTTACCAATCCAACAATGATCTACGATGATGTCAGGTTTTGTCCCCACTTTTCATGTGGGAACAAAAAAAATTCTCCCATCTCCGCGACCACTGTGCCCTGTGCCTTTCCTCCTATCTAACAGCAACTTCG
>Ga0075467_10002059_pt1 | contig 16078 bp, 9 predicted proteins | sample DEB08_DNA_9_FD_75067 | JGI IMG/M metagenome (GOLD analysis project Ga0075467, IMG submission 75067) | Aqueous microbial communities from the Delaware River and Bay under freshwater to marine salinity gradient to study organic matter... | ecosystem: Environmental > Aquatic > Marine > Coastal ... | reverse complement strand
CGGAGAATTTTTTGGCATTATAACGATAAGCCATTCTTGCATCAATTCGGAAATATGCAGGCACTTGCTCGCTCCATTCTGCCCCCGCTAATGGCACATATTGACCATCAGCAGCCGAGGCCACAGGGTCATGTGGTGAGTAGCGGAATCCGCCATTATACAAAACCCTCGCTCCAATTTGCAGCGTTCTTGCTTTTTTAAACTCAAATTCACGACCTAAAGTGTAGCTGGAAGTCCAACGAGTTCCAAACCTCGTATTGCGTTCGATACCATCTTGCGGAGTGTATTTTGATTCAAATAAGGATCCCGTAAACAAGAAGTATGTTTTATTAGAAAAGAACTTTTCGACAACTACATCAACGCCATAATTTCGACCTGTTCCTTCACTTGTTGTTTCAAAAAAAGCAAAAGACGCCTGATTATTTAGCATCCAATAATTACTTTGCTCGCCTGTATTATCAATAGAAATCGGCACTTTATTTAGACTTTGATAATATAATTCTGTGGTGAATTTGATTTGTGAACGAGTCAAAAATGTATAGGATAAAACCGTATGCCATGAGTTGATAAATTCCATATTAGCGTTTGGACGATTGACGGTAATTTCTCCATTTGTCGTATCATTTTTGGTATAAAAATAAGCCGCTAACGGCAACATTTGACTGTGTTTTCCAATGGCAACGCCCAATGTGTGCTGTTCATTGATTTTGAATTGATAGGATAATCTTGGGTCAAAAGCTGCCGTATTATTCAAGCCTAAATACAAGGCATGAACACCAAAATTAATTGTTTGTCGAGGGTCGGGTTGATACGTTCCTTGTGCGTAAGTTTGTAGTGTTGAGGTGAAACCATTACCCGAGAGGGAAATATTATTATTTAAAACGGTTACATCAGAAGACGAAAAACGAGGTACAGATGCTTTGAAAAAGTTAAAATTGATATTGTGGTTCATCATACCAATTTTATATTTGAAAATCTCGCTGACTTTGCGGTTATAATTGACGGAAGTCGAAATGCGATTGTCTTGATAGCGTTCTGTATTATAGCGAAAGCGTTCATTTTCAGCACGACCGACCGTATCGTATTGCCAGTCAATTACGCTGTTATTACTGACGATTGCTGCTTTTAAGAATGACTTTTCGTCAATTAACCAGGTGTAAGTTGCCCCGACAATTCCTAAATTTGAGACTCGATATCTGTCTTCCCAATGATTGGCAATAGAGGAATCTCTGTCGTCAAAGTTAGTAACAGGTTCATAATGCTCGGTACTTAGACCGCTCATTCCGAAGACGGTAAATAAGTGTTTTTTATCTTTAGAATCCATGGATACATTAAAAGATAAATCTTGAAAATCATTGCTGATGCGTTCGCCCAGAAGGTGCAAACCGGCACTATTTAATAAGCCTAAAGTCGAATAGCGATAGTTGAAAATATAAGAAGCCCGTTCTTTTTTTATTGGTCCTTCGGTCGCAAAATCTAACCCCAAAACACCAACTTTCACCCGATATTCTTGGTCATATTTATTCCCTTTTTTAAAATGTACATCGAATGCGCCCGATAAGGCATTGCCATATTCGGCAGGCATTCCGCCAGAGAAAAAATCGGAACGCCCTAATAATTGAGCAGAAAAAACAGTAATACCGCCACCAGAAGTACCTGGTCGTGCAAAGTGATTTGGGTTCGGAATATCGACTCCTTCTAAACGCCATAAAACCCCAAAAGACGAGTTGCCTCGGATAATCACATCGTTTTCGGTATCGTCGCCACCTTGTGCAACTCCTGGAAAAGATAAAGCCATTCGCCCCATATCATTCACACCGGCGGGCATTCGTTCTGTTTCTTCAACGGAGAACGACCTTGCACTCACAAAAGCAGATTCATTCAAAGGAGCATTATAATCTAATCTTGTGTCAGAGATCTCGATTTCGTCCATATCTACTCCCGAACTCATTTCGATTTCTATATAGATTTCTTTCGTAGAAGATATAATTAAAGGCTCGCTTCTATAATTCTGATAACCAACGACTTGACAGTTTATAATATGTCGTCCTAAAGGTATATTTTCTAATAGAAATAATCCGTTTTCGTCAGAATATCCACCGATGCCAGAGGTGTTATCGTCAACGGATAATAAGGCACTGATAAGTGGCTGTTTCGTATCTTTGTCGATGACTTTTCCTCGAATATTTTGTGTTTGACCAAAGGCTGCAAAGGTGAAACAGCACAAAAAAGTAGCTATCAATAGAGGTGTTTTTCTCATTGGTTTTAATATTTGGTTTAAAATTTATTTGGTTGTTTCTGTAAAATTTGAAAACCTTATTGAGGAATGATTTTTTAATCTCTCGCTTAGTTTTTTATTGGTTTTACTATTTTGAAAGTGTAAGATATTTAATTGTGATAATGTTCTATCAAATTTCATCATCTTTTTTGTCGTGTAAAAGTTAAGTTACAGATGTTGTGTGCAAAAATTTATAATTCGATCGCTTTATTGACTAATTTTGATAAGAATTATTAATCGTATCGTTATGAATTGATTTGTTCAAAAAATAAATTAACTCATCAGCGGGCTTACCAAATGTCTATGAATTTTAAAAAGTACTATTTATTAAGTATCGCTTTATTTTTTGTTGCTTTCGCTAATGCTCAATATGATTTGAGTTCGCCTAAAATTAGTCAGCGATTGGCAGAGAGTGTCATGCAAAATCCTGATGAAACAACGGATGTTATTATTCTTTTAGCAGATAAAGTAGATGTAGAAGCGCTACGTAAACAGTTTGATGCAGAAAATACTTCGCTTGAAGTACGGACTGAAACGGTTATTCGCTTATTGAAACAAAAAGCAAATTCGACACAACCAAACTTAATCAATGCACTTGCTAATTTCGGCGTAAGCCAAGATAAAATAGAACGTTACTGGATTGTCAATATGTTGAAAATCAATGTAGTATTAAGCAAAGTTCCGACTTTGACTAACTTAGATGCGATCGCTTATCTGGATGTTGATGGTCGGTTGGCTTTAGATGAATTTACGACTGAAAGTTGTGAAGATAAAGTAGAAGGTATTGAGGGAATTACGGCAGTCAATGGAATAGAACCGGGTTTGGCGGCTATTAATGCACCTGCGATGTGGGCGTTAGGTTATACTGGTTTTGGAGCGAAAGCTTTGAGTATAGATACTGGTGTGGAACAGGGACATCCTGCGATTTCTTATAAATATGAAGGTTTGTTTACGAATGACGCACAGGCTTGGTTTGAGTATAATGGTGGAGCGACGACGCCAAACGATTGTAATGGTCATGGAACGCATACCGTCGGAACAATGCTTGGCTTAGACAAGGCGACTAACGATACGATTGGTGTTGCTTTTGATGCAACTTGGATGGGCTCAAAGACTCTATGTAATGACGGAAGCTCGGCAGATAATATGGCTACGTTTCAGTGGGCGGTTGATCCTGATGGTGACTCTACAACAATAGAGGATATGCCGACGGTGATTTGTAACTCGTGGCACGATACTTCGGCGATTGCGTCGCAATGTGGTGGCATGTATCAGAGCTTGTTTGATGCGTTAGAAGCGGTTGGTGTAGCTGTTGTATTTTCGGCAGGAAATGCTGGTCCCGCTCCTTCAACTATTACTGCTCCCAAAAATGTGAATAATGACATTGTTAGCGTCTTTTGTGTAGGGGCGTTGAATGTGACAAGTGTGAGTACAACGATTGCAGGGTTTTCGAGTCGTGGTCCTTCGATTTGTGGTGATACCGGCTCACTTTTGATAAAACCTGAGGTGTCGGCTCCTGGAGCTGGTGTGCGTTCGGCAGATTTAGGGGGAACATACTCGCAAAAGTCTGGTACTTCAATGGCTGCTCCGCATGTTGCGGGGGCGATTATGTTATTAAAACAAGCATTTCCAACACTTACTGGGCGTGATTTAAAATTGGCATTATACTATTCTGCGATTGATTTAGGCGATCCTGGAGAGGATAACACCTATGGAATGGGGCTGATTGATGTTTATGCGGCATATCAATACCTGGTGAATCAAGGTAATATTCCTGCGAGTCCTTATGTAAGTAGGGATTTGGCTGCTCAAAATTTAGAATTAGAGGAAGTTGTTTGTGGTACTAATTTGACGATTTCACCAACGGTTGAGTTTATAAATTTAGGAACAGACACGGTTTATAATGCAGTGATTCGTTATACTTTGTCTTCGGGATTGACAAATACCGTTCAATGGAATGGAGTAGCTGCTCAAGGAGATACTATCTTTGTTTCAACTGGTGCGGTGGCGTTGAATAGTGGCTATTATGATTTTGAAATCGGTGCAGAGTTGATAAATGGACAAGCGGATGAACGATTGAGTAATAGTAAGTTGTTCAAATCATTTTTGTTGGTAGGTTCGGAAGAGATAACGACTTATAATGCTGATGTTTGTATTGGTTCAGATGCTTTATTGCATGCCAGTCATTCTTCTGCAACTGGTGAAATTTATTGGTATCAACAGCCTTCTTCTGTTGCTCATATCGCTGTTGGTAATAGTTTGACGATTCCTAATTTTCAAAGTGACGTGACTTATTTTGCGGATTTGATTGAAAATAAATCGGTAGGATTAATGGATAGTTTGCTTGGAAATGGTTATGAATCTGACGATTTAGATATTTACTTAGAGTTTGACTGTTATACACCGTTTACCTTAAAGTCGGTTAAAGTCTACACAGGTACAACTGGGGGTAGAAGAATCGTTCTGCGTGATGAATTTGGTAAAACCATTTTTCAAAAAATATTGATTTTATCGCAAATAGGTGAAAATACAATCAACTTAAACTGGAATATTCAAAAAGGGTTGAAGTATCAGTTAGGTGTAGATTTGGCCTCTAATTATTATGTGGATACGCTTGGCGTAAATTATCCCTATATTATAGAAGATGTTGTGAGCATCAAAAATTCGAGTTTGGGACAACAGGCGTATCCATTCTTTTATGATTGGCAAATTCAATATGGAAGTCCTTGTGGTCGAGTTCCCGCAACGGCTTTATCTGCGATGGGAACAATGCAAACTGATTTTTCTTCGTCTGTTGATTTTATTGACTTGGAGACAACAAATGGCGAGGTGACGTTCACCGATAGTTCACAATCTGCGTTCAGTTGGTTTTGGGATTTTGGAGATGGTAACACCTCGACAATTCAAAATCCAACGCATATTTATACACAACCTGGCGAGTATAAAGTTCATCTGAAGGCAATGAGTACAACGGGTTGTAGTGATTCGAAGATGAAATTGATAAATGTCGTTAACTTTCCTGTATCGACAGCACCAGTTGATATTTCTAATCAAGACATTCAAATATATCCAAATCCGACAAACGGTATTTTAAATATCACTTTTGCTAATAATTTTCAACGCTATGATTTAGCGATTATGAATGCCCTTGGGCAGCCTGTTTTGGTGAGAAAGAATATTTCAACCGATAATTTGCAGTTGAATATCGCTGATTTTCCAAAAGGAATTTACTTTTTACAGGTGCAAATTGGGAATCACAGAGTTGTCAAAAAGGTGGTGAGTTATTAAGTTAAAAAGGAAAAAAACAGACTTTGATGCGTTATACGAGGGAGATAAAGTAGGTTAATTGTTCGACTTTAAAGAATTAGAACGAACGACCTACTTTATCGTACTCGATTTTTAAAATTCTATATTTTATTGCAAAATCTCGTGTCCCATTTTGTCTCGTTTGGTCGCTAAATATTTTTCATTATGACAATTTGGTTCGATTTCTAAAGCGACATTTTCAACGATTTCTAAGCCATAACCAATCAAACCGATACGTTTTTTCGGATTATTTGTCATTAATCGAATTTTAGAAACGCCTAAATCATTTAAGATTTGAGCTCCAACGCCATAATCTCTCTGATCCATTTGGAAACCCAATTTGATATTTGCTTCAACAGTATCATAGCCTTCTTCTTGCAGTTTGTAGGCTTTAAGTTTATTTAATAAACCAATTCCACGGCCTTCTTGACGCATGTATAAGACCAGACCTTTTCCTTCTGCCTCGACTTTTTGCATTGCTTCATGTAGCTGATCGCCACAATCACAACGCATCGAACCCAAGATATCGCCAGTTTCACAAGAGGAATGTACCCGAACCAAGATCGGCTCATCTTTTTCCCATTCGCCTTTTTTGAGTGCCAAATGCACCTCGCCAGTTGTTGTTTGTGTATAAGCGATCAAATCAAAATTTCCATATTTTGTAGGCATTTCGACCGCTACTTGACGCTCAATCAAGCGTTCGTGTTCCATTCTATATTTGACCAAATCCTTAATCGTAATGACTTTCAAATCAAATTTTGCAGCAATTTTGATTAAGTCTGGCAAACGAGCCATTGTACCGTCTTCATTTAAGATTTCTACCAAAACACCAGCAGGATAAAAGCCCGCTAATTCTGCCAAATCAATCGCAGCTTCGGTGTGTCCTGTGCGACGCAAAACGCCTCCTTTTTTCGCACGAAGCGGAAAAATATGACCAGGACGAGCATAATCACTTGGTTTCGTTTCAGGATTGATTAAGGCTTTGATTCCTGTTGCTCGGTCATAAGCCGAAATTCCTGTCGTACAACCTTTTTTTAAATAATCGATTGAAACGGTAAAACCAGTCTCGTGCATTGCCGTATTATTAGAAACCATCATGGTCAGTTCCAATTCATTACAGCGTTCTTCGGTCAGTGGCGTACAGATTAAACCTCGACCGTGTGTTGCCATAAAGTTGATAATTTCAGGGGTGATTGTTTCAGCCGCACAGATAAAATCACCTTCATTTTCACGATCTTCATCATCGACTACAATAATTACCTTTCCTGCTTTAATATCAGCAATTGCTTCTTCGATTGTATTTAATTGATATTCCAATTGTTTTAGTTTTTAATGTTGTGAATTGAAGCAATGGCTACAATTTTCAACTTCAGTTATTTAGATTATTATTAGTGTATCGTTTAATAAATAATTGAACAGTTCGGCACAAAGATAGTTCTTAATCACTGAAAAGGGTTATCTCCAATTACCATTTTTTAAGAATGCCGAAAGCGTCCCGCAAGGATAGTCATCGGGTTGCATTCATAAATTTGCCAAAAAACATGCTTCCAAAGGCTTGACATAATATTCCCAGCTGTAATTATCCCGAACAAATTCTAACCCGGCTTGACTGATGTTTTCAATCTGATCTTGATTATTTAATAACAGCTTGATTTTTTCTACAAAAGCATCATTGTCGTCTGCCAGAATAATCGCTTTATTGGGTGTCGCACCGATGGCGTTATTGACTAGAGTCGTAGTAATACAAGGAATTTTCATCGACATCGCTTCCAATATTTTGTTTTGTTGACCAGAACCCAAAAAAAGCGGTGCGACGAATATTTTTGCAGAGGCATAAGCTTCTCGAATATCCTCAACCCAACCGGTAACCGTTACATTTTCGCTCGCAAAACTCTGCACCAAAGCCGTCGGTCTTGCTCCAGCGATTAGGATTTTAATATTTGGAAAATAAGTGATTAGTTTTGGTAAAATCTCTTGCACCAAATAGCGTGAGCCTTCTACATTAGGTACATATCCCATATTGCCAATGAACGCAATATCATACGCTTTTTGAGCAGTCGGAATCGGTTGAAAGAAAGTCATATCAACGCCATTCGGTACAATTTTGACTTTTTGCTTATCTTTCATTTGTAGATACGCTCGGTCTTGTTCAGAAATGATTGTGTGAAAATCAAAATCGTTAAAAACCGCATTCTCGTACTCGACCAACTTTCTATATTCCCGTCGCAAAATCGGTCGAATTATCGCATTAGCATTTTCAGACCAACGCTTAGTTCCTATCGAAAACGTATCCATATAATCAATCGTTTTCGGAATATCCAAATGTCGCACGAACTCCGCCATTCGTATCAATTGACAAAAAATATGGTCGGGTTTTTCTTTTCTGGCAATTGCTTCAATCTCGGCTTGAATCCCTTTGTCAAAAAAATAACCAATTTGAAAGGGTAAACCATTCTTGAAAGCCAGCAGCATATTTTTTCCAATCAATAACTTAGAGCGATGAAAAGGATAAATACGGCTACAATATTGCTTAACTTCCTCATAATCATGTGGATGAATCGCCTCATCGGTTAAAGATACCAAGATAATCTCAAACTTTTTGGACAGCACTTTGATTTGATAAAAAACTCTCAGTTTGTCTCCTTTCTCCAACGGGTACGGAAAGCGAGTTGTCAAAACCATTAGTTTTGGTTTTGTAACATTTATATGTGTCGTCGTTTCTTGCATAATTTCGTTTTTTGAACCCATCTCTAACCTTCTCCCGAGTACTCGGGTGAAAAATTTAGGATAAATTCAAATTTTCATAGTGTGCTTTCAATCGCTTCGCAATTTTAAAATTATCGAAATGCTCGTTGACAAATTGTTTCCCATTTTCGCCAACTTCCTTTAGTTTTTCAGGATTTTGAATGCAAAAATTGATTTTTTCAATAAATTCTTCTGCCGTATTGACAACAAACAAATGTTCGCCATCAACAGCAGGAATCCCTTCAACCCCAATCGAAGTTGTCAAAATCACTCGTCCCAAAGCCAAACCTTCCAAAATTTTAACCCGCATTCCGCTACCTGAAAACAGTGGCACAATCATCATCGAATGCTGATTGATAAAATCGACCGCACTTTCTACTTCACCATGCACCTTAAGATTTTCCATCTCTAATTCTAATAAATGCTTCGGTGTATTTCTGCCAGCAATATGCAGTTCAGTATTTTTTAATTGAACCATGACTTTCGTCAAAAACCATTCTACGCCCTCCAAGTTAGGGAGCCAATCTAAAGAGCCGATAAAACTCACTGTTGGTCGTTGTTCAAAACTTTTCCAATTCGGTTGATAATGTGCCGTTTCTAAACCAATTGGCGTGACTTGTCCAGTGCCATTAAAGCCTAATTTTCGGAAATAATCCATATCTCGCTGCGTGATAGCGACCAAACTATCAACTTGATTATTTTTTTCTAACTCAAACTGCTTTAACTGTTTTAATAAACGACTTAAATACCATTTTTTTAAACCAGACTTAGAATTTTTGACGATTCGTTCCCAGATTTCATGTTCAACGTTATGCGACCGCAAGACGATTTTTGCTCGGCTTTTAGTGGTCCCAAAAACATCTTGTCGAAAATAAATCAAGGTTTGTAAGGTTTCAAATTGAATAATATCAAAATCTTCTACTTGAAGTAAATCTCGAATCTTTTGTGCATATTCAGCTGATTCAAAGCGACTTAGAAAATAATTTTCTCCCTTGACCAATGCTTTTAAGGCATCAATTGGGTTCAACCGGTTGTCAATCTCTATCGTATGAATTGCTTTATAATGATTGAAACTTTCAGGTAATTCTTCAATATTGACGTAGTGCTTTGTCGTATTCATTGCCAAAAGCGTCACCTCGCAACCTAATTGATTTAAGGCTTTCGCCAAAAAAGTCACTGCGACAGATTCCCCGTCTTTCAGCGGATATGGAAATTTTTTACACAATTGAAGAATTTTCATTAGTAGTGATTAGTCCCGAGTCCTCGGGAGGTGATTAGTGATTTGTTCATTCAGAACTTATTTGAACATTCTATTAATCACAAAATCTTTTTTATAATTTTGCGGCTGCAAATTTATAGATTTTTACGTTGATAAGTGACTAATCACCGCCGAGATTTCGGAACGGGCGAATCACTATCGCACTAATCACCAAAAAAAATGTTCAATAATAAGAAAGTCATAGTCGTATTACCAGCATATAAAGCCGCAAAAACGCTCGAAAAAACCTATCGTGAAATTCCATTTGATTTAGTTGACGACGTGATTTTATGTGATGATGCCAGCCCCGATGATACTGTTGAAGTCGGAAAACGATTGAATATTAAACACATTATTCAGCATGACATCAACAAAGGTTATGGTGGCAATCAGAAGTCGTTATATAACAAGGCATTAGCACTTGGCGGTGATATTATTATTATGTTGCACCCCGATTATCAATATACGCCAAAATTGATTCCTGCGATGGTTTCTATCATTGGGAACAACTTATATGACGTAGTTTTAGGTTCTCGTATCTTAGGAAATGGTGCTTTAAAAGGTGGAATGCCGATGTATAAATATATAGCGAATCGTTTTTTGACGCTTACGCAAAATATTTTGATCAACCATAAATTATCGGAATATCATACTGGTTATCGTGCGTTTAGTCGAGCGGTTTTGGAAGGCGTTAATTTTAATGAAAACGATGATGATTTCGTATTTGATAATGAAATGCTGTCGCAAATCGTTTATAAAGGTTATGGAATCGGTGAAGTGACTTGCCCGACGAAATATTTTGAAGAAGCAAGTTCGATTAATTTTCAGCGTAGTGCAAAATACGGTTTAGGTGTCTTACGAGTGTCGATAGGGCATTTTTTGAGTAAGTTAGGTATTCTAAAACTGAAAATGTACCAATAAAAATAAATGTACTTAAAATCATAAAAAGCCTTGAATCATAAAACTTTCAAGGCTTTTGTTGTTCTTGCTCTGCAAGGTTTTATATATAATACAGTGTTACTTTTCAAAATTAGAACTATGAAAAGATGGCTAATTACATCAATTATTATAAACATTATATTGTTGCTATTCATCGGAATTAGTAATATCGTGTCAACTTCTAAGTATAAAGAAGAGGTACGTAATTTTCAAATTGACCATTATTTAATGAAAAATAACTTAAACGAACAGATGGCAAAACAGGATAGTGTGATTGTCTTTATTGGCGATAGCCAGATAGAATATTGTAACTGGAATGAGTTGTTAGAACGAGAAGATATTTTGAATCGAGGTATTGCAGGCGACGTGACTTCGGGCGTTTTGGCGAGAGTTGCAGAAGTCACTCGTCACAATCCTACAAAAGTATTTATTCAAGTTGGTACGAATGATTTGGCGATGGGAATTGCTGAAGAACAAATCATGGAGGATTATAGTCGGGTGATTGAAGAAATTCAAGTAAATAGTCGGGCGGAGATTTTTGTAAATAGTATTTTAACCGTTCAGGATCTGCCGGGCGAGTTTTATCGAAATGGCGAAATCTTGTCTTTAAATCGGGTACTAAAACAACTTTGTGCTTCAAAAGGTGTAACTTTTATTGATTTGTCTGATCAGTTCACAGACGATTCAGGCAATTTGAATCAAGCATTCACAAATGATGGTTTGCATCTGAACGCAAAAGGCTATTTGATTTGGGCAGATATTTTAAAAAAATTAGTGAATTAATCAAAAACAGTAAAATGAAGTCTTATTTTATTTTATTACTATTATTAATCAATAGTTGCCTTATAATGGCACAAGATAGCGTTACGACAATCGTATTAGTGCGTCACGCAGAGAAAGTAGAGAATGGTACAAAAAATCCGACTTTAACCAAAGAAGGGGCGGTTCGTTCTATTCAGTTAGCGTATATGCTTCGAGCAGATTCTATCGCTGGTGTTTTCTCTACAAATTATGAACGAACCATTAAAACCGCAGAACCGACCGCAAATTTTCATGAATTGCCAGTTAAAAAGTATTCTCCTGAAGATCATGAAGCATTTATTGATAATCTATTGATGCAATATCGTGGAAAAAAAGTCTTGGTTGTTGGTCACTCGAATACAGTTCCTAAAATGCTCGAAATTCTTACCGGGAAGTCATTCGATAACATCGAACATTATATGTATAATGATTTATTTGTGGTGACGACTGTTAATAAAAGAGAAGGTCAACTGTTGCATTTGAAATATGGTCAAATGTCTGAGCCTCCAGTTTTATACAACGTTGATGAGGATAATATTGGCGTACAAGGTTATGATGTGGTGGCTTATTTTAAAGAAAATAAAGCAGTAAAAGGAAATAAATATATTTCGACAACTTATGATGGAGTGACTTATTATTTTTCTTCGCAAAAGTATTTGGAGGCTTTTGTCAAAAATCCGATGGCCTATATGCCGCAATATGGAGGCTGGTGTGCTTATGGTTTTTCGATGTTGGCAACTGATGGCGAGGTTGGAAAATATGAGGTGAATCCCGAGGTTTTTAAAGTGGTTTACGGAAGCTTATATTTATTTAAGAGTGAAGCGGATTTGAAATATTGGAACTCAAAATCAGATTATAAAAATGTTAAAAAAGCAGATATTAATTGGGAAAAGTTAAAAAAGCAATAACTCCAAGAATAATAAACTTATTGAAAATTGCCAAATTTCGCTGTTTTTTTATCTTATTTTAATAATATTTTACTTGTTTTGAATGTGACTATTTGCAACACTTATCATGTTAAAAAAGCTTTATTAGACGCTTTCTAATACAAAAAACATTCGCTATCAAGGAGTTATATTCTTGTGCTTAATGAAATGTTAATAAGGTTTTAAAACCTTTGTAATACAAAATATCGCATGTAGTTTTGCACCATGAAACGGATTTTGTTTTCTACATTATTGGTTTTGGGTAGCTACGGCACAGTGAATTTTTTAGAAAGAAATGTCGTGGAAAAAATTCCATCTACTCTCAGTAATCGGGTAGATGAAACGGGAAAAGTCTTGGACGCACCAAAAATAGCTGCTAAAACTTTCTACTCGTTAGAAGAAGAGTATGTACGAATACCGCATCCTTCGAGAAGCCTTACTCAAACTATAGACAAGCAGATTACCATACTACGCCGAAAACGACCTTTCAAAGCTCAACCTAAATTTACAGGGTTGAAAATGAATCAAACAGCTTTACGAAAGAAGTTATTAAAAACGGCAGAAAAATTACGAAAATGGACTGATGAAGGAGCGGATGAAGCTACTTTTCATGAACAGTTCGAGTTATACAAGGTGAATGGTTTCGACCAGAGAGGAAATATACAGTTTACAGCTTATTATACGCCGATTTTCAATGTGCGTACAACATCGGACGAAGACTTTCAGTATCCGATAATTAAGGTGCTTCCGACAAAAGATTCTATCACAAATAAAAGGTTGACAGAAACGGTTTGGACAGATGATCCGAAGACTGCCGCTGCTATTCGGATGCAGGGTTCAGGATTCATTAAATATTCTAACGGACAAAAAGAATTATTGAATTTCAATAGAGAACTCGTTAAACAAGCTCAGCTACCAAAAGATAATGTAGTTGGTGAAAATGTTTTTGTACAATACTTTAACTATCCAAAAGGTTCGACAGGCGTACCTTTGACACCTCAACATTCAATAGCGGTCGATCCGACCTTGATTCCTTACGGAAGTTGTTTGTTGTCTGCGACACCTGTCATTGGTAGTAATGGCAAGTTCGTTCGTCACGAATACAAACTACTTTTTGCTCAAGATACAGGAAGTTTTATTAAAGGCATGCACGTTGATTACTATACAGGTGTAGGAGACGAAGCATTGCGTCAAGCAAGATTAATGAGGCATTACGGTAAAATATGGCTGATTATGGCCAAAGACGAAGTGACTGAAAAACAGGCGAAATTGTAATTTTTTAATAAAATTGATAGGAATAAAAAAATCCATCATGCGAAAGTATGATGGATTTTTTAGTTTTGATATCTTGCTTTTGATTAAAACGTGATGAATTGAATAAATTCAACATGTTTCGATAGATTTTTTATTCAAAAAGATAATAAATGAGAATCATAACACTACTATTATCAATACTTGTATTGGCTGGTTGTACGGCAATGAAGTCAGAAGAAAGTATGCGGAAACTGGCAGATGAATTGGCACATCAATATATTATTACGGACGGTCACGTAGATTTACCGTATCGTTTGCGAGTGCAAAATTTTAGATTACAGAAAGAATTTATCGGAATTCCTATTGAAACGGATAATGGTGATTTTGATTATGTTCGAGCGAAAAAAGGCGGTTTAGATGCACCGTTTATGTCGATTTATATTCCATCAAAATACCAAAAAGAAGGTGGGGCTAAAGGATTGGCAGATACTCTGATTACGATGATTGAAGATATTTGTGCAGCTTATCCCGATAAGTTTGGCATTGCTTTTACGCCAGACGACGTTCGAAAGTATTTTAAAAAAGGAATGATTGCCTTGCCGATGGGAATGGAAAATGGTGCGCCGATTGGCGATGACTTGACGAATTTAGTCTATTTTAGAAAACGAGGAATTAGTTACATCACGTTGACACATGCGAAAGACAATCAAATTTGTGATTCGTCTTATGACGACAAACGGACTTGGAATGGTCTAAGCCCTTATGGTCGCAAAGTCGTGAAGGAAATGAATAAGGTGGGCATTATGGTCGATATTTCTCATGTGTCAGATTCTGCATTTTATCAAACATTAGAAATCACAAAAGTTCCTGTTATTGCTTCGCACTCTTCTTGTCGAAAATACACACCTGGTTTTGAACGCAATATGAATGATGACATGATTCAACAAATGAAAGCGAACGGTGGCGTGATTCAAATTAACTTCGGTTCTACATTTTTAGATTCTAAAATTGAGGAACAAAATGCAGTATTTAGACATGAATTGGATTCAATCCTAAAATCGTACGATTTGACACCGAAAGATGACGAGGCAAAACCGATTATTGAACAATTTCAAAAAGATAATCCAAAACTATTTTCTGATGTAGAAATGGTCGCCAATCACATTGATCATGTGGTAGCATTGGCAGGAATTAATCACGTTGGTTTGGGGTCAGATTATGACGGTGTCGGTGATAGTTTGCCGACTGGTTTGAAAGATGTTTCGCAGTATCCAAACTTGATTTATGTCTTGTTACAACGAGGTTATTCTAAAGAAGACATTGAGAAAATTTGTTATAAGAATGTGTTTAGAGTTTGGCAGCAAGTTTTGGATTATGCAGAAGAACATTAGATAAACAAAACAGAAACGTTTGAAGGTAACGATTCTATTTTATTTAAAAGTAACATCAATAAATGGTCAATAAGCTGTTTCGAAAGTCGAAGGAACAAATCTGTGCTTTGCTTCGACTTTTGAGACAGTTCTCTTAAAAAATTAGGTCAGATTATTTGTCTGAGATACTGCTAAAATTAAAATTTAGGTACAACTGATTCATTTGATAAACATTCTCCCCAACCTTTTTTTAAGTCAGAGCCGTTGATGATTTGGGCAGGAGTTTTATTAATTTTTTATTTCCTTGTGTAATTCGTGGAAATTCGAATTCAATTAAAAATCAATCGCTATGAAAAAAATAAGCCTAATATTTTTCGTTTTGCTAATTACAATGGCATTCGTTATCACCCCCGAAACGAATCCAACTTTACGTTATATCAAAGGTCAAATCCGACAACTGACGAATGCGAAACAATTTGAAAATCTATATTTACAAACTGATAAACCGTTGTACGAACAAGGCGAAACGGTCTGGTTTTCTGCTTTTGTTCGTCATGCAACGGATTTTAAAAATGCGGAAAGTGAAATCGTTTATGTCGAGTTGATTAATCCTAAAGGGGCAATTGTCGTTAAGCGAAATTTGTTGATGGAAAACGCAGCCGTAACCGGCGATTTTCAAATTACAGATGATTTTGTAGGTGGAATTTATAAAATTAAAGCCTACACCAAATGGATGCAAGACGTTCAAAAAGAAGCATTTACAAAAGAAATTACGATTCAAGATGTTGTTTTGCCTAACTTGTTGATGGATTTAGACTTTCAAAGAAAAGCCTATGGAAAAGGGGATAAAGCATTCGCAAATTTAGAACTTAAAACCTTAAAAAATCAACCTTTGGCGAATACGAAAATCAAATGTTCGGTGCTTTTTGATGGTATAAATAACGCCCAATTTTTTCAAAAGACAGACGAAAACGGCAAAGCGATTATTCAAGTTAATTTACCAATTGACCTGACAACGAACGACGGTTTGTTAAATGTAATGATTGATTATGAAGGTCAAATCGAATCTATTTCTCGCCCGATTCCGATTATTTTGGGTGATATTGATGTACAGTTTTTGCCCGAAAGTGGGAATTTATTGGCAAATACAAAAAATAATATAGCCTTTAAAGCAGTCAACGAATTTGGAAAAGCTGCGGAT
>Ga0075467_10002058_pt1 | contig 16087 bp, 15 predicted proteins | sample DEB08_DNA_9_FD_75067 | JGI IMG/M metagenome (GOLD analysis project Ga0075467, IMG submission 75067) | Aqueous microbial communities from the Delaware River and Bay under freshwater to marine salinity gradient to study organic matter... | ecosystem: Environmental > Aquatic > Marine > Coastal ... | reverse complement strand
GACAGACATCTTGTCGCGGAGCCTAGATCGCCAAGCTTTGGACCTTCGGCGCGCCATTGGCTTGTCACGGGGGCAGGGCGCAAGGACAGAGAAATGAGCTTGTTTCGGAGGGGGTCGGGAGAGGGACTGGTCCAGATTGGGATCTCGGTTTTTGGATTGAGATCAAGCGCTTTGGCGAGCGTTGCGAACCGGTACTGGGGGTGATCCTCAAGGCTGAAGTCTTCGGTGTCTGTCAACGTTGTCCACACGTCCTCTGGAAGGTCAGGGTCATAGCCGGGCAGGACGACTGCGCCCTGAGGGAGCCGGGCGACGGCGGTCATGAGGTCGAATGTGGTGCCGCGCGAGCCGGTGGAGCCGACGAGTAGCACAGGCGTCTCCAGCGGCCGCGCGGCCCAGCGATCAATGAGGACTTCGGTGGCCGCACGAAGTCGGGCGTCGGGGTCAGCTTGCGTCGTGCCGCTTAGGTTGATGTAGCGCTGTACAATGCTGAGAAAGTCGAGACTGCGGCGCCAATGGTGGGACTCGTCCCGAACTTCGAGTGAGAGGAGCGTTTCTGGATCGACGGCTTCTCCGTGGAGCTCGTCGAGAAGAGCGGCGAGACTGTCGGCAAGGTCGAACAGCGCGCTTTTGGGCGCGGGCGGGTCGGGCGCATCCAGGAGCGGCTTAATCAAGCGCGCGAGCTCCAGGGTGCGGTGCAGTTTGGAGGTTGCGGTGGGAAGCGGTGCGCCAGGAACAAGGCGGTCAATTGCGGTGAGAGGGGTAATGCGGGGCAGCAAGCGCGCCGTACCGTCCGAAAAGAGGTCAATCAGACGGCGGCGCATCCGTTCGGTGTTAACGATTATGTGAAGGCGGGCGAGGGCGTCGGGCGGCTGATCGCGATATGCCTTGAGGCAGCGATCGACGATATCGGCGGGGAAATCCACGCCGAGCGGTACACCGAAGAGGCGGGGCTTCTGGGCTGACTCAAACACCAGAAGCCTCGTTTGCCCTTGATAGAGCCGCTTTTGTACCGATGTCAGTCCAGCGACCGGGGTAGATCGTGGCGTGGAGATCGTCTGTTTCGGCAAGATGGTCCCAGTAGGCGTTAAGCGAGAAGACACGATCAGGGATCGCGGTGAGGCGTTCGGTCCGGATGAGTTGCGCACCGGTGTAGACCATATCGCCACTGCGAGTGAGACGCGTCCCGCACAGACTGAAATCACCCTCTGCCGTCCGATTGATGGCGCGCTCAGGGGGAACGACCAGGAGCAACGCTTGCATGTCAGCCTGCCAGCTTTCTATGAGATGGGTCAGCGGGTTGGGGCCGGACCAGTCACAGTCTGGATTAATCGTCAGGGTTGGCGAGCCAATATGACCGAGTGCGGCCTTGAGGCCTCCGCCGGTATCGAGGATGTCGGGGGCTTCATGCAGAACCGTGACGCCTCTGCTTTCCAGATGTGGGGCAATGGCCTCGTGCCGATAGTGTGTGTTTGCATAAATCGTCTCTATTCCTGCAATTCTTGCCAAATCTAGGGTGTGGTCAATCATTGGCTTGCCGCGCAGAGGGAGCATCGGCTTGGGCGTGTCGTGTGTCAGGTCTCCCATCCGCGTGCCGAAGCCAGCCGCGAAGATCATAAGCGTGATGTCAATGGGCATCATAGGGCCAGGCTTTCGATCATCCGGGCGTCGGGCGCTGGCAGCGCGGCGGTGAGATCCCCTGCGAAAGGGGCGAGAGACGGGTGGGAGCAGCACTCACTGAGATACCCGTAGACACGGGGTAGAGCCTTGAGGTGCTGGGTTTTCCCGTCGCGTCGCGCGGCACGGGCGAAAATGCCGAGAATGCGAAGATTGCGCTGGGCGCCAAAAGCCGAGAACGCCTCGGTGAGGGCCTCGACGCTGTCGCCTGTGCGGTAGGCGTAGACTGCAATCATCTCGCGACGCAAGCTCGGAGCAACATCGGTGCGGGCGTCTGTCAGAAGGGACATTAAGTCATAGGCGGGATGCGTGAGGAAAGCGTCCTGATAATCAAGAAGTCCGGGCTTGCGAGCGTTCGTTCTCTCGGGGAGCCAGATTATGTTGTCGGCATGGAAATCGCGCAGGCTAACGGTGGCCGGCGCGCGCAGCACTTTCTCCAAAATAGTCTCTAAACCGGCACGAAATGCGTCTAGGCCGGATGTATTTGCTGCCGGATACCAAATGTCGACCAGCTTGGTAGCTTCGCAAAACACACGGGCGGAGGGTGTTGCAAGGCTTGGCGGCGGCGCGTTTCTGATGGTGATCAGCGTATCGAGGAGTGTGTCGTATCGGGGCATTTGGCAGGTCGGATCTTGTGCAATCAGCGTTGTGAGCTGGGCATTTCCGAAGTCTTCCAGAAGGATGAGGCCAGCGGCGGTGTCGGCTGCAAATATCTCGGGCGCGGACAGGCCCTGAGCGCGGAGCCATTCGGTCATCTTGAGGAAGTCGGACAGCGACGTGTCGATAGCAGGGCCGCACTCCATCAGAATTGAGGAGGCACTGCCTTTCGAGAGCCGCGTATACTGGCGGATCGAAAGGTCTCCTGCGACGGGGGAGTGCGCGGCGTCAGCCCAGCCTGCGCTGGCAAGGAATGAGTCGCGCTTGTTAGGCATTCTCTGCACCGAGAATGGACAGACGCGGGTCGTCCCACGACGCAGTAAGGGTGCGGCCATCTCCGTCCATAGCCAGTGTTATCCGCAGGGCGTCTTTTGGCGCGAGACTTCCGAGGCGATCGGGCCATTCGATTAGAGTGATTGCCGTTTCGCGCGCGTCGTCTAGCCCAAGCTCGATGATTTCGTTGGGGTCAGTAAGACGGTATAGGTCGGCGTGCCAAAGCGCGCAAACCCCGTCGTCATAGGTTTGAACAAGGGTATAGGTTGGCGACGGCACATCTTCCCAAAGGCCTGAATCAGACAGTCTTTTCTGGATGATTGCGCGCGCGAAATGGGTTTTCCCGGCGCCAAGGGTTCCGGTCAAAAGAAGACAGTCACCTGCGCGCAGATGTGGCGCAAGGCGGGCGGCGACGGCGGCTGTGTCGTCGGGGCCGGGAAGCACAATATGGACGGAAGCTGGCGATAGCATAGTTCCACCTTGGCGCTGCGGGCGCGGAGCCGCAAGGCGGATTAGGCAGCTTGACACAACTGTTCGCTAGGACGCGTTTCGGCCGCACCATTGATTTGGAAGATGATCTACGTGCCGCCGCCGGCAATAGGGAGAAGGCGGCTCTCGATGACCCGCCCGTTGGTCACGATCACAGGGGCGGTCCGTTCGGCGCGCTCGTTTGGTTGAGGGCAAACGAGCGCAAATCCCCCCGGACCGGCGTTGGCAGCGAGCGGTCGCGCCAATCACGACTGGCGTGAAGGGTGGAAGTTTCTGCGATAAGCGAGTTGGGATCGACGCGCCAGAGGCGACCGTAGGCGTTTTTGGTTTGGAGAAAGACGCCTGGAAGCGAAACCAAAGCTCGATGGTGTCGAGCAGGGTTTGGCTGAGTGCGATCTCGTGGCGGAACTGCCTGGTGAGCGACATTTCGGCGGATATGTCCTCGAAAAGGAAAGCGATGGCGCCGCCAGGGTGCGTGCGTCCCGTGATGCGATAGGCGAAATTTCCGGCAATTGACCAGACTTCGCAGCAGCTCCCGCCTTCGGCAGCGTTTTTTAGAATTTAGGTCGCTTCTATCGCGATATTCTCACCAAGGGCTGGGCGCTCGCTGTCAGATGTCGCCCCGATGCGGTCCAGTGGCCACCGCGCCTGAACGATGGCGCCGGATCGGATTTCGAACTGGGGTGCTGCGCTGCCGGCATCGCCACCGTTGGCGAAACTTAATTCAGCGCCGGAGCGTTCCAGAAGGGTTTTCGCAATAAAAAGCCCGAGGCCCATTCCATCGTAACCCGGCCGCTGGCTTGAGGAGCCCTTGTTGCGCTCGCTCACGAAGGGATCACCGATCCGGCCCATAACTTGCGAAGAGAACCCGGGCCCGTCGTCAGAAATCGTCAGCACAATGGTCTCGTTGTCCCAGCCCACATCGATCCAGACATTTGCAGCGGCAAAATCGACGGCATTTTGTACGAGATTGCGCAGTCCGTGGATGATCTCAGGGTGGCGGTCGATGGTGGGTTGCTTTGGACCGCCAAGGGTCAGCGCGGCAATATCGTAGTGGACGTTCTTGCCGCGATTCTCGTGCGGTTCGGCAGCTTCGCGGACGACCGCGCTTAGCGGTGCGCGGCGCATCAGCAAATCATCTTTGCCGGCATGACCCATGGAGCGTAGGATGTCGCGGCACCGGTCGGCTTGATCCCTGATCAGCATAGCGTCTTCTTTGAGCTGCGGATCATCCAGTTCGTCGATGAGTTCGGCGCTGGCGAGCTTGATCGTGGCCAGAGGTGTGCCAAGCTCGTGGGCCGCAGCCGCAACAACCCCGCCGAGATCGGTCAACTTTTGCTCGCGCGCGAGCGCCATTTGCGTAGCGGTGAGCGCATCTGACATGGCGTGAACTTCGGCAGTAATTCGGCTTGCAAACAGGCCTAGGAACATGACGCCGATCACAAGAGCGGTCCAAAACCCGATCACGAAGTCCTGCGGCATCTTCATAATAAAGCCGTCCTCAGTGCGAAGCGGCAGATGCCACATGGCGACTATGCTGATAAAGCCGATGGTTGCCGCCCCGAGGAGCGCAGTGGTTCCGGGTTTAAGCGCTGTCGCTGAGATGGTGACAGGGGCCATGATCAGAAGCGCGAATGGGTTGTTCAAACCGCCGGTCAGCGCAAGCAGAAATGCCAGTTGGCCGATGTCAAACAATAGCATCCACGCGACCTCAAATTCGGTCAGCCGCTTGTTTTCCGGGAAAACGAAGACGGCCACCAGATTGGCGACGATCGAAGCGCTGATGGCAAGAAAGCAGAGGCCCAGATTCAGGTCGAGGTCAAAAAGCCGTTGTGCAACGGTGATTGCGGCAAGCTGTCCGCCAATGGCGACCCAGCGCAATACGATAAGTGTTCTGAGGCGAACCCAGTTCGAGCGGTTGATTTTGGAGTTGAAGCCGGGCTGATCGACCATCACTTCCTCGTGTGCGGGGCAAGCTGTCTTCTTGTAGACAGCTTTCGCATGCCGGATCAATGCGATCAAAGGTACCTGAGGAGGGAAGCGGATGAATAGGGTCTATGTTGGGGCGACTTCGGCGGTGCTTGCCGTTGCAATCGGTGGCGCGGCGGTTTGGACGGCGCTTAATCAGGAGAGCTCCTGCGGCGGAAACGCGATTGCTGGCGGGAATGTAGCAATCGGCGGTCCATTTGAGTTGATGAACGGGGACGGCATGCTTGTGACGGATGGCGATGTGATTGATGGGCCGACGCTTGTGTACTTTGGGTACACGTTCTGCCCCGATGTTTGTCCGTTCGATGTGGCGCGCAATGCGATCGCCGTTGATATCCTGGCTGAGCAGGGGCTTGATGTAACGCCGGTGTTTATCTCGATTGACCCGGAGCGCGACACGCCGGAGATTGTCGCTCAATATGCGGCCGACATGCATCCGAAGATGATCGGTTTGACCGGGAGCCCCGATCAGGTCAAGGCGGCAAGTCAGGCCTATAAGACTTACTATGCGAGGGGCACAGGTGAGGGAGAGTTTTATCTGATGGATCACTCGACATTCACCTATCTGATGCTACCTAACACTGGTCTTGCTTCGTACTTCGGGCGAGATGTGCAGCCCGAAGAAATGGCAGAGCAGACGGCCTGTCATATCGCAGCTAACTGACTTTGTTTGACGCATGGGGGTCGTCGCCCTAGGGTTCCGGACAATGGGGCAGGAGGAATATATGGCCGACCAACCGCTTAAAGACATTGGGGCCGACAAATCGCTTTTGATCGTTGATGACGACGAGCCATTTCTGCGGCGTCTCGCGAGGGCAATGGAAAAGCGTGGTTTTGAAGTCGAGACGGCCGAAACTGTTGCCGCAGGGACGGCGATTGCGACGGCGCGCCCTCCAGCCTACGCAGTCGTTGACTTGCGGTTGGGTGATGGGAATGGGCTTGACGTAGTCGAGCGTATTCGCGAGCGCCGAGAGGACAGCCGCGTAGTGGTGCTGACCGGATATGGCGCGATTGCTACGGCTGTTGCGGCCGTGAAGATCGGCGCGACGGATTATTTGTCGAAACCTGCTGATGCCAATGACGTGACAGCGGCATTGCTGGCGACTGATGACGAGTTGCCGCCGCCCCCGGAGAACCCAATGAGCGCGGATCGTGTGCGTTGGGAGCATATTCAGCGAGTGTATGAGTTATGTGATCGCAATGTCAGCGAAACCGCGCGTCGCCTGAGCATGCATCGACGCACCCTTCAGCGGATTTTGGCGAAGCGGTCGCCGAGGTAGGTTTAAAGCAGGGCAATGAGCGTGTTGTGACGCGCGACGTAGGCCTCGCGGACCTCAACAGGCGGACGTAGGACAATCTTGAGGCCTTGGGCGACCGCGTCGTCCGGGGCCCCGAAGAATTTGTTTGCCTCGGTGAGCGTGAACCCGGCCACCTGCACTGCTTCGAGCCATGCAGAAATCTTGTCGGCCTTTTTAATCTTTTTCTTGATGGAAATCGGTAGTGTTGCAGGCAAGCCGAAACGAAGGTGGACGGCGGCTGCCAAACGATCATCCAGCGCTCCGTATCCTGGTCCGACAGAAGCCTTCACCGGCGAAATCATGTCGCCGATGACGTACTCTGGCGCATCGTGAAGAAGCGCCGCAAGGCACCATTTTGCGGGGGCGTCAGGATTGATGCGCGCGAAGATTTCTTCCACAAGCAGCGAGTGTTCTGCAACGGAATAGGCAAAGTCGCCTATGGTCTGACCGTTCCAGCGCGCAACAAAGGCCAAGCCATGCGCAATGTCTTCGATTTCGATGTCGACCGGTGTTGGGTCCAGCAGGTCGAGGCGTCGGCCAGATAGCATTCGCTGCCATGCGCGTGGGGGTTTTTTGAAAGCTCGCATGGTGGGGATGTGGGGCAAAGTGCATCACGGCGTCAAGGTGCCTCGGCATGGAAATACCCAAATTCAGGCCCAGATTCTGGCACAATTCACCCCTATCGCTAAAACTTGAGAAGTTAAAATGCCCGTTAAAATGGGTAGCTTCAGTCACGATTTGGAAACAATCAACACAGTACCAGTGATCGAAAGACCGGGAGGAGACACAGGCAAAGCGGCCAGACGCCGCAGAAAGGAGACATGATGCGACGCATCCTCACAAGCCTGACCCTTTTGGCAGCTGTTCTGCCAACGACGATCCAAGCCCAGGCAGCCTGCGCAGAGCGGGATATGGTGGTGGAAAAACTGGAGGGCCGCTACGGCGAAGTTTTCGCAGGCGGCGGGCTACAGAGCTCGAGTTCTGTATTCGAGGTCTGGTTTTCGGAAGAAAAAGGCACTTGGACTATCTTGATGACGCGCCCGAATGGGCTGTCGTGTATCATGGCGTCGGGCACAAATTGGCGCGAGGCAGGGCCCAATCTTAGGACGCCGGCGGGTATCAAAAGCTGACGTTGGTTGCCGGGGACTATACCTGGTGCTATCTGACCCGTTGAACTGATTAAGGAGCGGGTCTTATGGCCAACGATTACGTAGTAAAAGACATCTCTCTGGCGGAATTTGGGCGCAAAGAGCTTGATATTGCTGAGACTGAGATGCCGGGCCTGATGGCTTTGCGCGAGGAGTTCGGCGAAAGCAAGCCGCTTAAGGGCGCGCGCATCGTTGGATCGCTTCATATGACTATCCAAACCGCAGTCTTGATTGAGACTTTGGTGGTGCTTGGTGCTGATGTGCGCTGGGCCTCGTGTAATATCTTCTCGACCCAAGACCATGCTGCAGCAGCTATTGCGGCGGGTGGCACGCCAGTCTTTGCCATTAAAGGCCAGAGCCTGGTCGAGCACTGGGATTATCTCGATCGATCCTTCATGTTTGAGGATGGCCCCAACCTTATCCTGGATGATGGCGGCGACGCGACCCTCTATATCCTTCTTGGATCTCGGGTTGAGAATGGCGAAAGCGATCTGATCTTGATCGCCAAGTCAGAAGAAGAAGAAGCGGTTTTTGCTCAGATTAAGAAACGGATGGCTGCAAGCCCCGGCTGGTTCACCAAGATGCGTGATCAGATCAAAGGCGTTTCTGAAGAAACGACGACTGGCGTGCACCGCTTGTATGAGTTGGTGAAGCAGGGCCAACTTCCGTTCCCCGCAATCAACGTCAATGACAGTGTTACAAAGTCAAAGTTCGATAACAAGTACGGTTGTAAGGAATCGCTGGTTGACGGTATTCGCCGCGCGACTGACACGATGATGGCTGGCAAAGTGGCCGTTGTCATGGGGTACGGCGACGTAGGCAAAGGATCGGCGGCGTCGCTTCGCGGTGCGGGCGCGCGGGTAAAAGTAACCGAGGTTGATCCAATTTGTGCACTTCAGGCCGCGATGGACGGCTTTGAGGTGACGCTTCTGGAAGACGAAATCCCTTCGGCGGACATCTTTATCACGACAACTGGCAACAAAGACGTCATCCGCATCGAGCATATGCGAGAGATGAAGGACATGGCCATCGTTGGAAATATCGGCCACTTCGACAACGAAATTCAGGTGGCAAGCCTGAAGAACCACAAATGGACGAACATCAAAGAACAGGTCGACATGATCGAGATGCCTTCGGGCAACCGGATCATTCTGCTTTCTGAGGGGCGTCTTTTGAACCTTGGCAACGCAACCGGGCATCCTTCGTTCGTTATGTCTGCGAGCTTTTCAAACCAGGTTCTGGCGCAGATCGAGCTTTGGACCAAGGGTGATCACTATGACAACACGGTTCATATTCTGCCCAAGCACCTGGACGAGAAAGTCGCTCGACTGCACCTGGCGCGGGTTGGCGCGAAGCTGACCGTGCTGAAGGCCGATCAGGCAGCCTATATCGGCGTCTCTCCGGAAGGACCGTTCAAGCCTGAACACTATCGCTATTGATTAAACGGGGCGCGGGAAGCTGCGCCCCTTTGCTGCCCTGATGGATATTCGCGTCTTGTCCGGCGTTTTAAGGTGGCGATCGCAACTGTCGTCAGGTTGCGTCCAGACAGACCATCGCCCGCAGAATGGAACCCCACAGTCCCACTTAGTGTGTCGGATCCCTATTTGCCGCCAGCGCGCTGGAAGGCTGGCCTTACACTCCGGATCGTTGCAGGGCTGCATTGCGGCTGTTCACACCTCGGACGTTATGACCCTGTCGCTATTGGGGCTGTGAGTTTGTCGATGGCTACTGTTGAGATGAACTGCTCCATTTCGCTGAGGCTTGCGCTTTGGGAGCGGCACGGTCTTCAAGGCCTGGCTGTTGAAGTCCTAGGGGCAGACGTCACGCGCATCGTTCATCTCTCAAGCTAGGCCTGTCGTCGGATGCCTACGTCTTCCGGAGATGGCGCTAGGCGGTCAACACATGTCGCCGGGAGGGCGGCTGATGTGTCTGGGCTTCAATTTCAAGAGTGACGTTCGTTAGTGTCGAAGTGTGATTGGAACCGTGCACCAGAAGAACAGGCGTTTTTGCGGGCTGCACTGCGAACTGCACGCCATTGCCTTGGCCCTGATTTTAACGCGCTGCACGCCGACCAACTTCACACGCAGACGACGATTGGTCGGCGAGAGATCGGCAGTAGTCTGATTTCAGCACCGCCGTGGTCATTCACACCAGAACAAGCACAATCCCCATCAACGCCATTCCGACAGTAGGGTAGACCCCATCCATCCAGATCAACGCACGATCGCGCTGGGCAAACAGCACATTGGTGACACCCCAAGGCGCGGCGATGAAAAGACCAAGGCCGAGCCCTGTCAGCAGACCCTTGCCCACAGTCTCGACGCCTGATGTTACAAGTACATGCCGCATCATACCCGCCACAAGAAGCGCGCACAGGAAGCTGACGATGTAGGGTGCTGGGTTGCTGCGGTTGACGGATTCTTCGGTCAGGCCCGACGCGGCCATCCACTGTTTACCGACAACGCCGTACCAGATCGCTCCGAATATCCACGCGGCCGTTGCGGCCGCTACTACGCTGAGAAATCCCATGTTGTTTGTCCCTCGCTGTTTTTATGGCGCGAGTATCGGACGCCTTTGCGTATCCGCCCAGCTTTGTTTGAAAGCCAGCGTTTCTAAAGCCCGCCAAGATCAGAAATAATGCGCCATTCGTCATCTGTGACGGGCTGCACGGACAGGCGGGAATTTTTTACGAGCACCATATCCGCGAGGCGCTCATCTGCCTTGATGGCATCAAGGTGTACGGGCGTGGAGAGCGCCTTGACGGCCTTGATGTCAACGCATTCCCAACGGTCATCGTCTGTTGTGCTGTCGGGGTGGGCTTTGGCGATCACTTCGATGATGCCGACGATCTCGCGATCTTTTTGCGAATGGTAAAAGAAGCCGCGGTCGCCGACTTCCATTTCGCGCATAAAGTTGCGGGCCTGATAGTTTCTCACGCCATCCCATTCTTCGCCGGCGTCGCCTTTGGCGACCTGTTGGTCCCAGCCCCAGGTCGAGGTTTCAGATTTGAAGAGCCAGTAGCGCATGAGATTACTCCTGTTTGACCGGCCGGGAAAGGAGGGCGCCGACGGCGTCTTCGACGGCCATTTTCCCCGTGGCCACGGCGTGAATTGCAATGGTTAGGGGAAGGTTAAGGTTTTGGGCACTGGCTTCGGTCGCAAGAGCCTCTGCGGTGGCGATGCCCTCGATTGTTGAGGTCATGTCAGGCTGATCGCCGCGCCCAAATGCAACGCCTGCAGAAAAGTTTCGGGATTTGTCTGAGGTGCAGGTTAAGACGAGATCACCAAGACCCGACAGGCCCTGCAGGGTTTCTGGATGTGCGCCCTTCGCCACCGCGTAGCGTGTCATTTCAGCGAAGCCACGCGCGATAACTGCGGCGCGGGCGCTGTCACCGAAGCCTGCGCCGATGGCCATGCCAGCTGCTAGCGCGATCACGTTCTTCAGGGCACCGCCAAGTTCGGCGCCGACGGTGTCTGTGGTGCGATAGAGGCGGAGAGCCGGCCGGGAGAGGGTTGCTTGAAGGCTAAGCGCCCGCGCTTCGGTTTCTGCCGCGAGCGTAAGTGCGGTGGGCAGGCCACGAGCAATGTCGGTGGCGAAGCTTGGGCCGGTTATCAGTGCGGCATTTGAGTTTTCAGCCTTTGCTTTCAAGGTTGCGACCGGGCCAAGGCCTGTCTGGCGGTCGATGCCCTTGCAACACGCAACCAGTGTGCGCCCGGACCAGTCCGGAGCGGCGGCAAGGAAGGTTGCGAGTGATTGCATCGGGACCGCGATCAGGAGGGTGTCGGCCTCGATTTCTGCGAGGTTGCCCGAAATGGCCAGGCTTTTGGGCAAATCATGTCCGGGCAGGCGGCGCGGTGACTTACGTCCCCTGCGCATGGTCTCGGCGGTCTCGTCGTCACGACACCAGAGTGTTACGGGCGCACCATTAAGTGAAAGCGCGATGGCGAGTGATGTGCCAAACGCACCTGCGCCGATAACGGCGGTGTGGCTCATGCCTTTGCCCCTTTCTTACCGGAGCCGAGCATGGCTGGGCTTGTTGCGTCAAGCGGCCATCGCGGGCGGGCAATAAGTGGAATGAGCCCGGGGTGGTTGATAGCGTCAAGTTCGAGGCCTGCCCAGGCGATCATCGCAGCATTGTCGGTGCAAAGCGCGAGCGGCGGGGCGGTAAACGCGACGCGGGCTTGCAGGGAAACCGACTGGAGAGCGTCGCGGATCTGAATATTTGCGGCGACCCCGCCCGCGACGGCGAGCGCCGGGTTCTCGGGGTTCAATTTCAGATATTCGGCAAGAGCGCAGCGGGATTTTTGAGCAAGCACGTCTGATACGGCCGTTTGAAACCCCGCGCATAGGTCGGAGCGATTCTGTTGCGTGATGCCACCTTGTGCGTCGACAAGCTTGTCGCGCTCCCGAAGGACAGCGGTTTTGAGGCCTGAGAAGCTCATGTCGCAGCCCGGACGATTCAGCAGCGGGCGCGGCAGAGCAAAGTGTTTCGCGTTGCCTTTGCGCGCCTCTTGTTCGAGGGCCGGGCCGCCAGGTTGCGGCAAGCCAAGGAGGCGGGCAACCTTGTCGAAGGCTTCGCCTGGCGCGTCATCGATGGTGCCGCCCAGCCGGGTGAAGCTATCGGGGCCGTGGACTGTAAGGAATTGGCAGTGGCCACCAGAGACGAGAAGCATCAGGTATGGGAATGTCAGATCGTCGGTCAGGCGGGGTGTAAGGGCGTGGCCCGCGAGGTGGTTTACACCAATCAGTGGCTTGCCGGATCCGGCAGCTAGGCCTCGGGCCATCATGACGCCAGAAATAACGCCACCAATGAGGCCAGGGCCTGCGGTCACAGCGATGGCGTCCATATCGGCTAAAGATTTGCCGGCGTCTGCGAGCGCCTTTTCGACGGCAATGTCCAGCTTTTCGGCGTGGGCGCGGGCGGCTATTTCCGGAACGACACCTCCAAACGCGGCGTGGAGATCAGCTTGGCCTGCGACAACGGATGACAGAATGGTCCTATCGTTCTGCACGACGGCTGCTGCTGTGTCGTCGCAGCTGGATTCAATTCCAAGGATGGTCCGAATGGCTGTCATGTGCGCTGTCTTGCGTGAGCAATGATTGGCAGGTAACACCGAGAGGCCTATCGCACAAGCAACGGTCCCTGAATGGACGACGCTTCGCCGACCCTTCTATTGACCCGCCCCGACGCGCAATCGCGCGCCTTTCTTGCTGAGTGCGAGGGAGTTTTGGAGCGGCGAGTGCCTGCCGTTGTGGCTCCGGTTATACGGATCGTTGAAGTCGGGAATATTCCGGATCTAGACCAGTTTGCGACAATTGCCGTGACATCTTCCCATGCGGTGCGCCGACTTGCAGACGAGGGCGCGTTGCGGGGGCGCCGCGTGGCTTGCGTTGGCGAAATGACGGCGCGTCTGGCGCGTGAGTTCGGTGCTGAAGCGGTGTCTCTGGGGGCCGACGTTTCGAGTTTTTTGGAGAGGAGCGAGGCCATTATCGGGCCGTTTCTGTATGTCAGAGGTCGGCATGTCCGCTTGGATTTGGTTGCGGCTTTAGAGGAACGGGGGGTCATGTCGGAGGATGTGATTGTCTATGATCAGATTGCGCAGCCCTTGAGTCGGGCGGGCGAGGCGTTGCTTTTCGGCGCCTCGCCCGTTGTTGCGCCGCTTTTTTCTGCGCGAACCGCCGAATTATTAGGCAAAACGCTGGGCATACGGGCGCCTTTGACTGTGATTGCGATCAGCGAGACTGTTGCGTCGGCCTGGATCGGTGGTGGAGACGTGAGGATTGTGACAGAGCCATCCTCGGCGGCGATGTGCGCGGCAGTTGTGCGGTGCTTTTAGCGTCGTTTACTTGTTGTCACCGCTGTGGCGCAATACAGTTACTGGTGTAGTTTCGGTGGTCCCACTGAGGCGCGCGACTGATGGGAGTTATTGACTTTGGTTAGCGGCAAAAATTCGTCCAAGGTGTCGAAAGACAGCACAAATTCTCCGAAAGACGGCGAAGCTTTGGAATCTGACGGCGTGGATTCAGCGAAAGTCGATGATGCCGAATCGTCTGAAACAAAAGATTCTGAGAACCCTGAGTCGGATGACGCGGAAGCGTCAGAGGGGGAGGGTCTGATCGAGGGCGCAGAGGTTATTGCTGAAGACGGCGATGCTTCAGACACTTTGAGCGATGAAACCGCTGTCGATGAAGCTGCGCCAGAAGTTTTAGAAGTCGCGGAAGCTATCTCGTCGCCCGCGCCGCCGCCGGAACCGTCCGGGCCTTCGACGGTTGGTCTTATTTTTGGCGGACTAATAGCAGGCGCTATCGGATTTCTGGTTGCAACCTTCGCGGTGCCTGAAGGGTGGCCAAATCCTCCCGCGGGTCCGAACGAGGCGATGCAGGCGGAGCTTGATAGTCAGGCTGGGCAAATCGCAGCCTTAGAATCGCAGATTGCCGATATTGGCGCTGTGCCAATTTCCGTTGAGGCGGATTTGACGCCAGTGCAGGATGAGATTGCAGGCCTGTCGGAGCGGATTGATGCGCTGTCCGGGGATTTGGCTGCTGCTTCTGCTCGGATCGAGGTTTTGGAGAATTCGCCGGCCGCAGTGATTGAGGCCGCGCCTTCCGTAGACTTCGGGGCTGAGATGGAAACTTTCCGGGCAGAACTTGAGGCTGCGGCGGCGGCTGCGAGGGCCGAGGTCGAGGCGGCGCAGACGCGCGCCGAGCAGATTGAAGCGGACGCCGCCGCCGCTGCTGAAATGGCCATACAGCGTGCGGCGCTTGCGCAGGTTTCGGCGGCTCTGGAAAGTGGCGCGCCGTTTGCAGATGCGTTGGTCGACGTTCCGAATGTGCCCGAAGCATTGGCCGCTGTTGCGGAGCAAGGCGTTCCGACATTGGCCGGATTGCGGGCTGAGTTTCCGGATGCGGCTCGCGATGCGCTTCGGAATGCCCAAAGCATTCCAGCTGATGCAAGCGCGATCGAGCGGATAGCTGCGTTTTTGCGACAGCAGACGAACGCGCGATCCTTGTCGGCACGCGAAGGCGATGATCCTGATGCTGTTTTGTCGAGGGCCGAGGCCACTTTGAACGATGGAGATCTTGCGTCAACGTTGGAGGAGCTGTCCGTATTGCCGGAAGGCGCGATTGCCTCACTTGGCGGTTGGATAGCGCAAGCTGAAACACGTGTGGCCGCGACGACAGCGGTGCAGTCGCTTACTGATGAAATGAACTGAGGAAGGCGTTTTTAGATGATCTGGTCTTTACTGAGAATCTTCCTCTTTGTTGCGCTTGTGGGCGCGGCGGCCTGGGGCGTGGGAATGCTTCTGGAAGCCGAAGGCGGCGTCCGGGTGTCCGTGGCGGATACCGAGTTTACCTTGGGAGCGCTCGAATCCGTGATCGCGCTTGTGGGGCTCGTCATCGTTACCTGGCTGGCCTTCAAGGTCGTTGGTCTGATCGTTGCGTTTTTGCGGTTTCTTAACGGCGACGAGACCGCAATCACGCGGTATTTTGCCCGCGGCCGGGAGCGCAAAGGTTACGACGCTTTGGCCGAAGGGATGATGGCGGTGGCATCCGGCGATGGGCGTTTGGCGCTGACCAAAGCGTCAAAGGCTGAGCGGTATCTTAAGCGACCTGACCTGACTACGCTTCTGACGGCGCAGGCGGCCGAGATGGCCGGCGACAAGCTGAAGGCCGAGGTTGCTTATAAGAAACTTTTGCAAGACGACCGAACACGGTTTGTTGGTGTGCGCGGGATTATGCGGCAGAAACTGCTGGATGGCGACACGGACATGGCACTGAAGCTTGCTGAGCGCGCGTTTGCTTTGAAGCCAAAGCACGAGGAAACTCAAGACGTTCTGTTGAGTTTGCAGGCCGGTCAACACGATTGGTCTGGGGCGCGCAAAACGTTGAGTGCGAAGCTGAAGTACGGGTCATTACCGCGCGACGTGCATCGCCGCCGTGATGCGGTTTTGGCCTTGGGCGAAGCGCGCGATATTGTCGATGAAAGTGCTTCGATCGAGGCGCGTGAGAAGGCGATTGCGGCCAATAAGATGTCGCCCGATCTGGTCCCGGCAGCGGTTATGGCGTCAGACAGTTATGTCGCAGAAGGTAAGCCAAAGTATGCGACCCGAGTTATTCGCAAGGCTTGGGACGTTGCGCCGCATCCTGATCTTGCAGCTGCTTTTGCGCGGATTGTACCAGATGAGAGTCCGGGCAAACGCATCTTGCGCTTTGGTGTTTTGACAAACCAACACAGAGATCACGCTGAGACGCGACTTTTGCAGGCAGAGCTTGAGATCGCTGCGGAAAACTTTCCGGCGGCGCGCAAGGCGCTTGGAGATCTGGCGGAAACCGATCCGACAGGACGGACGTTGACGATTATGGCAGCGGTCGAGCGCGGTTCGGGGGCAGATGATGCGCTTGTGCGCGGGTGGCTTGCGCGCGCCCTGGCAGCGCCACGTGATCCGCAGTGGGTCTGCAACAAGTGCCAGACGGTGCATGGTGTTTGGTCTCCGATTTGCGACAATTGCGATGGATTTGATACGATGGCCTGGACGCGCCCGCCGGAGGGGTCGTCTT
>Ga0075467_10002055_pt1 | contig 16108 bp, 11 predicted proteins | sample DEB08_DNA_9_FD_75067 | JGI IMG/M metagenome (GOLD analysis project Ga0075467, IMG submission 75067) | Aqueous microbial communities from the Delaware River and Bay under freshwater to marine salinity gradient to study organic matter... | ecosystem: Environmental > Aquatic > Marine > Coastal ... | reverse complement strand
CCCCTGAATAAGAAATAATAATAAATAAATGTTTTTATTCTTAACAACTTAAAACGAATTACTCAGAATCCGAGAGACATAAGAATGGCAGTTCCACGCTTTACCCAGAACTCTGATGGGAAGTCTCCGCTTTTGACGTCAATACGCAGCATCCAGGAGTCTTTGCTCACAGTGCCCTCTCTCTTGGGGTAGTAATAACAGGGGCATTCGTAGTTGTTGTGTGGAGGCTTTGTGCGCTTTTGGATGGGCTTAAAGTGTAGAATAGGCATGGGGCAAGCAAGCTCCATCACCTCGGGCTCACACAGGGCAAGCTTCTCGGGGTTCCATTTAGCTCCTTCCAAGAAGAGACCAGAGATGAAGCAGCCGTCCTTAGGGTGTTCGTTGATTTCTCTTGCTTCCTTCTGGACGGGCACGAAGTCGAATTCAAGCTTGTCAATAGGTGCACTGTTGGCCTTGCGACTGAACTTCTAGAGAATCGAGGTTGTGAAACCAGTTGGGTAGGTGAATGCACCAATCCAGAAGTGGAAGGGAAGACCCTTCTGAGACCAGATTGTGAAGAATTCATATCTAGCTCCCAGGTCCTCGAACCAAGAGGCAAGGGGCTTCAGGGAGAAGTAGGCTGAGCCCCAGGAGGTTGGCACCTTGTTCTCACGGAGACAATACTGAACCTCTTCAAGCTCGGGTGAGATCACAGTCAGGCCCTTGATTCCGCTGTCAAGCTGCTCTAGGGCGGCACTCAAGCGCCTCAGGAGGGCATTGTACCTCTGGATCTCCTGCACCAGCACGACGTTGAGGGGGTTCTCATCGCCCTTCAGCTTGTGCTTCAGAGCGCGGACGTCAACCAGTTCCGGAAGACGAGCGGTGAGTTCCGCAACCAGCTTGAGCTCGGCACTCGCTCCGGCACCTGCGTCGCCTCCACCACCCTTCTGTGGTGTCAAGCTGAGGACAGCATCCAATAGCTCCGTTGAGTCGAGGATTTGCGAGGTAATCTCGGCGTTGATGTGCTGGCCATAAGCAGCGGGAGGATCACTGTCCTCCATCTTCTGCGAGATCTCGTCGTAGAAGAACTCAGGCGTGAAGAGCTGCGAGGGGTCGGGGTGCTTCACGTTCTGCTCGTCGGCGGGGTAGACGTACGTGAGGTCCTCGGTGCCGTAAGGCCTCCAGCGCTCGGGGGCGATGAGGGCCTCGTTGAAGATCTCCTTGGCGTAGACCTGGATGAGCCTCCTGTCGCGGTCGTCGGTGACTCTGCCTCCGTAGTTGGCGGCGGCGACGAGATATTGGATGGCTTGCCATGGCAGAGGGGCGCGCTTCTCGTAGGCTGGGTCAAGGGGCTTTCCGTCGGCTTGGCGGCCCATGTAGATGGCCAGGAGGTCCTCGCAGACGAGGTAGTCGGAGTCGTTGAAGGCGTAGGACACGTTCCAGCCCAGGGACTTGAACTTCTTCCTCTCGATCAGCACGGTGTGGAACCAGCACAGACCGAACACGGCCTTGCGGAAGTTTCGGTCCTGGTCAACCACGGTGAACTCAGTCTGCTGGCCGTAGAGCCTGAGCAGGTTGGCCTTGATGCCCTTGGGGGGCTCCTGGGCGACCTTGCTCGACCTCTGCAGCAGCGAGATTGAGAACTGAGGGTGTGGTCGGGCTGAGAGCAGCAGCCTGAACTCAGGGTGGACTTCGCCCTTGAACAGCTGGTCGATGATGGCCTCAAGCTCGGGCAGCAAGCTGACCGACAGGTGGCAGTTCGCCAGGAAGATCCAGCTGCCAGTCTCTGCTCCCTCGCTGAGGATCCTCTTCGCCTTCTCACTCTGGCCTCTGCCCATGGAGAGGTTCTCGAATGGAACCTTGCGCTCCTCAGCTTGTCTCCTCAGGCCATCGGCTGGGTCGACTCCGGGACTGAGCACGAAGACGATAGGCTCGCTGGGCTGCGACTCTTCAATGACGTCCTTGAGCATGGTTGGACGGTTCTCGATGAACTCCTTTCTCATGAAGTGCTCGACGTAGTTTCTGATAGCGAAGATCACGCGGTCAGTTCTGAAGCAGCGGAGCACGATCATCTTCTTGAGTCTGTCCTCGCACTTGGTTTCCCACTCTCCTGGCAGCTGGGCCGACTCGGGAGGAGCTGGCTTGACCGACAGGTACCACCTGTGCCAGTCTTTGGGGCTCAGCGTCACAGCGTTGGCGATACCAGTGAAGGTCTCGGGAAGAGCCTTCTCAAGCTCGCACACGTTGTCCCACGCTTGGGCAGTGATCCAGTCGAAGGGAGGGCGTGGGGGCTGAGTAGATCGGTCGAGCACTTGACCTCCTCTGAGGAAGAAGTTCCATTCGTCCTCGTTGATTACGCCCTCGGCCATTTGCAGCTTGATGCACATCTGCATGGAGAGGAGAATCTTGTGCTTCTCGAACAGCGACCTGCAGGCCTGCTTGTAGACCTGGAGGGTGTGCCACTTGGTGATGCTCTTGTAGCGGTCCTGCTGGAACATCTGCTCACGGCTCTCCTCAATGGATCGCTGGAAGAGCGCCTTGTACCAGTCGAGGCTGAACTGGTACATGGGGTCAATCTTGACGAGGTCGTTAAGGACGAAGTACAGGATGGCGGCCTGTCTGCCGCACTGTCTGAACTGCTCTCTTGTGTCGTCAATCTTCTTCATCGTGATCTCGGCCTGGTCGAGCGCCTGCTTCACCTCGTCGGAAGTCTCCTTCGAGGACGCCAGGGTGTCGATGAGTGCCACATCCTCGAGGAGGTTGACTTTCGATTCCGAGAGCATCCTGAGGATCTTGTCCTCGAGCTCGATGATAGTTGCCTTGTTGGTGGCGATCTTCTGGATCACGTCGTTCTTGGTGTTCTCGAGACTGGGCTGCTCGGCCTGCACGACGATGCCGAGGCACTGCTCCTCGAGGCCAGACTCCTTGACTGTGAAGTTCACGACTGCAACCTTGGTTGAGACCTCTGGGGTGTAGTGAGGGTTGCTCATCCTAGTGGTGATGTACAGCTTGAAGTCCTTATGATAGTCGATCTCCTTGTCGCCAAGCCTCACGCAGATGGTGCCGCCCACTTTGGTGAGGGACTTGCTCAGCACGTTGTCGAGCACGGGGTCCAGCTCTTCGCCCACGTCAAGGAAGAGGACCTTGCGGCCGTGGTGGATTCCCTGCTCGATCTTCTTGAGGAAGTTGGCGTCCTTCTGGTCTGCGATGACGAGAGCGTCGCCTTCCATCTTCTTGATCCAGTTCATGGCCTGGCTCTGAGGGTCAATGTTCAAGGCCCAGCGGAGTCCCTTGGTCACGAACACTCCGTTCTCGGTCGAGAACTTGTCTGTGGGCAGCCCGTTCACTTGCCAAGCACGAGCCATAGCAGCTCCAGCCATAAACTCAGCAAAGTCGAAGCCCTGAGTGTAGGGAATCTTCTCGTATTCGACTGTGGAAATCCAGTCGGCTACCAGGCTGTCCCTGTACTCAGACGGGAACGGTCCGCAGTAGCTCATGAAGGCAGCTGCAAGGATGCAGTCACCGATCAGTTTCACGTACTGCTCGTCAAGGTCCACGAGAGTAGCCTCCCAACGTGTCTTCTCCCCGGAGAGACCGGAGATCAGTCTGTCACCACGGTCGATCTTGACCTGGAGGCCGTCGAGCGCTGCCGTGTGGGACGCCATCGCAGCTGTAGTGGTGTTGTAGGTCTCCTCGAGTGCAGCCAGCTTCTCGGCGAGTGCGTTGAACTCAGCCTCGAGCTCTGCCAGGTAGGCAAGCTTCTTTCGGAGCTGCTCCTCGGCGAATGCTTTCTTTGCCCTCTTGGGAGCGACAACCTTGAGGGCCTTGGCGTAGTCCTCGAGCGATCGGGTCCACTGGCAGAGGGCACCGGCAGCTGTCGAGACTTTGGTGACGACGCCTGGCTGGAAGCTCTCCACCTTGGTGTACTTCTCAATCTTCTTGAGTGTGGCCGGGCTGATGGACTCCTTGTCGAACTCCGTGATCTTCTTCACGAACTGGGAGTCCGCAAGCTCCTTCTTGACAGACGCCCAGCCTGGGTCCTTGCCGAGCACGGTCATTACTGCCGCCATGACTGTGGCGACTGCGTCTGGTGGAGTTGGGAAAGACTTGATTTCAGAAATATGCTTTTTGTCTAGTCCTTCGAGAGCTTCTTAAGCTGCGATCAGAGCAGGCTCGGCTTTCTTGAGCTCTGCCTCGGCATCGGCGGCCAGCTGCAATGTCTCTTCTTTCTCCTTTTCGATCTTGACAGTCTGGGCTTCGATGTGCGTCTGCTGCTCATCAGCATTCTTTCTCTCCTTGGCAATGTTGATCATCAGCTCTTCGCAGATTTTCTGCTGCTTGGACACTTCTGCTCTTGCAATTTCTGCCTCAGCTGACATCTTCTCAACCTGAATCTTGGCCTCATCAAGTCTGCTGAGTCCGTTTCTGAGTTTGTTTCTCTGGTTGTCGACATCCTTGCGCTTGCCCTTGATGATCTCACCGTATCCCTTGAGGAGCTCAATGTAGTTGGTGGGAGTGACGTAGAACACTCTCTTCAGCTCGTTCTTCATGGCCTCGGCCTGGTCGGTGGTGCTTGAGTGTGCGACAGCGCACAACTTGGCCAGACCATCTGACAGATCGTCGCCCAACTCCATCTTGGTGATGAACTTCATGGCGACCTCTGTGAGTGCATCGTCAGGCCAGCCCATGAACCAGTCGATGGTGGTGTTGTTGATGAGGGCTGGGTACATCCTCACGTAGTTACGGAAGGCCTCACCAATGGGACTCATGCAGATACTCAGATGCAGGTTGTCCTTGATGTTGTTGAAGAAGAACTCGTTCATCGCGTCAGGGGTTTCCAGAGTGTTGCCCGCCTTCTTGAAGGGCCGTCTGATTTCTTCCCGAATCTTACCAAGGTCTTCGGCGTTGTAAAGGTTGGGGACAACGCCACCGTTGAGCATGTTTTGAATGTCTTCGAGGAAGGATTCGTGCACGACGTCGTTGTCGGAGAAGATGAATACAGTCTTGAGCTTATCCTTTCCTCTGAAGGCTGCCATCTCGTACATCACCTTCAGGAACTCGCGGAACTGCTTCAGTCCAAAGCCTTTGGTCACTTCCAGCTAGAAGGCGTTCATCTGGGCGATGAAGGCGGAGAGTCGAGTGAGGGAGTGCCTGCCCGATCCACCGACACCAACCAAGAAGGCATGGCCTCGCTTGAGGTTGAGGACTCTGTAGATCTTGGCAATGTGGGTGATGGCGTCCTTGAACAGGACCAGGTCCATCTTGATGAGCTTGGGCTGGGAGTTGTAAGCAGTGAGTTTGTCGTTGAGGAACTCTCTCATCTTGGGGAAGTCGGTGACCTCCTCGTAGACGGGGAAGTCTGTGTTGAGGAAGTCAACAAAGAGAGCGTCTTCTCCCTCAGTGGTGCAGTGCTCCTCGTAGTTCATTTGGAAGAACGCCTCAAGCTGCTCGTTCAGAGAGCCCTTGAACCTCTCTCGGTCCTCGACCGAGTTGAGTCGGTCCTGGAAGACCCTCAGGATCTCGTGGGCCCAGAGCTTCAGGATTTGTTCCTTGCCCTCGTAGGTCCTCTTGTCAGCCTGGTAGAGGCCTTGGAAAACCTTCGATACGTCACGCATGTTGAACACGTAGTGGCTCTTGGCAGGCGTTGGCAAGAAGTTCTCCTGCACGATGTTGAACAGGTTGATTGTCGCGGCAGCAAGTGGCTCGGACAGGTTCTTGATCTCTTCGTCGAAGGACTGGAACTTGAAGCTTCCGATGGTGGCGAAGATCCTCTTCATGTTCGTCTCGGTGGGGATCGTGTAGTTCACCACGTGGAACTTGGAGAGCAGACGGGTGGAGATAACAGCTCTTCCACCGCCTGGCTTGCCCATAGCTGACAGGAACTGCAGGTCCTGGATATAGTTTGGCACAATCTTTGCTCTGTCGAACCAGAACTCGTAGTCAATCCACTGTCGCATCAGCTCGAGAGGGGGCTGCGATCCGAAAGTGTCCTTTCTTGGCATGTTGAGGTCATCGATGAAGCAGACGGCCTTTTGCTTGGCGTTTTTGGGTCTGTACTTGTTCTTAGCTCTGCGCTCGAAGTTGCTCTCAATGATCTCCTGGGTGCCTACGGAAGTGGTTCCTGCCGAGAAGTTGATGGTGAAGTGGTGGCTGTTGGCATCGAGAGTTCTCAGGATTCCATCCACAAGCACAGTCTTGCCTACACCTGAGTGGCCCACGAGAAGGATCTGCGAGCCATGGTCAAGGAGGGCCTGGACGATGTACCTGTTCCTGATGGTGTCGACGGTGGGCACATTGATCTTGTGGAACTCCTTCTCGACGGGCTTCCAGTTGGCCTGGAGTTTCTCGTCCCAGGGAGCCCACTCCCTCTTCTCCTGGTTGAGGTAGTGATCGAACACAGTGTTGGAGTGTGGGAACAGGGCCTCGATGTCTCTCAGGATGTAGTCGATGTCCCTCCTCGAAGATTCCTCCACAGTTGCGCCAACTGACCAGATCAGGCAGAAGACGAACCACTTCTCAACGTAGAACTTGTAGGCCTCGGCCTCCTCTCCTTCCTCAAGAGGTCGGAGGTTCCTGCACAGGGCGTCGTAGAGCCTGCAGAGGTTGATGACGCCTGCGGTCTCGCTCGTCTTGGCGAGCTCTCCACATTGAGTTCGCTTCACCTTCAGGACCTTGGGCAGGTATTTCTCGACCAGCTCAGTCAGCTGCTCCCGGAGCTCTTCGCTTTCTTTCTGCTTGATCCACATCGCCATGTATGGCTCCCAGCCCAATTCGTCGAGGTCCATGTAAATCATACCAGCTCTAGAGACGGTGGCAGGGGAAGCGACAGCGAGGTTCTCGACCTCAAAGAGCAGGCGGACGTTGGCTGAAAGGGCAATTCTGTCACCGTTGGTCAGGGTCAGCAACTTGCTGTCATCGAGCACTGAGTTCAGAGACTCAATCCAGAGCGTGTCGACTGGACCATCGAGCACCAGCCACCGTTGGTCGATCTTGTCCAGGCAAACTCTCTTGAGCACGTTGGAGAGAATACCGTCGTGCCACTGAGGAGGGTTCTGGTCGTCAGAGAATCCGTAAAGTTCATCGACAGAGATGGCTTTAGGGTTGATCAACTCTGGCTTGACAGCCTGGTACTTGTACTCTTCTGGCTTCACACCTCGCTCTCTTTCTTCGGCATTGAGCGTGTTCAGCGCATCAGCAAGGACCTCCCAGCACCTAGTCTTGCCGGAGAGGGTTTCGCCCACGAGCATGTTTCCGTGCCTTGTGACCTTTGATTCGTAGAGCTGCATGATCTTGACAACGAGGTTCTCGTTGAGTTGCAGGTTTCTCTTCATCAAAGCTTCCTCGATGGCGATCTGAAGATCGTCGTTGTCGTTCTCGGGCTCGTCGCACTCTGGGAACAGATCAATGAAGAGGTTGTCGAAGAGAATGACATCCTCGGCGATGAACTTTGGCAGGTTCATGTCGCGAATAGCCTTGATGATGACCGTAATCTCGTCAGCAAGGTCGGGGCGCTCTCTCTTAATTCTTCCTGAGGCGTTGAGCACCGATTTCACCGCTCTCATGCCGAAATCGTAGTGGTCCTGTTTGGAGAGCTATCTCTTCATGAGGTCGTAGATGGTGACCACCTTCTTGGCAAGGAGCTCGTTCTGCTTGAAACCCTCAGACATCAGCGTGATCTTGGCAATCGCGTTGAAGTCAGGGGCCATCATTGCAACGGGTCTGAAGAGGCAGGCAAGGTTGTCTGGCAACTCCGATCTACCGGCGTATCCTGGGTTCATTGTGATGAAGAGACCTGTGTCCTTCTGAACCTGGATGTTGAGCTCACCGAATGGAGTACTGGCCTCCTTCTTGCGGATGGCATCGAGGAGGGTCTGGACCTGTGAGGCGACCACCGACAAGACTTCCACCTGGATACGGTTGAACTCGTCGAAGCAGCCCCAGGCTCCGGTCAATGCAAGACCAGCGAAGATCTTGCCAAGGGAGACGATGTCCATTTGATCTGAGCAGTTCTGGATGACCACGAAGAAAGCCAGGTTCTTACCGAGATCTTTCACGGTCTCAGTCTTGCCGGTTCCAGCAGGTCCTTGAGGAGCACCTCCTCTCTGCATGTTGAGGGCGTTGGTGAGAGTCATGTAGGCTCTATCCGTGAGTGGTGTCACCACGAGTCTTCCGTTGTTGCCTTAGTACTCGTAGCCGTAGTCGAACACACAGTTCGTTTGCTCAACTGCGATGTAAAGCTTCTCGTTCTCCTCAGCGGCAACGGCCTTGCCGAATCTCAGCTGCTGGAGCCACTCGAAATGTCTTGGTGAGTCGATCTTCTGCGAGTAGAGTCTCTCGATGATTTCACGGTTGTGCTCATCGATGATGATGAGAGCAACGAGCTTCAGCCTCTCGAGCTTAGCTAGACCCTGCTTCTCAACCAGCTCGATGTAGCTCTCCACCTTCTTCTTGTAGTTCTGGCGGCACTTCTTGAGGCTGCCTACAGCGCCGGCAGCTCCTGAATCCATGTTGGTCAAGGCTGCGCCTACTTCGCTCGTCCACGCCATCTGAGCAGTCGTGAGGAGCACTTGGCCCTGGGTGGCCTTGATCACCTTCATGAGCTTCTCCCTCTCATATTGCTTCTTTGAGGCGGCGCCGTGGTCATGCTGGTACTTCCAGAAGAGCTTGCGGAGGGCCTCTCTCATTTCAGAGACGAGCTTCTTTAGCCAGCTCTCAACCTTGGCCTCCACGAGAATGGGCTTGAGGAGGTCGACAGTTTCCTTTTCAGCAGACTCAAGCTGCTCGATCTCGTAGTTCTTGGCATTTCTGCCTCCGACTTCTCCGATCTTGAGGCTTGCCACTCCCTCGAACATCTTACCGATGTGCTGCAGGATGGGCCTCGGGTCTTTAGACTGGCCGATGATCTCGAGCAAGTCCTCGTTGGAGAGGAAGTAGAACCTAGGGAACTGGCCTCGCTTGGCCTCGAGGAACTGGTTGAGGTTCTTCTGGATGCGCTCGAACTCCCCGTTCAGGCCCAGCAAGAGAGGCAGGAAGCCCTTCACGATGAGGGCCCTGAGGCAGTTCTTCTCTTCGTTGATCCTCTCCATCTCTGCCTTGAAGATCTGGTTGTTTCGCCTGAAGGTTGAGTCCTCGCTGGGCAGCTGCTTCGAGATATCGGGCTGGCCGCGGAAGATGGATTCCAGGTACTTCCACTTGCCCTGCACAGCAAGCAGAGCCTCGAGCGTCTCGGTGATCTGCGCGATGTTGCCCTCCCAGAGGTCGATCTTGGTGTCGAACTCCTTGTAGTAGGGGGAGCTCTTCATGTTGCTGAGCTTGACGCCGTGGTCTTCGATCAGCTGCATCACGTTGTCGGTAGAGCGGACGTAGTAGAACTCCTCTTGATCGGCCTTCGACTTTTGTTTGTCGATGTCCAGGTCGGTCACTGGGTCGTTCTGCCAGGTGGTCTCGATCTCCTCGAGAGCCGTCTCAATCTTGAGCTGTCTCCTAGCGTTGTCTGCAAGACCAATGATCTTCTCCTGGTGGTTCAGAAGGCTCAGGCTGAAGACTTTGTCAAGAGTGAATTCGTCGCTGCGCTCATCGAAGTCGTCCTTCACTTCGAACCGGAGCTCCTTCCAGTGTCTGTCTCTCATGGCAGGGTCTCGCAGGTCCATGATGAGAGGCAAGGTGGCGCGCACGTTCTTAATGGTGCCGAAGAGAGCAGTGAACACGCCCCAGTCCTTGGTGTCACGGTCAAAGGCTCTGCACTTCTCCTCGAAGTCGAGTGCCTCGTCATCCATTTCTTCGATGTTGAGGTCGGCGAACCTGATGTCTTTCCAAGCATCCCACTGCTTGTCCCAGTCGTTCTTGACCTCCCAGATTTCGGTGAGCTGGGTGATCTCCTTCTCGACAAGCGTGACCTCAGGGTAGGCCATTGGCTCGATGTCGAAGATCTCCAGTCCGAACTTCATGGCCTCTTCAGTCGCCCTGAGCTCAGCCGTGTGGCCCTTGAACTCCTGCAGCTTCTCGAAAGCCTTGGCGTTGTCGAAGCCCTTGTCTGCGGTGTAAGGTGCCTGCAGCTGGAAGTTCTTCTTGTTGTCCTGGCACTCTTTCTTGAAGTCTTCGATGGAGTTATCCACTTCGGTCTTGAGTTGGGCATAGCACTTCAGGATAATCACGTTAGCCTCGTCCAGTCCCTCGTTGAATCGGGCCCAGGCGTCGTCAAGGCCGTCGAGTTTGGCCTTGTCCTCGTCGCCTAGCTCCTCCACGCCCTAGTCTTGATCCTGGTTCTCCTGGATGTACTAGAACTTCTTCTTGATTGGCTCTCTCCTGGCGTCCAGGGTGTGAAGCTTTGCTCTCACCTAAGCGTACAGGTCCTTGTTCTTCTTGAGGTGCTCAAGCTTGGTAGGAGGAGTCTTGAGCTCGTCGATGGTCTCCGTAAACTCAGTGAGGAGGGCGTTAAGGTCCTCCTTTGACTCGGTGATCAGGTGCTCGAAGAGGTCCCGGATGAAGGCGTCTCCGCAGTCAGTCAGGCTGGACTTCAGCTTGGAGCAGTCGAGGATGATGAACTGCTCGGGCTTTTGGGCCTGCTTGTTCTTCACGTCGAGCATCACGTCGCCCAGCTGGTCAATGGACTCTCTGTATCGCTGCACTGGGTCCTGGTCGAGCTCGCCCTGCGTGCCTCTCAGGATACGTTGCCTTCCTCTAGTCGTTCTGATGTTCTGGAGCTGGCGCACTTCCTCTGACGCTTGCCAGTGCTTGCGGTCGTCCTCCATGTTGGTTTGGATCTTCTCGATGCCGCTCACGATCTCGGCTGTCTTGTTGCTGATCTTGCGGTTCTTGGCGATTCGCTCCTCGTACTCCGCCTTCTCCTCGCAGGGCCTGGGTAGCTCCCATCTGGCTTTCCACTGAATCTCCTTTTCTTCTTTCGAGAGGTTCTGGTAGTTGCCGTCTTGGCGCATGCCTGCCTTCGCGAGGGCAGCTGCCGGGTTGCCTCCACTCTGCTCAGACTCATCGAGCTCCTTCTTAATGGCTCCAATCTTCTGGTCACGGTTCTTGCGGAACACCTTTTCGACTCGGGGCACGACGCGAGTGACGCGGATGATCTGCTTGATGAAGATCTCAATGCTCGTCCTGAGTTGGTCGTGCGTTGGGTCGTGGATGATCCTCCAGCTTGCCTGGTGAGGGGCTGGGTCGAGAATGGTGTACACGCGGAAGATGGGCACAAGCTCTTGGCGCTGCTTGTCGCCGATGATGTGCTTGCCCAGGTCCAGCAGCGTGTTCTTGACGGACTGCTTGAGTGACTTCTCAAGGGTATCGTCGAGGCGGTGCACGAACTTGAGCCACTCGTTCTGGACCTTTGGTCCTCTATGGATGAACAAGTCGTAAGTCTTCATGACTTTCCTCGTGATGCGCTCGAAGGACTCAACAAACTCACGCTCTCGGCCTGCGAGAGTCTCCTCCTGCTGTCGAGTGAACTCCGACAGGAGGTAGAGCTTCTTCTGGACGTTTGTGAGCGTGGTAGTTGAAATCTTCTCGAACTCCTGGTTGATCTTCATGACATTGCTCTGGAACTTCTTCACGTTCAAGAACACATCTTGGCACTCTTTCCTGCAATGGAACACAAAGTTGTCGGCCTGCGAGCCCCAGTTGTGACGGCCCATACCAGGCGCGATCGTGCGGTCAAGGGCATCCAAGTGCTCTTTGAAGAGGGACTTCTCTTTCTCGTTCACAGTGTGGATGATCGTGTTGTAGTCACGGACGATCAGCATGACGTTCTCTCGCAGAATTCTGAGCTGCTCCTTCCTCTGCAGCAAGCGCGAAACGTTGTGAGGGATGGTGACGAAGCCCAGAGTCTGGATCTTGGTCCAGTAAGCGACTTCGACCATCACCTTGTGCAGATCACTGTCAAAGTTGCTCTCCAGGAGGCCATTCTTCTTGTCTTTCGAGAAGAGTGCGTTGCCACTGAGACTCGAGGGGAGGTCCCGCTGGTTGTGCTCGGCTCTAATGAGCACAGGCACCTCGAGCTTGGAGTCAATGCTCTGTGAGTCCATCTGCTCGATCTCGTTTTTCCAGTTGGTGAAGCAAGTGTTGGCGATGAAGTTGTCGAGGGCAGTCCTCAGCTTGGTGTAGGCGTCAATCGCGTCCTTGGCGTGAGGGTGCTCTGGGATGAAGTAGAGGCCCTCGATGGCCGACTTTGCCACGTCGATTCTGACGATGAGACTGCGAGCCCAAATGGCAAGGCCTCCGTACTGGGGGTGAGAGAAAGGCATTGGGGGTGGGCCTTTGCCAGCTTTGTCATGACCATCGAAGGTCTCCTCCACTTCCTTGATTTCGTCCTTGAAGAGCTTGTATACCATTTCAGCAGCCTTCCTGTGGACGTAGTCTCTGACAAGTGGGCGCTCTGCAAGAGAGTCAAAGTTTTCGAGCATCTCGACTGCGTCTGAGACAGTGGAGACGTTCTTGAAGGCGAGGGCGATGATGTTCTGGTACATGATCTCCAGACTCTTGCACTGCTCCTTGAAGTACTGCCCGTAGTCGTCGTGCCACTTCGTGATCTTCACGTCCAGGATGTCGTAGTCCAGGTCTTTGATGTTCTGCAAGTGCTTCGCAAATGTGCGCTCCAGCTCGTACAGGTTCTCAGTGTACTCGGGGCCCTTTGTGCCTCCAAACACGGGCATCACTTGTTTGGCGCCCTTCCTGGCGAATTGCAGCTGGCCCTCGCAGATTTCGAGGAGGTCCTTGCATCGCTGGATAAAGGCCTCGTTCTCGGCGAAGATGGTCTCGTCGGTGTCAAGCTCCCAGTTCTTCCTGGAGGAGTATTTCTTGATGAGCCTCTGCTGCTTGAGGCAGATAGACTTCCACTCGCGGCAGCAGTTGATGCTCTCTTCCAGGTCGGACATGCACTTCTCGACGTCGCCCTCGAGCATGTCGTCCTTGTTGATCTTGGCTCTGCACCTCTTGATGATCTGGTTGCTGATCTTGGTGAGCAGGCCCTTCATTCGCTCAGGGGTGTTGTAGTGCTCGCTCAGCTCCCAGATGATCCTCACGCTGTTCAGGACCTCTGGCAGGATGCCTGGAATGTCCTTGGGCTTGGCCTGCTCAATCTTGCGGCACGGCTCCGAGAGCGTGTTCAGGAACTGCAGGTTGTTGTGAGCCTCGGCTGAGCCTGCCTGGATCTTCTGCTCGAGGTCCAAGAAACCTGGCAGGTAGGAGCTCGAGGCGTGCTCAAGCACCTTGATGATCTTCTTGAGCGCTGGCTTCTGGAGTCTCTGAGTCAGGACGACCAGGTTGTTGCTCCTTCTCGTCCAGTAAGCAATCTCATCGAGTGGGCTCTCAATCGCGTGGTTCGTAGGGGAGTCCTGGTTGGAGACCAACTCCTTGATCTGTCTGGTCCAGTAGATGACCGTGGACTCGAGGCGCTGCAGCAGGTCCTTGTCCTTGGCAGCTGCCTCAATGTCAGTAAGATCCTCGTCTGGGATATAAAGGTAGGTTTGGCCTCTAGCCGCGTGCGTGGTCTCGTTGAGGAAGGCCATGAAACGGTGAAGATTGGCGATGAATTCCTTCTTGACACCATCTGGCCAGTCGTTCTCCTGGAGGAGCTTCTTGATGTACTCGGTGTTCATCTTCTCGAGCAGGTCCTCGAGTGGGTCAGTGCCGATGGCCTTGAAGAGGATGCACTCTTGCAGGTTCTCCGTTGTGATGGGGATGTCCCAGCGCTTCTTCATCAAGTAGGCAACCTGGTAGTCCTAGGGGTTGATGCCCTAGTCGTAGAATTTAGGCGGCGCCGTGTTGCTGACCCTGAGGGTGAGCTCCTCAAAGTCGTTCCAGAAGAAGATGGCCCTCTGATCTGGCTCGCTGAGGAAGTCGTTGAGGTAGACGTAGTGCTGATCCTTCCAGTGTTCCTCCTCTTGGAAGTTCTCGAGTGACTCGGCTACGTGCCCAATAATCACTTTCATTCCTATAAAAAAGTAACGCTTAGTGGTCTGCCATCTTCAAATTCAAACAAGTGGGGAAAACAAAGCAGAAGAGAAATGAAAGGGAGGCAAACGGAGAAAAGAGGCAGAGACTGCACGCGTGGCTCCTCCTCAGAGCGTAACTGCCGAAGAGGTGAGCCAGCTCAACGTGTTGAGGAAAATGCGGCCTCTTACCAGGGAGAGTCCCTGCTGGTCAAATTGGCGGGCAATTCCGAAAGGCAGGCTGCTCTGCCCATCCTCAGAAGCGCGGTCAAATAAAAATGGACTCCCCGAAGAGCAGTCTTCTTGAGCTGTTGTACTTACTTCCGTCCTGCGAGAAGTCAAGGACTTCTTGCGCGGCTTCTTCCGCTTCTCCGTCGGCGGCTCCGGCTTCTTCGCCTCCTGGCGCGCCGGCTCCGTCATCTTGGGCACCTTCAGCGGGCGCACCGTCTCCGGCGGCCGCTGGCTCGGTAGCCTCACCTCCGTCTTCGGGTGGTGCAGTCTATTCAGCAGCTGGTGGGTCGGTAGCCTGTGGCTCCGGCGACTCCGTGGCAGCTGGCTGCTCAACTGGGGGTTATTCTCCGTCCATGTGTTGATCGATAATTTGAATTTGTTAAAAACTTATGATTAAAATTTAAATCGAGGAGACAATAAAAGCTTAGAAGCAACCTCAGCCAATCAATTTAATTTAGAATTTAAAATGACCTTAAGTCTCAGCTTTTTTCGGAGTGGCTGCGGATCATGATGTCCCGCAGCTGCCCTCTGACTCGCTGCACCAGCTCATTCTTGAAGCCGAGAGTATGGAAGGTGTCGAGCAGGAGGTGGTGGGCCTCTTGGTCGTCGTAGTCGCGCCTCAGGAGCTCCAAGCAAACCTCGAGTCCTCGCTCGTAGTCGAACTCGGCCATGTAGACCCTGGCAGCCTCTACGGTGGCAGGCCCGGTCACCAATGGGCCTGAGTCTTCCCGGGCCTCTTCTTCTGCTTGGGAGTCTGCGAATTCCTGATCGTCCTCGCACACATACCAGGTGTGACTGCTGCCAGTCCACTCCTCGGTCGAGGTCCTCTCCCCCAAGACAGGTGTCTCTCTGTTTTGATAGTCCTTCGAGCCTGACAGCTGCAGCGCCACCGCCAGCTTCTGTTGCTCGTCCTCTTCAGTGACCCCGTACTCGCCGAACTGCTCCTCGTGCTGGGCCAAGAAGTGTCTAGCCTTGGTGGTGTCGCCAAGCTAGGCGTAAGTGTAGGCCAGAGAAGCGTAGATCTAGCCTCCGTAGAAGTCACGCCATTTGTCCAGCTGCTCTGCCTCCGTGTAGAGTTCTGCGGCCTCCTTCCACTTTTATTGGTCGAGACAGCTCTGTCCTTCAGCTATGAGCTAGGTTACCAGCTGCTCCTCATTAGCCATGGCGTGGAAGAACTGGGCTGCTCTCACAAAGTCTTTGATCTGCTCCTTGCTTGGCTAGCCCCGGTACTCCTGCGCCACATTGGCCTTGTAGAAGAGGAACAAGCTTGGCGTGTAGTGAATCTTGAATGTCTTCCTCAGCTCCTCGTCTATGTGCTCTGCGTCAATGAGGCAGAGCTTGAACTGGCCTCGTGTTCTAACCAGCGCTCGCTTGAGGCGCTGCTCGACCTTCTCCGATTGTACGTCGTTCCTGCGCAAGTTATTGTCAGGGGGTTGCACTTACTGGCCATTTTTGAAGAGCACCACGACTGGGCCCTCGTGGTCCGTCACATGCTCGCGGAACGATGCGAGCGACCTGATGCGGCGCCCGGCTACAACCTTGCTGGCAAACAGCTTTTGGGCCATTTCGAGCCTCCGTTGCGCCTCTTCGGACCGAGGTTTTGTGATCGCCGCAGGCTGCTCGCCAGGGGCAGAGTCAGGCACCTTCTTGGTTCTGCAGGAGTAAGGGGAGAGACGAATACTTACTTGGGAGAGGACTTGGGCTTGACAGTCGAGGCAAAGGCCCGAGTGCAGAGGCTGCTGCAGAGAACACCTTAGGGAAGGGATGCCCCAGGAAAGCAGGCGTTGCTGACAAGCCTGATATTCTGGAGTCCCTGAGGACCTTTCGCCAATTGGACAGGCAAGTGTCGAAATGCACTTTGAATGACTGCCCTTCTTGCGATCTGCGTTGTGGCTTTGGTTAGCACGTTGTTAAGCATAGTAAATAATAATAATTTGTTTGAACCATTATTATTATCAACCTAT
>Ga0075467_10002052_pt1 | contig 16114 bp, 14 predicted proteins | sample DEB08_DNA_9_FD_75067 | JGI IMG/M metagenome (GOLD analysis project Ga0075467, IMG submission 75067) | Aqueous microbial communities from the Delaware River and Bay under freshwater to marine salinity gradient to study organic matter... | ecosystem: Environmental > Aquatic > Marine > Coastal ... | reverse complement strand
GACTTGCTGCGCGAAATGGCGGCCAAGAACCAGACCTTCTATGGCCGTTTCGCAGGCGAAGCGCAAAACGCCGCCTGACCCATTCACAACACCAAGAAAGGGACGCTTCGGCGTCCCTTTTGTTATTTTCCCGTTTTGTTACTTCTCGCGTGATGGTTCATCGCCTGATTGTACCGGCACCGGCATTACACCGCCCCACTCAAACGCAAAAATGGCCGTGCTGGCGGCACGACCCGATACGAATGATCCAGCTATATTTTGCGTCTCTTACCCGAACAACATGCTGCCTCAGCAAACAGCGGCCATCCGGCGGTCGCTTTCGCCACCAAAACACAAGGCCATGTCCTGCATTTCCATCCAGCCAACCAGATTGGCGGCATCCTCTGCGGACATCAACGTATAGTCCGTCAGCTCCGCATCCAGAAACCCGTCCAGCGCCAGCGCATTTCTGGGGCAATAGATCAAGGCGCCGCCTTCGGCATAGATCACTTCTTCCTCTTCAAAGCAGAGGGTGATCAGTTCGATTTCCTGTGCAGGCCCCGCCCGCGTGATGCCGCGAAACCCCTCAAGGCAATGGGCGGGAATGACAGCAAAGGGATCGCCGTAGATATCCGCGACCATGTCGCTTTCCACCAGAACGCCCTGATCAGGCAGCAATGTGATTTCAGTGCGATTGTCCAGCGCACCAACAGGGACGATCAGCGGGCCATTGCCGGGGGCCGTATCCGCACCCGACAGAAACAGGGTCTGGCGGCGGAACTCCACGATCTTCTGCATCCCGTTGTCGAATGTCAGCACGCTGTCGCCCACAGCCAATGCCTCGACGCAGCGCCAGCCCAGATTTGAGGCCACCTTGGTGCCTGACAGCAACCCGTGTGATTGCAGGCCCAGCCCGCCGTTATAGGCACCCGTCTGCTCTGTCGAAAGCTGTGGCATCCCGCGTGCCGCTGTTTTCCATCTAAACATTTCATTCATCCCCATGGCGGAGCGCCTGAATGCGGCGCAAATCTCTAACTTGGTTTGATTTGAAATGATTCCGGTGACCTTCGTAGGTCCACATAACGGCAGCTTTGGGGCATTGGACACGCCCCCGGCACAGTACAGGCCGTTGCGCGGTATTGTTCAGCGCAACCGCCCTAAAACCCCGACATTAAACAAATAATCATCCGCCCCGGTGTCATGAGAACCGGTAGCCGAATCGCTGGATATCCTCGGCACAGCAGGCGGCCACGATCTGGCGCAGCTCGTCGTCGTAATAGCCGTCATAGGCGGATGCACGCGCGGATCGGTTCTCAAATGGCAGGCTCAGCTCAAACCCCAGGTGGGCAAAAAACGGGGCGGCATCCTGGGCAAAATGCTCAAGCCGGATGTAGCAGCTGCAACGCTCTGCCCCGGTCACATCGCGCATGTACCGCGATGCAGGCCAGGCCCGAAGCGCGGTTTGCGTGGCCGGATCACGCAAGAATGTATCAAAATCCACGCCCTTGGCCAGCACAACGGCCGGATGATCAAAGCTTTGATCCCTCAGCCAGTGATAATAGCTGACCGCCCGGTCCCAGGGGTTGCGCACCAGCGTCACGGTGAACATCTGCGCGATCTCCTGCGGCGTGACCAGCCCGTCAATATCGGCCAGGGTCGAATGTTTCCATAACCGCCCCGCCGTCGCGACATCCCGCACCCGGTGCCGCCGGTTGCGCGCCTTGGGGGTGTCGCCCAGCATGATATCGTCTTTCTTGGCCCGGCCCTCCAATGCCAGGGCAAGCGAGGTGCCGCCTGTCTTGGGGATATGCACAAAGATATAGGACCGGCCGCGACTGATGAGCATGCACCCGGCTCCGGCACCCGGCCAGACACCGGCGGCGTGGTGCTGCGCAATGCAATGACCGCCCCCGCCAGCGCGATCAGCACCATGCCGAACAATCCCAGTGTCGGCACGCTCTGTCCCCAAAGGATCCAGGCCCAAAAGCTGGCAAAGACCAGCAGCGAATATTCGAACACGGCCACATGGCTGGCCTCACCCAGCAGGTATCCTCTGAAAATCAATGCGATCCCGACCAGCGATCCAACCGCCTGCACCGCGAACCAGAACAGCATCTCCAGATCCAGCGGCCCCCAGGACCGCAGCACAAAACCCGCATGCCCCATAGGCGCATCGCCCGACACCACGAACATGCCGATCAGGCCAAACACCCCCAGCATCGCAAAGAAACCTGCCGTCAGGGTCAGCGTGCTTTCGCCCTCGCACCAGGCCCGCGTGGCCACGGCCCCGATCGCATAAAGCAGCCCGGCACAGATCGGCAGGAACGCCACCGGGTCCAGCGCCGCAGGATCGGGCCGGATCACCATCAACGCCCCGACAAATCCCGCACCAACCGCGCCCCAGCGAAACAGCCCCACGGTCTTGCCCTGAAACAGGATTGAAATCAGCACAACGAACAGGGGGGCCGTAAACAGCCCCGCCACGACAACCCCGATGGGCAACACCGACAGACAGCCAAAATAGATCAGCATGGCACCCGCCTGGAAAAAGCTGCGCCCCAGAACCGCCAAGGGGCGTTTGGCCCGAAAACTGCCATAGCCCAGGCCCACGATGGCAAAAAGCACCGCGAAAGCCATGATCGACCGGAAAAAGTGGAACTGCCAGAGCGATCCCCGCTCTGAAATGAAGGGGACGAAGTTATCCGTCAGCCCCAGCGCGGCCATGCCCGCCAGAACGGATGCCGCCGCGATGCCCGGTTTTATGCTCTCATTGTTCACGTCTGCGCCCCATATTATGAAAATCACCCTTCCAAAGACGCCGCCGCACCGCAATACTCAACCGTCAAAGTGACATCTATTTGCGGAGGATGCGACATGGGATGGATGGCCGACGAAACGGGTCTGGATAAATGCACGGCCAATTATGTGCCGCTGACACCTCTGTCACATCTGCGCCGCGCGGCATCGGTCTTTGCCGGGCAAACGGCGGTGATCTACGGCAGTCACCGGGTGACTTATGCGCAATATCACGCGCGCTGCACCCGCCTTGCCTCGGCACTTGCCGCGATGGGCGTGGCCCCGGGGGATGTGGTCGCAACCCTGATCCCAAACCTGCCCGCCCAGGCAGAGGCGCATTTTGGCGTGCCCGCCTGCGGGGCGGTTCTGAATACGATCAACACCCGTCTGGATGTCGGCACCGTCGCCTATATCTTTGAGCACGGCGGTGCCAAGGTTGTGCTGGTCGATACTGAATTCGTCGCATTGGCCGAAGCGGCCTGTGCCGCCATGGAACACACCGGCCCCGCCATTGTCGAAATCCCCGATCCCGGCGCAGGCCATCCCGCCACCGGCCGCCACCCCACCTATGAGGACCTGCTGGCAGGTGCCGACGAAAGCTTTGACTGGCTGATGCCCCAGGACGAATGGGAAAGCCTGGCGCTCAACTATACTTCCGGCACCACCGGACGGCCCAAGGGCGTGGTCTATCACCACCGGGGGGCCTATCTGATGACGATGGGCACGGTCATTTCCTGGCGGATGGTGCTGCATCCGGTGTTCATGCAGATCGTGCCCCTGTTTCACTGCAACGGCTGGAACCACACATGGATGATGCCGCTGATCGGCGGCACGCTGGTGTGCTGCCGCGACATCACGGCCCCCAATATCTACAACGCCATCGCAGATCAGGGCGTGACCCATTTCGGCGGTGCCCCCATCGTGCTGAACATGCTGGTCAACGCCCCCGCAGGTGAACGCAGGCCCTTTGATCATACGGTCGAGGTGTTCACCGCCGGTGCGCCCCCCGCCCCTGCCACCCTGGCCAAGATCGAACAACTGGGGTTCAACGTCACGCAGGTCTACGGGCTGACAGAGACCTACGGCCATGTCACCGAATGTCTGTGGAATGCATCGGACTGGGACGCGCTGGATACGGCGGCACGGGCCGCGATCAAGGCCCGTCAGGGCGTCGCCATGCCGATGATGGAAGATATCACCGTCACCGACCCCCAGATGCAGCAGGTCACCATGGACGCAGCCACCCAGGGCGAAATCATGATCCGCGGCAATTCGGTGATGAAAGGTTATTTCAAGAACCCCGCCGCCACCCAAGAGGCCTTTGCGGGGGGCTATTTCCATTCTGGCGATCTGGCCGTGCAGCACCCTGACGGCTATATCCAGATCGCCGACCGCGCCAAGGACATCATCATCTCGGGGGGTGAAAACATCTCAAGCGTTGAGATCGAAGGCGTGCTGATGGGGCACCCGGATGTGAACCTTGCCGCCGTCGTGGCCAAACCGGACGATAAATGGGGCGAAGTGCCCTGCGCCTTTGTCGAACTCAAACCCGGTGCCGCCGAAGACGCAGCCGCCCTGATCGCCTTTACCCGTCAGACGCTGGCAGGGTTCAAAGCGCCCAAACATGTGGTTTTCGTGGAATTGCCCAAGACCTCGACCGGCAAGATCCAGAAATTCGAACTGCGCAAGATGGCAGCGGTCCTGTGATCAGCGCAGGTCTTTTTCATAACGCCATATGGTGACAATCTGCGGGCCGGCGGCAGTTTCCGCCTCATAGGACTGCGTCCCCCGGCGCTGCCAGCCGGCCTTTTCATAAAACCGCGCCGCCCTGGCATTGCCTTCAGAACAGGCCAGCCACGCCAGTTTCCCGGCCAAAGCCGCCTCTGCCTGTGCCATCAGGGCTGCGGCCACGCCCTGCCCCTGGAATGCGGCAGCCACGTAGAACTGATACACCTCATCCCCCTCCAGCATATAAAATCCGGCAATCTGGCCATCGCGGCGCAGCACATGGGTTTGCGGCAAATGACGGCGGCTGCGCTCCTGAAATTCGCTGAAAACCCGCGTGGCCACCAAAGCGGCAGGCGCAAAATCCCCATGCCCCTGATGCCAGCCCTTGTGCCATAGCGCCGCAATGGCCTCGATGTCCGCTTCGCTTGCCGGTTCTGTCTGCATCATGGGTCCTCTTGCCTTATGGGCCATTGCCCCGACAGGGTTGAGTGATAAACTAGCCGCAAAACAGCAGACAGGCCAGCACACCCCATGACCGCGCTCAAGAAATACGCCCGGATCGAGGCGACGGCCCTATGGCGCGCGACGCCAGACGACCAAAGGCGCGACGTCATCGTATCCATCGGTGATGCAACACTGGTGATCAGTGACCTCAAGGACCAGCCCCTGGCCCATTGGTCGCTCGCGGCTGTTGAACGTGCCAATCCCGGCAAGATGCCCGCGATCTTTCACCCCGATGGCGACCCCGGTGAAACCATTGAACTGCCCGCCAATGAACCAGAGATGATAGAGGCCATCGAGACCCTGCGCATCGCCATCGAAAAATCCCGGCCCCGCCCGGGCCGCCTGCGCCTTTTCGGCATGTCCCTGTCGGTACTCGTGGTGGGATGGCTCGCTGTTTTCTGGCTGCCCGGTGCGCTACAGGATCACACATTGACGGTTGTCCCCCAGGCCAAACGCGACGCGATCGGCAATGCCTTGCTGGAACGGATCGAACGGGTCTCTGGCCCGGTCTGCCGCGATGCGGCGGGGCTGACCGCGCTGGCGCTGCTGTCATCGCGCCTGCAATCAGGCCCGCTGGCGATCTTGCCTGACATGACCGTACCCAGCCTGCATCTGCCCGGCGGTCTGATCGTCCTTGACCGCAGCGTGATCGAGGATTTCGAAGAACCCGATATCGCCGCAGGCTACGTGGTCACCGAACAGACCCGCCGCGACGCCTCCGATCCGCTGCGTGATCTGTTGCAGGTGGTCAGCCTGCGTGAAAACTTCCGGCTGCTCACCACCGGCGAATTGTCCCCCGACGCGCTGGACAATTATGCGCAACACTTGATGACCACCCCCGCCATGGTCCCCGATCTTGGGGCCCAGATTGCCCGCTTTGCCGCCATCTCCCTGCGCAGCACGCCCTATGCCTATGCCTCTGACATCACCGGCGAAACGACACTGGCCCTGATCGAAGGCGATCCGATGAACGGCAAACTGACAGAACCCCTGCTCTCGGATGCCAACTGGTTGCGGCTTCAGGCGATCTGCGGCGGCTAGACCATGCTGGATACCTGCACAAGGATCGCGCTGTCCCCCCTGCTGACCTATCAAGCACTACGCGTGCGCCGCACCGCCCAAAGCCTGCCCGAAGCCAGGGGGCCCCGCAGCGGCACCTTCGGCACCGGACCCGCCCTGCGGCTTGCCATCATCGGCGACAGCTCTGCGGCGGGTGTGGGCGTCGATCACCAGTCGCAGGCCCTTGCCGGCCAATTGACAGATCTGCTCGGCGTGCAGTTCGACGTCAGCTGGCATCTGGACGCCCTCACCGGCGCAACCACGCGCAGCACCCTGCACCGCCTGGCACAGGCCCAGCCCAAACCACTGGACGTGATCGTGACCGCCCTTGGCACCAATGATGTGACCCGCCTGATCCCGGCGCGCCTGTGGCGGCACCAACACCGCGCCCTGCTCGACCGGTTGCGTGATCTGTACCAGCCAAGGCACATCTATCTGGCAGGCTTTCCCCCGATAGACCGCTTTCCGCTGCTGCCCGAACCGCTGCGCTGGACCCTTGGCCGCCACGCCCGCAAGCTCGAATCCCAGCTGCTGGCCGATGTCCACGGCCGCTGCGACATCACCTATGTTCCCTTTGATCTGGACCCTGACCCGGCCCTCATGGCCCCGGACGGCTTTCACCCCTCCGCCCGGCTGTACCACCTCTGGGCCAAAGAAATGGCCAGCCGGATCATCTCCGACTGGCCATCCTATCCGTCATAAGATCACGCTTTAGCGTGCAAAGGCATCCCGGTATCCGGCACCGCGCAGCCGGTTCATGGCGTCCTGCATGGCCTGCGCCCCGCCAAAGGGTCCGGCCTGAACGCTCATATAGCGCTGGCCCGATTTGCGATGCGTCCCGATCCGCGCAGGCATGCCCATCCGGGCGATGTTCTGCGCGGCGCGCTGCGCGTTGCCCGCATCACGAAAAGTACCGATCTGAACATAACGTTTGCCTGAATACGCAGCCTCTGGTGCCGCGATCTGCTGCGGTACCGACCGGCTGGAATAGACGGGCGCGCGCACCAGCGGTGCGGCACCTGCGTTGCGCCTGATCCGCTTTACCGTCTGCCCGCCACGCTGCATCAAGGTGACCTCACCCAATTCGCGCTGCTGTTGCGTGACGTCCGTATAGGGATAGACCAACGGCACAGAGGCCGTCACATCGCGACCTGAGCGCGGATCAACCAGACGCCGCGGCAGCGTCTGCGTCCAGACCAAACTCATCTGCGCCCGACCCGAAATGTCTGTTCCGCCCGCTTTGGGTTCAGCCTGTCATCTTCCCAAACCGCCCGGTACCCCTCGGGGATGGATACGACATCCGGCGTGCGGCGGTTCTCTGCCACATGTTTGGGCACGATCCGCGTGGTCGAAGAAACCCCGTTGCCATAGCCGGCACCAGATCCTGCATAGGGCTGAACGGCCGTCCCCTGACCATAAACGGTCCCTGTAGGGACCGGCGCATAAGCCGCAACCTGCGACGACCCGACAATCGGCGCGGCCTGCGGACCACAGCGCACACCTGAGCCGCGCAAATATTGCTGCGAAATGGCAGAAGCACCGGCGCAGGCGATGGCACCCTGACCGGGCACAGCAGTGCTGCGCACCTGGATAGAAGGCGCAACCATGGTGGGTTTGATGATCACGGGCTGGGGGGCCGTCTGACGCACGACCACTGGTGCCGCCGCACGGCGGGGCGCTGCAACAGAAGCTGTGCGCTGCGGCGCAGGTGCCGCCGCAGGGGCCGTGTCCAATGTGATCTGCACCGGCGCAGCCCCCGTGCCCGCGGCAGGGGCCGACGCGGCCATCAGTTCGGTATTGGTCGGCCTGAACCCGCAAACGGTCTTTCTGTCGCGCGACACGCGCGGCACCCAGGACACATTGCCGTCAATGCCCGCACGGATGAACACGCAGCCCTTGCTGTCCACATATTGCTTGCCCTTGAAAGAAGCTGCCGGAAACTCTGCCGGCTGCTGCTCTCGAATTTGCGCCTGCGCGGCACCCGGCGCAAAAGCAAGTCCGAACCCACCCGCAACAGCCACCATGGCTAGTATTCTTGAAACTTTCATCTCATGCCCCCACACAACATGTAGCCCAAGATGCCTCAGACAGCACAACAAGTCTAGCGCTCACAGCGCCGATCCGGGCTCTTTCAGCGGTTTATTTCGTTCCAAACATCCGGTCCCCGGCATCACCCAGCCCGGGCACGATATATCCATGCTCGTTCAGCGCCTCATCCACGGCCGCCGTGATGATCGGCACGTCAGGATGGGCATCCTTCATCCGCGCGATCCCCTCGGGTGCCGCCAGCAGACACAGGAACCGAATGTTGGTGGCTCCCGCTTCCTTCAACAGATCAATCGCCGCCACCGACGAATTGCCCGTGGCCAGCATCGGATCCACGGCGATGACCACCCGGTCCTCCAACGCCTCGGGCACCTTGAAATAATATTGCACGGGCCTCAGCGTCGCCTCATCCCGGTACAACCCGATGAAACCAACCCGCGCCGAAGGGATCAACTCCAATACCCCGTCCAGCAAACCGTTGCCCGCCCGCAGGATAGAGATCAACGCCAGTTTCTTGCCCGCCAGCGTCGGCGCATCCATCTGCTGCATCGGCGTCTCGATCCGCTTGGTGGTCATCGGCAAACCGCGCGTGACCTCATAGGCCAAAAGCTGCGAAATCTCGCGTAACAACTGCCGGAACACCGCCGTCGGCGTGTCCTTGTCGCGCATGATGGTCAGCTTGTGCTGCACAAGAGGGTGATCGACGCGTGTCAAATGGTCATCGGATTGGGTCATGGCAGCAGCTCCTGTATTTCTCATTTCTTGTCGCGCGAAACGCGCCCTACCGCAAGCGGCCCTCTCCTCTTTTTGGCCCAAAGCACCTCGGGGGAGACGGCCCAAGGGGCCGGCGGGGGCAGCGCCCCCTGCGCCCGTTCACCCGCGCGACACGCCCAGATGCCGCGCCACCAGGGCCGCCACATCCGTGAAACCGATCTGCCCCATCGGCCCTGTCCGCCTGCCCGCCACCAGCACGGGCACCTGCTCGCGGGTGTGATCCGTACCCCGCCAGGTTGGATCATTGCCATGATCCGCCGTCAGCACCATCATGTCACCGGGCCGCAGCGCGGCAATGATCGGGCCAATCGCCCGGTCAAACCACTCCAGCGCCCGCGCATAGCCTGCCACATCGCGACGATGGCCGTACAGACTGTCAAACTCCACGAAATTCGCAAAAACCAATGCCCCCTCTTCGGCCTCGGCCACCAGCTCACCCAGGTGCCGCATCAGCGTCGCATCATCGCCCTTGCGCAGCTCATCAATTCCCTGCATCGAAAAGATATCCCCAATCTTTCCAACTACATACACCCTTTGCCCCGCGTCCTGCACCCAATTGGTCAAAACCGGGGCCGGTGGCATGATCGCAAAGTCGCGCCGATGGGCGGTGCGTGTGAAACCCGATGTGGCATCCCCCACAAAGGGGCGCGCAATCACCCGGCCCACCTTCATCTCATGCAGGCGCGGGGCCACCGCCTCGCATAGCGCCAGCAGCCGCTCCAGACCAAAGCTTTGCTCATGCGCCGCGATCTGAAACACGCTGTCGGCGGAGGTATAGCAAATCGGCCAACCAGTCTGCATGTGCCGCGCCCCCAATTCCGCAAGGACCGCCGTGCCCGAGGCATGACAATCGCCCAGGATGCCCTGGGTGCCCGCCGCATCAGCCACGAATTTCGACAGCTCCGGCGGAAAGGCAGGCCGCGCATCGGGGAAATAATGCCACTCCCACGGCACCGGCAAACCGGCCAGTTCCCAATGCCCCGACGGCGTATCCTTGCCCCGCGAGGTTTCGCATGCGGCCCCGAATGAGGCCGTGGATGACACTGCACTGCCCGCGTCCAGGCCCGCCACCTCCAGCCCGCTGGCCAGTTTCAGCGCGGCACCCAGCCCCAGGGCCTCCAGCTGCGGCAGATGCAAGGGGCCGCGGCGGCCCGTGTCGCATTGCCCCTGCGCGCAGGCCTGCGCAATATGGCCCAGCGTATTGGCCCCGGTATCAGGCAGCGTGCCATTAAAGAACTGATCCGCATCCGGTGCCCCGCCGATACCCACGGAATCCATGACAACCAGAAAGGCACGCGCCATCAGCCCACCCGCTCGGCGATCAGGTCAGGCACGCGCGGCCGCGACCCGCTCAGCGTGATCGCCGCCAAAACCGCGCGCACAGCCTGCTCTGCCTGATCGGACCGCGCCGCATGCACCACGCCAAGCGTTTGGCCCTTGGACACTTTGACACCCAGACGCACGACATCTGACAGCCCCACAGCCGGGTTTACCAGATCACGTTCCACCACCCGGCCACCGCCCAGCCCCACAACCGCAAGGCCCAGCGCCTCACCGTCAATCTTGGCGACATATCCGCTCTGCGGCGCGGAAACCTCGCGGATCACCGTCGCTTCGGGCAGGAAACGCGCCCAGTTCTCCACAAACCCCACAGGACCGCCCAGCGCAGACAGCATCCGGCCCAGCCGCTCGGCCGCATAACCCTTGCGGATCGCGTGAACGATGGCATCGGCCCCCTCCTGAACATCGCGCGCCAGCCCGGAATTGGCCAGCAACACCCCGCCAAGGGCCGCCGCCACATCGACGATCGGCCCGCGCCCCTTGCCCGTCAGAATGCGCATGACCTCCGCCACCTCCAGCGCATTGCCAAGGCTGGGCACCAAAGGCTGGCTCATATCGCTGATCACCGCCGTGGTCCGGCATTTCGCGGCATTCGCCGTCTTGGTCAGCGCCTCGGCCAGGGCCTGCCCCTCCTTGAGGGTTTTCATAAAGGCACCGCTGCCGATCTTGACGTCCAGCACCAGACCATCAAGCCCCGCCGCCAGTTTCTTGGACAGGATCGACGCGGTGATCAGGTCCAGTGAATCCACCGTAGACGACACATCGCGCACGGCATAAAGTCGGCGATCCGCAGGCGCGATATCTGCCGTGGCCCCCACGATGGCACAGCCCACCTGCGTCACGATCCCCTTGAAACGGGCCTCCGACAGCTGCGTCGATACGCCCGGAATCGCCTCCAGCTTGTCCAGCGTCCCGCCGGTATGACCCAGCCCACGGCCCGAAATCATCGGCACATAGGCCCCGCAAGCGGCAAGCGCGGGGGCCAGCACGAGGCTCACGCAATCGCCCACACCGCCTGTCGAATGTTTGTCCAGAACCGGACCATCCAACTGCCACGACAGCACCCGCCCCGAATCCCGCATCGCCAGCGTCAGGGCCACCCGGCCCACATCACTCAGCCCGTTCAGACAGACCCCCATGGCAAAGGCACCGGCCTGCGCATCACTGACCGACCCATCGGCCAGCGCCTGCGCCATCCAGGTCAATTCCTCCCGCGTTGGGGTCTTGCGATGCCGCAGCTTTGCCAGGATGGCGCGGGCGTTCATCTGCTACCCCTCCAGAAAGGCCGCATCAAAGGCCCCCGGCAACAGCTCTGCCAAGGTCGTATGCTGCTCTGTTCCTGCTGTCGTGGCCAGCGTCACCGGCACATCACCTTTGCCAAATTCGGCCAGTTTCTGACGGCACCCGCCACAGGGCGGCACCGGAACCGCGCTGCCCGCGATCACATAGGCCTCGATCAGCGCCGTCTCACCGGCCGCAACCATGGCCGCAATGGCCCCCGCCTCGGCACAGGTCCCTTCGGGATAGGCTGCGTTTTCCACGTTGCATCCCGTGTATATCGCGCCAGAGGTCCCCCGAATGGCCGCCCCCACCTTGAATTTCGAATAGGGCGCATAGGCGCGTTCGCGCACAGATGCTGCCGGCTGTCTTAGATCACTGCTCATCAGGCCCCCTTGGATAAGAAACTATAGGAAATGGAAACGAAAGATTCGAGTGGCAAAAAGCGCCTTGCCTTCCCCGCGCGACATTTTCCCCCTATCCTGACCGGTACCGCCACTCCGCAAGACTTGGAACGGGGCCCGTAACAGATGCCCTTGGCGATCCATAATAAGTAGTTTAGTGCTAAACTATATTTCTCAGGGAGCCTCACCACATGTCCGACAAGCCTAATCTGCGACAGGCAGCACTTGATTATCACGCTTTCCCAAAACCCGGAAAGCTTGAGATCCGCGCGACCAAACCGCTGGCGAACGGGCGCGACCTTGCCCGTGCATATTCACCGGGCGTGGCCGAGGCTTGCCTTGAAATCAAGGCTGATCCGACCACAGCCGCGCTCTACACGACACGCTCCAACCTGGTTGGCGTGGTGACCAATGGCACCGCGGTGCTGGGGCTGGGCAACATCGGCGCACTGGCCTCAAAACCGGTGATGGAGGGCAAGGCCGTTTTGTTCAAGAAATTCGCGAACATCGACTGCTTTGACATCGAACTGGATGAACCCGACCCAGAGAAACTGGCAGATATCGTCTGCGCGCTGGCTCCGACCTTTGGGGCTATCAACCTCGAAGACATCAAGGCACCCGATTGTTTTACCGTTGAACGAATTTGTCGCGAGCGGATGAACATCCCCGTCTTTCACGACGACCAGCATGGCACGGCCATCGTTGTGGGCGCTGCGGTCACCAATGCCCTCTATGTAACCGGCAAGGCATTTCAGGACATCAAGATCGTCTCGACCGGGGGCGGTGCTGCGGGCATTGCCTGCCTTAACATGTTGCTCAAACTGGGGGTCAGACGGGAAAACGTCTGGCTGTGCGACATCCACGGGCTGGTCCATGAGGGCCGCGAGGTCGATATGAACCCGATCAAATCGGAATATGCCCAGAAAACCGATCTGCGCACGCTGGATGACGTGATCCCTGACGCGGATCTGTTTCTTGGCCTGTCAGGCCCCGGTGTGCTGACCCCTGAAATGGTCGCCAAGATGGCCCCCCGCCCGATCATCTTTGCCCTTGCGAACCCAACGCCCGAAATCCTGCCCGATCTGGCCCGCGCAGTGGCCCCCGATGCCATTATCGCGACCGGGCGGTCAGATTTTCCCAATCAGGTCAACAATGTACTGTGTTTCCCCTTTATCTTCCGGGGCGCGCTTGATGTCGGGGCGACGACGATCAACGATGAAATGAAACTGGCCTGTATCGAAGGTATTGCCGCGCTGGCCCGCGCCACCACCTCGGCCGAGGCCGCAGCCGCCTATCAGGGCGAAGAGATGACCTTTGGCCCCGACTACCTGATCCCCAAACCCTTCGATCCGCGCCTGATCGGCGTTGTATCCTCTGCTGTGGCGCAGGCCGCGATGGAAACCGGCGTGGCAACCCGCCCCCTTGATGATCTTGAGGCCTACAAGGCCAAGCTCGATGGGTCGGTGTTCAAATCGGCCATGGTCATGCGGCCCGTGTTTGAGGCTGCCCGCGTCTCCCCCCGCCGTCTGGTCTTTGCCGAAGGCGAGGACGAGCGTGTGCTGCGCGCCGCACAGGCCATCATCGAGGAAACCGTTGAAACCCCCATCCTGATCGGCCGGCCCGATGTAATTCAGCGCCGGATCGAACAGGCGGGGCTGAACCTGCGGCTTGGCGACAATGTCGAACTGGTGAACCCCGAAAACGATCCGCGCTACCGCGATTACTGGGAAACCTACCACCGGCTGATGTGCCGTCGGGGGGTATCACCCGACATCGCCAAGGCGATCATGCGCACCAACACCACGGCCATCGGCGCGGTCATGGTCCACCGGGGCGAAGCCGACAGCCTGATCTGCGGCACCTTCGGTGAATTCCGCTGGCATCTCAACTATGTTGAACAGGTCCTGAGCCGCGAAGGGCGTCACCCCCAAGGTGCCTTGTCGATGATGATCCTTGAGGACGGTCCGCTGTTTATCGCGGACACACAGGTTCACCTGCACCCGACCCCCGAACAGATAGCCGAAATCGCACGCGGTGCCGCACGCCATGTGCGCCGCTTTGGCATAGAACCAAAGGTCGCGTTCTGCTCACAAAGCCAGTTCGGCAATCAGGGCGACGGCACCGGCGGGCGGCTGCGCAAGGCAATCAGAATGCTGGACGCAGAAGGCGCTGATTTCAGCTATGAAGGCGAAATGAACATCGACACCGCCCTCGACCCTGAGCTGCGCGAACGTCTGCTGCCCGGCAACCGCATGCAGGGTGCCGCGAATATTCTGGTCTTCGCCCATGCCGATGCAGCCTCGGGCGTCCGCAACATTCTGAAAATGAAAGGCGGCGGCCTTGAAGTAGGCCCCATCCTGATGGGCATGGGCAACTCCGCGCATATTGTCTCGCCTTCGATCACGGCGCGGGGGCTTTTGAACGTCGGTGCCATCGCAGGCACCCCCGTGGCCCACTACGGCTGAACCGCCCCTCAAACGGCAAACGCCGCCCCGACGTAATCGGGGCGGCGTTTTGATGTCTGATCTCGGGCCGGGTCATCGCCGACCAGTGGCACCCAATTTCAGGGGAACACTGACCCTTTAGAAACGCAAGGTAAACGCACGGGTCAGGCCAATCGACACCCGCCACTGATCTGGCGAACCGGACATGGTGATGGGGCTGTCTGCCGCATCGTTTTGCAGTCGCTCATAGCTCAGCATCCCGTCAAGCGCCCAGTCATCGGTCAGCGCATAGCTGGCCTGCATCTGGATACCAGCCCCCAGCACGCCACCCGACGCCTGATAGGCCCCGAAACGTGACGCAGCAGCCTCTGCCGCGCTCACGCCGAAATAGGTTGCGGCAAATGTGTCATTGCCCAGATTGATCCGCGGCCCCGCCGTCAGCGTCAGCCGGTCATTGGGCCGAAAGATCACGTCAGCGCCCAGGGTTCCGGTCACGCCCTCATGGCCGCCAAAACCGCGCCGCACTTCGCCAAAGGCCTGCCAGTTGCTCTGGCGGTAGACCAGCCCAAAGCCCAGCTCGACGGCGGTGTCGATATCGGCCAGCCCCGCCAATTCCGGATTGTCGGCAACATCACGCGACCCGATCACCTTGAACGCACCGCGCAGCGCCAGACCGTTCCGGGGTGTTGCCCCCACACCATTGCCGATGTTGACCTTGCCCCATTTCAGGGAACCAAAGGTGAAGCCCGCATCAGGGGCGGCACGGTAGCTGTCCGCACCCGGATAGGACGGGATCGCGGCAACGCCGCCGGTCAGGGCAAAGTTGAACGAACGCTCCTGTGCCGCCGCAGGCAGGGCCGCCGCCAGTGTTGCAGCAAGTGTCGTGGCAAGGGAAACAACGATGGCGGATGTGGTGCGCATGAAAATGCTCCAGAAAAGGATTACGTCTTGACCCGCACATAGCACGATCCCGCCCATTGAACAGATGGCACGTTCAGCCATCGTGTAAAAAACTGGACTACCGGCCAATAAATCAGCAAAGTTTCTGACGCAGGATTGCTGGAAAGCCCTCACTGGGCTTGCCCCCCGCCCGCCCTCTGCTTACCAACATAATGGTAAAGATCGAGGAGGACAGACCATGGGCTATCGCGAGACCTATCAAAACTGGCAAAATGACCCCGAGGCCTTTTGGCTCAAGCAGGCAGAAGCGATCGACTGGACCGTTCCTCCGACCAAGGCGCTGACAGATCACGGCGACAACCTGTATGAATGGTTCGAAGATGGCATGGTCAACGGCTGCTACAACGCGCTGGACCGTCACGTCGAACGCGGGCGCGGCAATCAGGTGGCCATCATCTATGACAGCCCGATCACCGGCAAAAAAGAAAAGATCACCTACGCCAAGCTGACAGACCGCGTGGCCAACCTTGCCGGGGCGCTGGCCTCGCAGGGGATCGAAAAAGGCGACACCGTCATCATTTACATGCCGATGATTCCCCAGGCGATAGAGGCGATGTTGGCCTGCGCCCGTCTGGGTGCCATCCATTCCGTGGTCTTTGGCGGCTTTGCGGCCAATGAACTGGCCGTGCGGATCGACGATTGCAAGCCAAAGGCCATCATCGCCGCCTCCTGCGGGTTGGAACCGGGCCGCGTGGTGCAATACAAGCCGCTGCTCGACGGCGCATTGCAGATGTCCAAACATCTGCCCGATTTCTGCATGATCTATCAGCGCGAAGAACACCGCTGCGAGATGATAGAGGG
>Ga0075467_10002050_pt1 | contig 16121 bp, 16 predicted proteins | sample DEB08_DNA_9_FD_75067 | JGI IMG/M metagenome (GOLD analysis project Ga0075467, IMG submission 75067) | Aqueous microbial communities from the Delaware River and Bay under freshwater to marine salinity gradient to study organic matter... | ecosystem: Environmental > Aquatic > Marine > Coastal ... | reverse complement strand
ACCTTCTTTTCGAAGATCGGCGGGAGACATATTTAAAATTAATTTCTTTCCGGGAATTCGATAGCCGTTATTCTGAAGTGCTGCGGCAATCCTGTAGTTACTTTCCTTAATGGCATTATCGGGTAAACCTACTAGGTGATAACCAATTCCAATATCAACATTTACTTCAACGGTTATTGTGGTAGCCTCAACGCCAAATACGGCACTCCCATATACTTTTGTGAGCATATTTTCATCTTATAAACGGGAGTTGATGTAATTACAATATACAGAATAATTGATTGGTATTAATAAAAAAATGCATTTCATCCTAAAACGTTTACCATTTATTGAAGACTACTTTTATATCTTATCCGAAATTTTTTTCTTGCAGATTTAAGTTCACGACTACAGTTTTCGTAAGCCACATTGTATTCTTCAATAGTTGCTTCTGCTTCTCGCAGTGCATTTAATTTATCTTTGGCCGCCATTCGATCCAGATACAAATTAACAATGCTAGAGTGCATTTCATACAGCTAGATATAATCTCTCGTCGGTATCGTTTTCTGAAGATCTACCAGTTTGTCATTTATTTGAGATTATAAGTGTATCGCGACTTATTGCATTAACGCGACTAATAATGGGACTTTTTTAAGAATGAATTATGTTTAGATTTTTTATATATTTAAGGGATAAAATAATTTTAAATCTGTAAACATTTGATTTGAAAAAATATTTACATAGTAATTATGTATTTTATTCACATTATTCCGTTTTACAACAAAATCAATTTAGTATGCCAAACACCATTGATCAATTCAAAAAATTTAATAGAAAGGGCTTTATAAGAGTTAGTAAAACACGAAAAGTTGGACATTCTTTATCAAATAAATTAAGGGCAAAGACCGGTCGGGCAAATCTTGCTGCCGATACTACTCTTAATGTAGCAGGTGCAGTAGGTACCGGTGCGGCTGTTGCTGTAATTGCTGGTGCTGCATCTGTTGGTGCCGCTGCAGCATTAACAGGTGTTGGTTTTGCAGCTGTTGTTGGTATTTTGGGAATAGTTAAACTTGGCTATGACATGACGTCTAACAGGGAGGGCGCCCATGAAAAGCTTAGCCCTTATGTTTTTAGTTTTATCGAAAGAACACAACCTATACCTTTAGGTGATATTAGAGCTAATAAAGAAGCAAAAGGAGCAGCAATGTCATTGATAGTGGATGGATATGCTCAGCAAAAACTTCAAGAAAGAAAACTTGAGGGTCGAATACGAGATTTCAATGGTTGGGTAACTGAATATAACATCCTAAGCCGTTCTCCAGTCACGACTGCTAACAGTGAAAAAAGAATGAAACATATTACAAAAGGATTTAACCAAAACGGCGCAATTTGGGAATTATTGAGAAGGCTGAATCACAAAGCCAATTATTTACAAGCTTATACCATTTGCGCAAAGGTATTTCAGAACGATACTTCTCCTTTAGAAGACATTCCAAAAGGTAATGGAGCTCGGTACTTCAGAAGATATTTTCGTGAAATGGGAAAGCTTATAGATAAAGACAATATAAAATGGGGGGTAACATTTGTATAAACGGAATACAAAAAGAGCGGTGCTAATACATTGCGATTTGTAGGTTCTTGGAAAGTTGAGAATGGGAGAATCGTGGAAATTTCAGATATAAATAGTCATTATTCCCCCAGCAGCCTCCAACTGGTCCGAGTCCGCTCGAGCTAAGTGAAAATACCATCCTCTTTGTTGCAGAAACACTTCCGTACTTGCGGTTTAAAACTTCCTATAAGCTTTACTATTGCCAAAACTAAAATAAAGATATACCCGTAGACAAAAACAAATCTTTATCGCCAAATGATGATGAAAGACTCTGGCGTTTTTGAAATCATTGTCTTACCGGAACCCGGTGGAGCAATTAGAATGATCTAGAGACCTCCTGCTGCTGCGATTTGCATAAAGCGTTTTATAGATTCTTGCTCTTTTACATCGGTAAAATCGAATCAATATTAGAGGTGTTCATAGAATTCGGCTTCCATCCAACTAGAGTTCCACCCATGATAATATAATGTTTCAAGGTATTCATCTCTTCAATTTGACTTTTCGCGACTAGAACTCCCATTGCAAGGGTGCAGTCATAGGCAGAACATTCTTTTCAAAGATTGGCGGGAGACATGTTTAGTATTAATTTCTTTCCAGGAATTCTATTGCTGTTATTTTGTAGGGCAGCGGCAATTCGGTAATTGCTTTCTTTGATGGCATTGTCTGGCAATCCAACCAAGTGATACCCAATTCCAATATCGACATTTACTTCAACGGTTATTGAGGTGGCCTCAACGCCAAATACGGCACTCCCATATACTTTTGTGAGCATATTTTCATCTTAAAAACGGGAGTTGATGTAATTACAAGATACGGAATAATTGATTGGTATTAATAAAAAAACGCATTAGAAAGTAATGCGTTTTGTAATCTAGAATTGATTCCGTTAATTATTTTAGGCGTAATTCCCTCTTAGCTTCTGTAAGTTCCTCCCTAACCTTGTCAAGTTCTTCTTTATATTCTTCAATATCTGCTACGCAATCTCTTGATTTATACACGACTTCCTTTGCCATTTGCAAATCTGAAAATAGTGTGATTATTTTTTGATGCATATCATAAAGATGGGTATCATCTTTTGTTGGTATTGTTTCTTCAAGCGTGGCCAATTTTTTTGCGATTCTGGATCTTTCTAATTCTACATTCGCTCCTGGCGCATCTAGAGAATCAAGCATATTCTTCACAATCCGCATTTCATTGTAGAAATTCTTTTGAAATACCATTCCATCTTCCAAAACTTTAGAATATGCCCTTAACTCAGCATTCTCCTTTTTAGGAATTTGATAGCTAAAAAAGACTGCACAAACAATCATTCCCACGGTAACTAAGAAAAGCGCTAAAAATTTTAAAAAACTAGTTCTTCTTTCTTTACTATTATTTGGTTTCATATTCTTTAATATTTATAGAATGGCTATGCTTTTTTTATTTTTTTTTTGATATTCTATTAATCTAACAGGAAGCTTCTTCTGCTCTTTACTTCTGTATTTTCAACGACTTCTTCTTTCACAAAGATACCAGAATCCGCTTTTTTACCGATATAATCTAGTTCATTTAATTTTTTAAATAAGGATAACATCAATTTGGTAAAGGAAGATATCCTTGTTAATGACAAATTAATATCATTATGAACATAATTCAAATCAATAGTTTCTGTCAACACATTCTCAAAGGCCCCTTGATTAAGATCGCACCAATCAGTAAGGTAATTTAAGAAATCCTCTTTACCAGTTCCCGCGAAGACATCAAGACTGCTTTTAATGACTCTTCCCAGATTCACCATTTTTGAAATCATCATAATTGGTGGTTCGTATTTATCCTTCATTCTAAATTCGGCAATCGATGCATTGAGGTAATGCATTACTTGTTCAGCAAGGTAAAGCGCCATTTTAGCCAAATCGTTGGTCTGTTTTTTCTGACGTATTCTCTGAATGATATGAACAGAAAATGCTTCCATCTGATTCAAAAAGGTGCCAATCTCATTATAAGTAAATGCTAAGTCCGGATGACTCTGAACCGATCTGCAAGGTGGTATAAAGTCGGGGTCAACTGAAGGCTTCCCATCTGTCAAAATAACTTTTCCAATAGTAAGATGATATAAGCCCATCTCCTGATTAGAGGTTTCACTCTTAGGTAAAACGTCCAATTTATATTCAGGAAAAACAAATGGATGGCGCGGTGGTTCTTCACTCGGGTCAGCATTCCCTACAGGGACTCTCACAAATGGGTTTACAGAAAGTACAACATACCATTCACTTTCTTCTTTATTGATTTCGTATTGTTGTTTTAAGATAAAGCCGGATTGCTCCAAGATACTTTTTGTATCCTTATTAATATCAATCTGATACCCTCCTAGTGTTATGGCTCTACATGAATTTAATACTACTTCAATTGACGCCTGGCCATCGACGGATATGGCGACATCCATAGAGCTGCCAGGCCCGGAATATTCAGGTAACAATCCGAAGTTTGTTGGATTACAATTTTTTCGCTCAGATTGCTTCACAATTTCCAAAAAGGAATTTTCAAATTCAATAAAATGATTTTTATTGATCTTCATGCCATCAATCCAATTGACTCTATAATTATTTTTATCGTTTGATTTCATATTCTCCCCTTCTTATGTTTTAAAACAACCCCTTTTTATAATTAATTATAATGTTATTTATACAATTTTTGGGTGATTTACCTCGAAATAGCTCAACTTCTAGGTTTTTGAGTTTCTTTTTTCCTTTTATACTCTCACAGAACACCAAAAAGGTAGTGGGATCACCATTTACAATTATTGGCATATCAAGATCTCCGCAGAAATATTTTTTACCAAGCGACTGGGCCCTAACTCTTTCATTAGCTATCTCCAACAATTGGTCTCCGAAAATTCTTTCAGTAATTATTGGAACAGGAAGAGGCTCACTTACCTCTTTTTTCTCATCTAAACCTTCTTCTACTTTTTCATTATCAAAACTTGGTGCTACACCTGGAATATTATCTCCTCGCTTTTTAGTCCTTCGTATTTCTGTAATTCTAGGTTTTTTTCCTCCAATTGGTATTACCTCAATTTTCTTTTTCATTTGGTATTCATCCAAACCATTAACGATAAGACTTACCGTTTTAAGTCCAGCTTCTTTATATACGTATTCGGCCTTTCTCTCTTCGGAATCTACACTAGCATTATCTCCAAACCTCCATTCCCATGTATCGGCATTTTCAGTTTCGTCGTTTACTATCAAAGTTTCACCGACTTTAATGGTTTTTTGCAATACAAACACAGGATATTTCGTTGAATCTCTTACAATTACTCGTTCCGCAATAGTAATTTCTTTTGATTTTTCACAAAATCCATTTACCATCAATCGAATCTCATAAACCCCAGCTTTCTCATAAAAATGCGTCGGATCTTTGATATATTCAATTTCAGTACCATCACCAAATTTCCAGCTCCATTCTTTAGCCCCATCAGTGTTGTCATTGAAACTTACAGCCTCGCCGGCTCTATAGTCACTCGAATCGTGCGTAAAAAAAACTTCTGCACAGCTTGCATCTTTCGTAATTCGGAATGCCAACACACCGGCCGAAAGAAGAAATGCTCCTATGAATAGATAAATCACTAACTTATCTATATGCTTTGACTCAGAAATATTTTCACTCATATCTTTACTTATTAAGTGCGTTCAATTAATCATTTTACTAAATCTATTAACGCATAAAACAGTCAATTAATTTAGTATTTTTATTTTATATGGAAACACATTTATTGATTTTTTTTCTAGAAAATACATTAAACTACTATTTATAGTATCCCACTCTTCTTTAACCGCAGTGATTTGCTTGTTAGGAGTTAAAACAATCTCTATGCATTGAACAAGTCCTTTATTTAGACTAATGTCCTTTCTATATCCTCTCTCAATACCAACATGAGCAATTTTATCTCCATATAGCTCGTGACATAATGCCTTCACATCTTCCTTTGTCACAATCTTGTCCCTTGACAATAACGATCTTCTGTACGAATTAAGTCTGTCTTGCATATTTAAATCATTCTTTCCACTATGACTTGTCGTCATAAAGTAACTATTTCTAGGCTTCATACCAACTCCTTTATGTAGGGTCAAATCACTTCCCGCTTTAACATTGTTGGCAGTACTCCCAGTAGTCGTCCAATACTCTACAATTAGATTTTCTCTGGATTTATAAGGCTTTAAGGTTACATAACTCGTTTGGGTTATCTCATTCGAAGTTTCAGACACTTTCTTATCTAATAATGAGATGAGTTGATTTAAACCTTTAAGATTAGCATGCAAGAAGTCATTGTTCAAGAATGAAAATGAAGCACTTTCGTCTTTCAATAATTCAATTAGATGAACAATGTACTCTTTGGCCTTTCGCTTGTCCAATTTCCCCACATTATTACTTCTCATCACGAAGGTTCCTTTATCCGAATCGGAGTTGCCCTTACTCCTCGCTTTATACTCCTTTCCCTCCGTATTCACCATAGACTTCATGTCGAAAAATAAATCTTCAGTTTTGATTGGAAGGATATTTATATATTCTTTAATTTGGTTCGTAAAGCTATTTAGCTCTCTATTCATAGCTGGAAATGAATTCAACGAACAATACACATTCTTTAAAATGTTATTGTTTATTATTCGCGGAAAAACAAGCTTTATCCACCTAATATTTCCACTAGCCTTTATTTTATTTGCCTCAAAAATCATTTCTACCTCATCGAATTTCGATTCAGTGACACCTTTTTCTTTCTTGATGGATTTTGTTGTGATATAGTGGTGATTATAACCATTGATAATTTGACTACATATATTATTAGTTTTACTAGAAACGTCTTCAAAAATACTACTTAAGTTTATTTGCTGCCCTTTATCACTATTATAGAGGCCTTGTATTGATCTCACTTTAGCGTAATCAACAGCCCATTCTGCATCTCTTAAATGGTGATAAAATAAATCCTCATTTTCAACGTCCTGTAATTCAAAGTAAAACGATAAATCCTCAAGAGGTATTGTGTTTTGACTGCTATTGAGACCTATATAGAGTGCTGATGGTTCCAGTTGGGAATCGTTAAAGTCTTGAACAAGAATTTCTCGTTTCTTTTTTTTTCCAAGTTGAATCACCGTATTTCCTGTTGCAATATATTCGACTTTTGCATTCACCAAATTAAACTCCTGAACCGGCGAAAAATATAGTTCAGTCTGTTTTACAGAGGTCTTTTTCACTACTTCCTCTTTCCTGAACTTAAATTGAAACTCAGGCTTTACTTGGGTCACAGAATCGCTAGGGTCGGCATATAAAATGGCCCGAGCCGGTGTTGGGCCATCTACCGAATCTGGTGTCATTAACTGAATAACCTTCTCCGTTATCCTCGTTTGAGCCCCATCTACTTCACTCGATATTTTTTCAATTTCTGATGCACAAGCAGATATAAGCAATGTAACTATTGGATCAAAAGACATCTCGATCTCATTTGCTGCAACTCCCCAAAGACTGGCAGCCTTCTTTATCATCCTATTCTTTATCTGCTCTTTTGTATTCTGCTCCATATGTTACTAATACGATAAAGGTCCAATGTAGAAATACTCTAAGTATGAAAATGCTTCGCTTGTCCTTGTCACTCTCGCCTTAATTGTAATATCCACTCTTCTTTTAATTCTGTTAGATTCCTCCATACCTGTTAACTCCTCCTGCTTCATTCTAACAGTTACCCTAACACTATTCAATCTTTTTTCGTGCCTTTTAATTGATTCATTTAAAGAATCTTGAATAAGGCCAGTCAATTTTTTGCTGCTTTTTAAATTATCGAAATCGATAATCCAAATAGAACACCCAAAAGACTCATCAAAAGTACATTCTCCAAAGTAAGAAGTGTTAATTAAATGCAAATAATGTGATATCGATTCGTTTAGATCACATAAATCGTGTGATTTAGAACTAATTAGATCTTTTACATTGAGCGGAAGAGAGTAATAATTATTCATTTTTAATCAAAAAGGGACGCTAATTTTCTGTAATATTTTTTTTTAAATTTGTAAATTACCGTCGAAATCGCTGTAAATATAGTAATATTCATTCTCTGTTTTAACATACTTTTGATATATACCTGAAAGATTTATTCAAATAGACTTGATTTCGCTATGCCATTTTTATTATCTTTACAGACCATTTGTTAATTTATGCAAACCTGCGAAAGCAAACTTAATCAATATGAATAAACTAGTACTAACCCTATTATTTATTTTCGTTTCGTTCTTTAGTTTTGCCCAGAGTCCAACGTTTTCTGGCTCGGTGACTGAAGAAGAATCTAATGTGAAAATGGAAGCCGTGATAGTGAAAATTGAAGGGACAGCCATTGCAAGTACTACTGACGAACAAGGAAATTTCGAATTTAAGTCAATAATACCTACCGGGCAACAATATATCACCGTAACTAAAGAGGGTTACGAAATGGAAATTATTCCTATTGACTTTATTCAGGGAAGGAGTCTAAACTTGACGATTGAATTAAAACTGACTAATGAAGAAAAGAAAAGAAGGAAAAAACTTAACAAAGATTCCGATAAACTAGCTAAGCAAGAAGCCAAAGCAAAAGAGAAAAAGCTTAAAGAGATTCGAAAAGAGACAGAGAAGAGAGAAAAAGAGCTCGCAAAAAAGAAAAAGAAACTTGAAAAGAAAAACACAGGTATCGTTGTTACTTATGGTGTCGTAAATCCCTTAGGTGAAGTCCTTCCAGATGAGACAATGACAGAAACTTTTGAAACTAATGTCTCAAATGATATTGATTATACAGAGCTCCAGAATAAATATGCCACTATTATTGGCGTTAGCCCATCGGAGATTTCAAATACTACTCTTTATAAGTTTATTGATGGCTGGATGGGGACACCTTACAAATTAGGTGGATCTGAGAAAGATGGCATTGATTGTTCCTCTTTTACCCAAAGACTTTATCAGATGGTTTTTGAGGTCTATATTGCTAGAACAGCTCAGGCACAAGCGGATTCGAAGAAAATAATACAGTTTCAGCCTCCCGCCCTTCCGGCAGAAAATGATTTCGTATTTTTCTGGCAAGATAATAATGAGACTGACGACTCAATTGGTCATGTAGGGATTTATTTAGGAAACAATAAATTTATCAGTGCAACTTCTACACCAACCAATGGTAAATCGGGAGTTAAAATAGATGATTTGTCTAAGCCTTATTGGAAGAATAAGTTCTGCTGTTTTGGCAGAATGGATCTAGGAAAATAAGATCATGACTTCTTGATGAAACCAAATGCGCAACAACTTGAGAATATATTTTCAGAGCTGATATCTGTTTATGAAAATTTAAAGGCGGAGGTGCTTATTGCTGAAATTCAAGAAAAATCGGAGCTTTCATCGGAAGATTTTGTCATAGCTAATAAAAGTACGTTTTCGAGACCTTATCGCCGTGATATCATAAGCGTAGATAATATTGTTAATGAAAATAAAATCACCTTCAACTTATCAAGAAATGGTATTTATGACACCTTGCCTGAAGGAGTATTTCATGTCCCAAAAGGAGCCCAGGACTCCTCGTTATATTTAGCTGAAAAAAAAATAGCCAAGGAAGAAGAAGAAGCTGCGAGGTCATTTTTTTCACCTATAGAAAATGAATTTTTCCACCAAAGACTAAGAATTGAACGCAGTGAAAGGGAACTTCTAGATGATTTTTATAATCTTAATGATGATTTCTTAATTGATTTCTGGAATATCGATAAGCAAGTTCCCAAAAAATATTTACTTAAACTCATCAAATTATTACCGCATAGTCATAAGATATCTGGAGATTTTGAACTAACAAGATTGTGTTTGGAGAAGGTTTTAGGTGAGAAAGTGGTTTTCGAGAGAAAGTTCGAAAATAATATGAGGACCGAAAATAGTGACGTGCAAGATGTTCATAAAACTGGCCTTCAATTAGGCGTAAACAGTGTGCTCAGCGGTAATGACAACATCATTCTTAGCCCTGTTTTAAAGGTGACTATCGGACCTATTTCAGAAAAAAATATAAATAACTATTTAAAAAAGGACGGGGTTTTAAAATTTATTAATACTTTTTACAATTATTTCGTTCCAATGGAAATTGAAGTAAGTACAAAATTCGAGGTCAATAGCGAACTGGGATTTGTATTAGATGATACGAACGAAGTAATTATGGGAATTTCAACAAAAATATAGACAAAAAATAATGGGATCGATTGGTAATATCGCAAGTGGCGACATATTTAAACTCAGCATTGGGCTAATGATTATTGGTAGCTTGATAATGATGCTAGTCACTAAATTGCGGAAGTTGTTTACTAAGAGTAAAAAACAGGCAATAATTTATGCTATTTTTATTTTGGTAAGCTTTGCGTTGATAGGCCTATTGAGCTCCGCTAAGGTCTTAAACGACACCCCTTTAAATAGTTTTATTGGATTTCAATTTCTCTTTTTTGTTTTAGGAATATTACATCTTTATATCCTGAGAAAGTATTTCCCCAGTTTGTCGGAGGATAAATCAGCATTCTTTTCTGAGTTTCTTTTTACGTTGGCATATGCCTGTCTTGGTATTATTGGCTTTATTCAAGTGGTAAATAGATTTAATTCTCCATATAGTTATATATTCATATCGTCGACGATATTATTTATGATACCAACGATGTTCGTTAAGCTGTACGAGTTCGCAATGATAATTGTACTCCCAATATATGATAGCTGGGAATTTCCTTTTAATAAGAATATTAAAGATCCAACGAAGGAAGAGTTAATAAATCCTCGGGTTATTAGTTTTGAGTTTAAAAAAGGGAAAGACGACACGGATATGACTAACTTCAGGGTAAAAGCTCCTAGAGGCATGGAATTTGGCAAATTGTTTTATTTTTTCTTAATTGATTATAATGAAAGACATCCTGAAAGTCGTATCGAGGTAGTTGAAGAGAAGACGGAGCAACCTAGCGCATGGGTTTTTTATTTTAAACCTAATTGGTACAGTTCGATAAAACATATAAACTTCAATCATACAGTTGCAGCAAACAGTATTAAAGAAGACTCTGTGATCATCTGTAGACGCGTTAAAAATCTTGCTGTAATTAGTGACGAAGAAAATACAGAAAACATGGCTAAGAGCGAGTAAAACTCTCGATACCAGCTTCTAAATTAATATCGTCATACTATATCCTGGGTCCATCATTTTCCAAATTTATTGAAGTCCGCCTATTCGATTCTTAAATTGGTTCTTTTATTTATGAACGTACCTTTATACAATTGATTCTTTCTTATTAAAAAAAATACTCCTGATTAATTATTCTGCTTTCTATTAATTGAAATGGACAATTGGTGGTTTCAAATAATGCTTTAAAACACAGGAGGAAGAGGTTTACTTCAAAATAATTTATTAAATAATATCTCATATTTGCTAAAAGATGTATTTCAACCATAAAACAAAACGTTAATCTAATTTAGGTGAGAAACTTATTCGTTTCTTTGGTAGTCTTACCAGTGTTATTTAAATTTCATATAAATATTAACCAATTAAATTTTCAGAATATGTCATTTAAAGCTAGATTAGAAGTAGGGAATGAAAAATTCATTATCCTAGATTGTTCATACGCATTATATCAAGAAACAGATGCAACAGGAAGACCTTCGTCTGTCACAAGAGGAGGGACAATTAACTTTTCTGTGGAATCCACAGATAAGACATTTCTTTCTGACTGGATGTTCAACAATTTTGAGCGTAAAGATGGTAAAGTTATTTTCTTAAAAAGAGACACCGATGCAACCTCTAAAACATTGGAGTTTAAAGAAGCTTATATGATCTCATACTCAGAATCTTTTAGTGGCACAGGCGGAATGCCAATGATTGAAACTTTTACGATATCTGCTTTGTCTATTAAGCTTGGAACTGGAGAACACATAAATGAGTGGGTGTAAACCTTCGAACTCTTTAAAAAAATAATTCAAATAAGGGCGTGAAATACAACACACCCTTATTTGTCTGTTTACAACTCAAACACTCTAAACTATGTCATTTTTAGCGCAATTAATTTTTTCAGGTGGTAGTGCAGAAGAAAGCACACATAATGTTTTGAAATGTTCCTTTGAATTTAATGTTGCGACAGATCGACGAGGGAAGCGCACAGAGGATTTAAGAGGAGGGCAAATTTCTGTCCAGATAGAATCTAGTCAAAAAGATGATTTTCTTCAATGGATGGATGATAAAAAGGAGTTCAGGGATGGTGAAATAATTTTTTACAAACGGGATATGATGGCTACGGCAAAGAAGATCACTTTTACCAGTGCAGATTGTATTCACTATTCTGAAGAATTTAATGCAGATGGCGACGTCCCGATGAAGACAAGACTCGTTATTGCCCCATGGTCAATGGCGATTGGAGAGACTGAGATTACATTATGGGAAGAGGTCACTGGCCGCTCGCAATAATACGAGCTCTAGAGGAAGAACAGTAGGCTGCGAAAATTGCTCAATAAAATCTAATAAATTGTTTTAAAAATTGCTTTATGGGTTTACATGCCAGCACTGAAATATATCTATTTGGAGGATTATTTACTACTCAGTTTAATTCATTTTCCCTTTACCAGGAAATAGGCAACCACCATCATTTGGAAATCGCATTCCGAACAGATGAATTTGAAGAACTTCTTAAAGGTAAAGAAACCTCATCACTATTTGCAGAGAAAATTTCAATACAGATAACGGACGATGTATCCAATCAAATGTTAAAATTCGTTGGTTTTATCACTCAAGTAAACAAAACAAAAACAGACCATAGCGGAAGTGGCGACGAAATTATCATCTTCGCTATGAGTCCTACCATTTTTGCTGATAACGGACCAGATTACAAATCGTTTATAGATAAGTCACCGTCAGATATAGTTAAGGCGGTATTGGGTGATTTTAGTGAATTAAAGACTAAAGTCATTAACTACCCTAATAAACTTCCTTACTCTGTGCAACACAACGAAAGTGCTTTCCAATATGTCTGCAGATTAGGTGCACAATACGGGCAATGGTGTTATTATGATGGCAGTACGTTCATTTTTGGAAACCCTACTTCTGGTGATACAGCTGTGAAACTGGACTACCAATATGATTTACTAGAATTTAATTATACAGAATCCCCTCAACCAACTGAATTTACATATAGCACCTACGATATTTCAACAAAAAAGAATCTTTCTTCTTCTGATTCTTTTGGGGATAATACACTTAAAGGTAATAAGTTAAGAGACGCTAATACCAATCTCTGGCTTAATGAACCTACTGGCCGCGGTAATTTAAACGCTGTCGCTAAGGTACAAGCTGAAGCTTTAGCCATCAATCAAGTTCGGTTTACTGGCAGCAGCACCAATCCAACACTTCTTTTGGGAATGAAAATTGAAGCATCGGGAACGGGCGATGCAGATGGAAAAGGCGAAATAGAAGGAACCTTTCGAATCATCAAAATCTCGCATTCTTGTAATGAAATTGGTAATTATCAGAATCAATTTGAAGCAGTTTCTACGAAACATGATACGTATCCGTACACTAACGTTCTAGCATACCCGGTAAGTCAAAATCAAATAGGACAAGTAGTTCAGACACATGACGATCCAGATGAACTGGGACGAATTCAAGTGAGACTTTCCTATCATGCCGACTCAGAACCCATTTGGATGCGTATGCTTACGCCGCATTCCGGAAAAGAGCACGGCGTCTATTTTCTTCCCGAAGTAGGTGACGAAGTATTGGTAGGATTTGAAGGGAACAATGCTGAGCATCCCTATGTAATGGGATGTCTATACAATGGAAAAGATAAGCCACCCCATGTGCCGGATGAAAAGAATACATTAAAGACAATTAAAACCAGAAGTGGACTAAGTATTCAATTTAATGATGAAGATAAAATATTCACAATTGAAACTCCTGGCGAGAATACCATTGTACTTGATGATAAGGAAAAGAGTATCATAATAGCTGATCAAAATGGTAATAAAATAACGATGGGTACTAGTGGTATTACAATCGATAGTTGTAAAGATTTAATTTTGAAAGCACCAGGTAACGTTAATATTACTGCCAAAATGAATATTGACCTGAAAGCTTCTGTCGATGCAAATATGAGTGCTGCAAATATTGCACACAAAGCAGATGCAGCCTTTAGCGCAAAAGGCAATGCGACAGCTGAGTTAAGCGCATCTGGACAAACCACCTTAAAAGGTGCCATGGTAATGATAAACTAACACTAAATAAAATAAAAAATGCCACCAGCAGCAAGATTAACAGACATGCATGTCTGCCCAATGCAGACACCAGGCGTACCTCCTATTCCTCATGTTGGAGGACCCATAGTTGGCCCTGGAGTGCCAACAGTACTTATTCAAAAAATGCCGGCAGCCGTAGTAGGAGACTCATGCGTTTGTGTTGGACCACCAGATTCTATTGCCAAAGGTTCGGCAACAGTAATGATTGGAGGAAAACCAGCTGCAAGAATGGGAGACACGACGGCACACGGCGGTTCTATTACTCTGGGGTGTCCAACAGTACAAATAGGAGGTTGACAGCGGCTAGTTGTCGCCTAATATTTGAAGTTTACTGAAATTTCTAAATAGACACGCCTTTCAAAATCATCAACGGCACAGTTGTGACCTATATTCTTGCTTAATTCTCGAATTCCCAACCCCTCAGTAACACCAGCTATCAAACAACACAATACGCTGTTTTTCAATTCTAGGAGAAAATTTTTGGCAATTCTTATGGTATTAGCATTTCTAATAATCCAAAGATTTATAACTAAATCCTTGTTCGGGGCTATACACTACATCTAATATGCCAAAAATAAAAAAATTGGAAGATGTATCTTTTATCAACCTTATGGCGATATCCAATACACATTCCAATTTATTTTTATCTTTCCAAGTTTTGAAATCGAGCTTTGTAAAAACCGTCTTATTGATTTCATCTGCAGTACGTGGAAAAACTCTCGTGAATTACAAAGACTTAGTTATTTACCTTAAGTCAATTGTCAATTTCTAAATACTATTGTTGTTCGTATTCAGATTCCCAATCGGTTCCATCATCTCCTTTTTGACCATCCATTTTAATCATAAAGTTTTTAGCCGGGAAATAAGGTGTCATGTGAATATCCAAATGAACTTTATCCTTTTGATGTGGATCTTGTTCGAAACGTTTGATAGAAAAGTTTTCGATCAATTTATCTGGACCTGTAATTGAATCAAGGAATTTAACAATTTGCCCCATCAGTTCTTTACGAGTTCTAGCATTGAAGTTCTCGAACGCTCTTCGATTTAAGAAATCCATCAATACCTTAGTAACATAATCGAATACACGAACCACAGAATAAGTTTGTAGTCCTAAGTTATCACCATTGAACAATGTCTTAGCTGAAAACGCCATCACTTTGCCATATTCATTCACCATTGGCACCAAGCCCATTTTCTCTAGCTGAGCAATATCACTCTTCTTAAGATCAAAACGAACACCATCTACTTCATTCATACCACCAAACTTCTTACCAGCAGTTACTTGAGACATCAAGGTACTATAAATTTTACCTGCCAATGCACCTGAAGGTGGAATGTATAAATCCTCTTCCTCACCTACTTCATCAAACTTACCTCTACCTACTAACCAGTTACAAGACATCATAACATTTGATCGATATTTGTCTCCTCCTGTTAAATTCGCAGCTTCAAACATCTCCATTACATCATCCGGTTCATCTAAGTGTTCGAAATCTGTTACAAGCATCACTTTATTGTCGTGGGCAATCTTTGCCCATTTCTCAACTACTTTATTAGAACCTAAATAACCAGGAATCACAAGTAATCCGTAATTTTCTCTTAAGTCTAAACGATCGTAAGCACTAACTAACTCTTCCGAAATGGCATCAATAAAACGCGTATTATCTAAATCTTTCATTTGATCTAAATCAGCATTTACAATAGAGATGTTCTTAATCTTATCTGATTCGGAATTCTTATAAAATAAAGAGACAGATCTGTAAGAACGCTCTAATTCTCTAGTAGCTTCAATCGCTTTTCCTAAATTCGTTTTTAAGGAGTTTTCAGCTGTAGCAGCACTCTCCTCACAGATTCCCACCATCTCTGAAACCTCCTCAGAACCGGATAAAATATTCGACCAAATTTCTAAGGTTTTCTTTAGTGTTTCTCTATCCTCTTTCTTGGACATTTCAGTTAAGAAGATTCTCTTTCTTGCTTTACGTTCAGGGTTCATATTTTGAACACCCTCTATAGCAGCTTCAAGTAAATCGAAACCACCAAACTTTGTTAATTTATCACTACTGTCTTTTAAGAATTCAGCAGGATTTTCTACGGGAGTAAATTGTTGTTGATTAGCAGCCATTTTTATTTATTTTCTTCAATTTCAGTTAATAATGCACGAATCGAGTCCAATAAAGCTTGCTTCGCTTCAGGATCTGCAATCGCAGTTTTAAGTATTTTATTGGTTTTAAGTTGCTTTACAACTTTTACGTATTGATCTTTT
>Ga0075467_10002049_pt1 | contig 16122 bp, 13 predicted proteins | sample DEB08_DNA_9_FD_75067 | JGI IMG/M metagenome (GOLD analysis project Ga0075467, IMG submission 75067) | Aqueous microbial communities from the Delaware River and Bay under freshwater to marine salinity gradient to study organic matter... | ecosystem: Environmental > Aquatic > Marine > Coastal ... | reverse complement strand
GCATATCTGTCTTTAGATATAATAGCCCCTGTTAAAGCATATTCGCTAGTTTCGTCTACTAACTTTAAAGTTTCCGAAAAAGCATCATCTTCATAAACGTAAATTGTAATCACTGGTCCAAAAAGCTCCGTACACATGGTTGTGTATTTTGGGTCTTTGGCAAGAATAACCGTAGGTTCAATAAAGTATCCTTTGCTTTTATCGTAGTTACCACCAACTACAATTTCAGCGTCTCTATCACTTTTTGCGCCATCAATAAATTTCGCTAGTTTATCAAAAGAACCTTCGTGGATAACAGCAGTAACAAAATTGCTCATATCTTCAGGAGATCCCATTTTAAATGAGTTCACGTCTTCTATAACATATTTTTTAACATCTGACCAAAGACTTTTTGGAATGTAAGCTCTTGATGCCGCACTACATTTTTGTCCTTGAAATTCAAATGCACCACGAACAATGGCTGTAGCTACTTGTTTCGCGTCAGCTGATTTGTGAGCGACGATAAAGTCTTTTCCGCCCGTTTCACCAACAATTCTTGGGTACGTTTTATAGTTGTGAATATTGTTTCCTATTTGTTTCCAAAGCTCTTTAAAAATGAATGTAGAACCTGTAAAATGTAATCCTGAAAAATCTGGACTTGCCATAACCGTGTTGGTAATCATCACAGGGTCTCCAAAAACAACATTAATAACGCCAGGAGGCACACCAGCTTCTTCAAATACATCCATAATTACTTTGGCAGAATACACTTGACTATCACTGGGTTTCCAAACCACAACATTACCCATTAAAGCCATACATGCTGGTAAATTCCCAGCAATAGCAGTAAAGTTAAAAGGAGTAACGGCGTACGTGAAACCTTCTAAAGGGCGATATTCAATGCGATTCCAAGCATCACTAGTGCTTTCTGGTTGCTCCATGTAAATGTCCGTCATAAACTGAACATTAAAACGCAAGAAATCTATAAACTCACAAGCAGCATCAATCTCCGCTTGGTGTACAGTTTTAGATTGTGCAATCATAGTTGCTGCATTAATTTTAGCTCTATAAGGACCAGCAATTAATTCAGCAGCTTTTAAAAAGATAGCAGCACGCTGTTCCCATGGCATTAGAGACCATGTTTTTCTGGCTTCTAAAGCGGTTGAGATTGCATCATCAATATGTTTTTGTTCAGCTACATGATATGTTCCTACAACATGTTTATGATCGTGCGGTGGAGACATGGTTCTGGTATTTCCAGTTTTTACATCTTCACCATTTATATAAAGAGGAACGTCAATTTTACTATTAAACATCGCTTTGTATGTCTTAGCAACTGCATCACGTTCTGGTGATCCAGGAGCATAAGATTTTACAGGTTCGTTAACAGCAATTGGTACACTAAAAAAGCCTTTTCCCATGATTTTTTATTTTTTGTTATTGAATTTTCAGTAAATGTGCTGCAAATTTACGAATATTTAAATGATTATTTAAAAGCAAGTCTTTTTAAAACTAACTTAAATTTTATTTATTTTTTGTAAGTTGCTAACCCGTTTTAAGACTACTGGTTTTATGTGCACAGTTACAATTATTCCAACGAAAAATAACGATTTTGTTTTAACTTCAAATCGAGACGAAACTCCTGATAGAGTGTCTTTAGTTCCCGATTTTTATACTATTCACGATACTAAATTGTTGTTTCCAAAAGACAAAAAGGGAGGGACTTGGATTGGTATCAGTGAAAAGAATCGAGTAGTTTGCGTGCTTAATGGCGGCTTTGTTAAACACGAACGACAATCAAGTTACATAAAGAGTAGAGGCATCGTGGCTAATGATTTCATGGTTTGTGATGACATTATTACAACTATAGAAGATTATCATTTTCAAGATATTGAACCATTTACCATTGTGATTGCAGATTGGAATACGAATTTGAAATTCTATGAATTAGTTTGGGATGGTAAATACAAGCATTTTATAGAATTGCCTTTAGAATCAAGAATTTGGTCATCTTCAACGTTGTATTCTGAAGGGATGCAAAGAGAACGTCAAGAATGGTTTGAAAACTTTGAAGTGCTTAGTGACTTGCATGTTGATTCTGTATTAAAATTTCATAGTACTGCCGATATTAATAATATGGATTATGGCATAGTCATGAACCGAGGTTTTGTAAAAACAATGAGTATTACACAAGTTGAAAAATGTGGTAATGACGTTAGTATGCGCTATGAGAACCTTGAAAGTAAAACAGTTACTACTAAAACTTTCAACCTTACTGAAGTAGTCAATGGATAATACGGGTATTATTTTAACGTTGGCATATCCGGATACGATAGTTATGGTTTCTGAAGAATGGTTTTCTCCTTATTTAAGATATATTGGTATTGGTAAAAAGAATTATTTAAGAGCAGGTCATTCTGCTTTGGTTTTGATTGATAAAAAAACTGGCGTTTTAGAATATCATGATTTTGGACGCTATATTTCTCCTGAGCCTAACGGACGCGTGCGTGGCAGTGATACCGATAACGAATTACATTTTCCTATAAAAGCTGAAATAGAAAACGATAAAATAACAAACTTAGACGCTGTTTTAGAGTTTTTAGGAACACATCCTAAATTAACCCATGGTGATGGTGAATTAATAGCTTCAGTTTGTAATGCCATAAATTACAAAAAAGCACGAACGCATATTACTAAAATGCAAGACAAACATTTTATAAGATATGCAGCATTTATTAAAGATGCTTGTAATTGTGCGCGTTTTGTAGCGGATACCTTAATTGCTTCGTTAATAGATTCTAAAATAAAAAAGAATCTTGAAAACTCTAAATGGTTTACACCAAGTACAGTTGGTAATGTATTGCTATCAAATACGGAAAACCATCCTTTTAAAGTTTCTGAAAAAGGTATTATTTCAGAATTTAAGGGTTCTCAAAAAAGTGAAAATATCCGTTGTTTTTTGGATAAGTTAAAAGACCATGACGTTAATTTGGTAGGAACACAAGAGCCAAAACCAGTTGATAGTTTACACGAAAAAGCACAATGGCTTTCTGGTATTGCTGCTGGAGCATGGTTTGAGTTGCATAAAACAGGACATGATGTGGAGTATCATTTTAAGCGTATTTCGCCATATGGAAATATCGATATACATGATACATTTAAGGTTGAAGATGATACTTTTGATTATGATTTAGAATTTGAATTTATACACTATTCTAATTGTAAGTTCTTTCATGTAAAGCAGAGTGGGACCATTTTTAGGTTTGAAAGGATTACGAAATAATATTTAAAAAGTGTTTCGTAATTAAGATCGCGCCGGTACTTATTTTGTTGTGTTGTATTAATTAAATAATGAGATTGAATCACGTTACCTTGATTCCGTTCTTTATACTTTAATTCTAAGTTTTTTAACTTAGAAAACACATGCCATGTTTTATCTAATTTATTCCAATTCATTTTTTTATTAGATGTAATGTTACTGTGTCAAATTATATAAAGCTACCCCAATTGCTTCTCCAGCATTATATATTTGTCCAATAACGAGAATTATTATGATTGTAAGTATTGATAAATAAGTTATTTTTTTATTTTTTGAAAGAGCCTTGTATTTCGTTCTAATTTTGTTCATGTCTAATAATTTTAATTTCTATTGTTTTTTCAATTTGAGTGCGTTCAGCAATGAATGCTAATTTTATTAGCCTTGCGTTAGATTTAAATCGGTCTGTCTGCGTTTAAAAGTATGATTATTCTATCAATTGTTGCAATCTTGTTAAGTTCTGTACTACGCTTTTTTTATACACATATTAAGTCTGTTTTAATGGAACTCAATATCTATAAATGAGAGCAGAAATTTAGGCTAATTTTTATCTCATTTTTTTAAGATTAATGTTGTTGTCATAACTTTTAATTAGAAATTATTGGCAACCTTATTTGTGATGTATATTTTGAAGAATGATGAACCTTATTATGGGCGATTACACTTTCTTTTTCATCATAGTTATTGCCTCCAGTATTTAAATTACGGGCAAAACGAGGGAAATTACTGCTAGATATTTCAATGCGTATACGGTGCCCTTTTTTAAAGTAATTACTTGTAGACATAGGTGTTAAGTCTACTTTATAGACCTTATCTTTCTCCATAAACACTTCTTTGTCATAGCCTTCACGATATCTTATACGCTGTATGGTTTCATCCAAATTATATGCTTTTCCATTGGGGTACACATCGATAAGTTTAATTGTGAAATCGGTGTCTTTTGCATCTGAAGACACGTATAGTGTAGATTCAATAAAACCTGAAATTTCTACACCTTCTTCTAAAACATCTGTGGTGTAAACCAAAATGTCATTTCTGGTTTCCATTTGTTGTTGATCGAAGGCGCCTCCTTTAATTGCATTTCCTGTGCAACATACATTACCTCCATAAGAAGGGACTGGTATCATTGGGTCATAAGTGAAACTATCTGGATTATCAGAATTTGCAATTGTTGTTGTTAATTCTCCATCTCCAAAAAAGCTATTGGCTTTACCATTACTGTTTAAATAATAGGTTATTAATGTAGCCTTTTCTGGTGGCCAAGTTTCTGATGCTTGCCACTTGTTACTTCCCATGGTATAATACTGGACTCTAGGTGTTTTTTCTTTGAAATTATTTTGTTCTCCTTTTAACCACAAATCAAACCAATCGTAAATTTGCTCATCGTAGTTAAGTCTTGCATCGCCAACACTGCGTTCGCCAACTATTGTGTTTTCGCTTGCTCGGGTATAACGACAATGCAAAGTAGGTGCAATTACCAAGTATTGATTATCTCTAATTGTAGCATCTTTTGAATTATTTCTAACATGATTAAATAAAGCTAGATTTGGAGTTATAGACACATCGTACCATGAAGCAAACCAAAAACTTGGAACTCCAATTTCCATATCATCATGATAAATTCCACCATTAAACCAAGCTTGATCATTTGGTTTACGGCGTATCATTTTATCAAAAATCTCATTTTTACCATGTATGTTTTTTAGTATATCCTGAATAGGTAAATGGTTCAACGCTTCAGCCATATCTACTTTCGGGTTTTCAGGGGCTAAATCGTAAAATCTGGAAATTCTAATCAAATCTTCTTGAGTCGCTCCAGCTGGAATACGTGGTTTAAATTTATCATGCTCTACACCATATAACCACGAAAAGAATAACATTTGTTCAGCTCCGCCACGATACCAATTTCCTTGTTCGTTAATTTCACCAACCCGACCCACACCAGCACCATAACCTTGGGGTACCATTGCTGCATGAGAAGGATGGTCTAAAGCCGCAACGGCCATTTGCCATTCTGCGGTAGAAGAACAACCAAGAGTCCCTATCTTTCCATTAGACCAAGATTGATTTTTCATCCAGGTAAATGCATCATAGCCATCTGTTAATGGAACTCCTAGAATATCCCATTCTCCTTCTGAAAAATATCGACCACGTTCATTTTGAACCACATAAGCATAACCTCTTTTAACTGCTTCTATAGCTCTTCGAGCTGTTCGTGTTTTTTGTTCCCCATCTCCCCAAGAATTAAAGTTATAAGGTGTACGAGAAAAAATGATAGGCACCTTTTTATCTGTTTTAGGTCGATATATATCAGTTGCTAATCGGATGCCATCGCGCATTGGCATCATTATCTTTTGGTCTACAATAGCAATTTCAGTAAGTTCTTGAAAGGTTTTGTCTTGTGCCTGTAGGTTAAAATTACCTATAAAGAAATAAGCAAGTATAAACGAAATTAAAATAGTGTGTTTTTTCATTTTATTAGAATTATTAGTAATAAATAATTTATTTTCAGTTAGTTGTTTTTGTATAATTATTCTAAAGAATTTTATCATTGCTTAATTATTGGTTTTAATGAAGCACAACGGTTTGTGTATTTAGAGCGTAAGGGACTAAGGTAACAAATATGGGCTGCTTATAGAAAATTTGGTAGAATTTCAGTAAAACTTTTTAACCACTTTTAATCCTGTAATTATACACGTTGAAGTTAATCGTTTTTATTTATTTTTCTTAGATTTATTTGGGAGTGTTTCGTTCAGGTTTTGCATCATGTCTTTTACCAAAAGTGTTTCTTACACCTGCTGACTTTTTGAAATACTACGACGAAATTATTGCCCAGACAACTGGAAAGATAACGATTGAGGTCAGCGGTATTATAAATTCTCTTGCTCTTCCCATATCACCCATTATAACTCCTGTTAAAATGCGTAAAGGAAATAATATTGCAACGACCAACAATTCAACGACGTTCCACTTAGGTGCTTGATCGGATTTTAATAAAATAAGCACCATTGGAACTGCAAGTACTACTAAAATTGGAATTACCAGCCAAATCAGATAATCAAAAAACCACCCTGAAAATGCTCCTGTATAGAATACAATTAGAGGGATAGAGCATATAAGGTAAACCAATAGCCAACTCTTTAAGCCTTTAGTACTTTCTTTTAATATTAGAGTCTCTTTCTATTTAAATAAATTATACTTCCTATAATTCCAATTAAAAAAATAAGAGAAGTCAAATAAAATAAACCCTCCAGTAATTCTAAATTATCGCTTAGCGACACGCTGGAATATATGGTCTTAATTATTGCATTCACTATTAGGAACATAAATATCATTGTGGATATTCCTGTCAAAACCAAAAAGAGTTTCAAGAAGCCGCTAATTTCAGTATTATTAGCGCTATAAAATAATTTTACTCCGCAAATTGCTAAAAGAAGAAAAAGAAATAGACTGATGTGTTCAAATGGTGTGTACTTCAAAAAACCAGATAAAAAAATAACTACAGCTAATACTAGCATTAGAGATACTGTTCTTTTCATATTGGTTGGTTTTTCATGTACTATAACCGTTCGTATATAAATATTAGCATTCCGAAGGTGTTATCATTTCACATACATGTTTAGCTGACGGCAATTTATTCTTCATTTTTAATAATTTCTTCACCTGCATGGAAATAGTCCTTTGTGTTTTGCTCAATCGCTTTCTTGAGATTTACGAGATTAGCTTCCTCTTGTGCTTTGATCGAGCCTCCCATTAATGCCATTATAGATTTTGAAATCGTACCATTTCCCACTGCAGTAGTGCTTGATTTAATTTTTGTTTTTCCATCCATGGAAATCAGGTAAATTATATAATCCATATTCATGAAGTCGTCCTCAAAAGTCATAGATATAGACTTTTCAGGAACGATATCAGTAATTGTTTCTCGTATACTCATCTGCTGTCCATCGTTATTAAAATAGACTAGTGATACTCCACCTATAGTACCAGGAGTACCGCTAAGATGTTCAATTTTTTGAAATCCAGGTAGCCATTCTGACATCTTCTCTTCATCCTGGATTACTGCCCAAGATTCAGGAGCCGGTTTCTCAACTATTATTTCACAGTCATAAACCAATTTAGGTTTGATGATTCCCATGAAAAAAAATCCAATAATCAAAATGGCAATTAGTCCAAGACTATATTTTAAATATTTCATAATTCTTATAATTTTCATTTTCTATCTTTCACTATTAATTCATCTTTCAATTCTATACGTTTTTTTATTCGCACCAACACCTGTTATAGTTAATGATTTCCATTCTTTTGGAAGAATTGGATTTTTTTGAATAATACCTTCATCGGTAATATCTAAACCACCAAAACCAAAGAGTACACTTTGCAACATGCCGCCTGCTCCAGTTGCAAAGTATGAAAAGTTAGAAGTCGCAACCTCTGACAATGCACCAAACGGAGCTTGTTGATTAGGCACATAACTTTCTTTAAAAAGACGGTAGGCATTTGTTATATCACCTTGCTTTGCATATAATACTGAAAAAATAGACTTACCCATCGCAGGGCCATCTTTTGATAACTTAGGTTCGTAATATTTCAAGTCTTTAATTATAGACTCTTTGTCATTTATAATATTTAGCGGAAAAGAAAGTAAGTTTACATCTGCTTGTTTAATAATTTCACCATTATAATTTTCGTGTTCTTTAGTGGTGCCATCTTGAAGTTTCAGGATTTTAATTTTTTCTGATACCATTTGCCACTCAGGGTTTGGAGCAATTCCAATTTCTCTAGCGGCTTTTGTCGTAAATTCTAAAGCAGTAATTGCAGCCCCATTAGTAAAAGCGTTGTCATTAACGTTAGGAGCAAATTCATTGGCTCCAACAACATTATTAATAGAGTAACTACCATCATTATTTGCAGTAACTCGACTTACCCAAAAATCTGCTACTTCTTTCATTAAAGGGTAACCTTTTTCGGTTAACCATTTTTCGTCCTGTGTAACACGGTAATAGTTCCAAAATGCAATTGCTATATCTGCAGTTATATGATGTTCAAACGGACCAGTAAGCGCAAAAGGAGGTGTAGCTTCCTCTCCAGTATCATCACTTTCCCAAGGAAACATTGCTCCTTGATAGCCATAATTTAGTGCTTTCTTTTTTGCAGCCTTTAATCGGTCAAAACGATAATTAACCAAAGAGCGAGCAATATCTTGATTGAACATTAGCAATGGTGGAAACATCCAAAGTTCGGTGTCCCAAAATATATGACCGTTATAGGGTGTTTGCAATGAGAGCCCCATAGGCGCGATACTTAAATCGGAATCTCCACGACCAAAAGCATATAAATGATATAATGCTAATCTAACGTCTTGTTGAGATTGTAAATCCCCTTCAATAATAATATCCCCTTGCCATAATTTATTCCATCGCGTTCTATGCTGAGCTAGTAGTACTTCTTTTGAATTTAATAAATTGAAGATGACCATTCTTTCTGATTCTGATTTTGGATCCGAAAAATCTTTAGAAGTGCATTGAGCTCCGGTCCAAGCAAAATCTAAACTTTCATTTTTATTTATGCTATAATCAAATGATAAGGTGTTTTCATAGTCTGATATAACTTTATGATTTAGTTCTGGTCTCTGGTGTTCTCTAGACGAGTTTATTTTGTGCCATATGAATGTACCCGATGTGCTAACTAGATGTTTTCCAAATGGGCTTTTCGCAACTGATTGCAAAATAGGCATCGTGGTTTCGACATCTCTTAATATTTGAAAAGTATTTTTTGGAGTTTGATACTCTTTTGGTGTTAGGATTTTTCCTGTAATTTTCACATCGATTTCTTTAATAGCCTGAACACTAATGTCTATGTATCCAGTGTACTGCATATTGCGAAGGGCATAGACTGTAGAAGAAATTATTGCCTTGTCTTTGTATTCAAAATTTGTGGTTAACGCAGCACTTTTCATATTCATTGTTTGCTGCCAGTTTGAGATATTATCTTCTGTTATTTTTTCGCCATCAATATACAAATCAAGGTTACCGAAATTCATACCGTGAAGAATCTGACTTACTTTTAAGTTAGGGTCTACATCATAGACATTGTTTAGCACAACGTGTTGAATTTGAAGAGGCTTTGAAGAGCTCAACATCCCTATTCTACCATTTGCAATGGCAATTCCAGTATAATCTAAATTCTCTTTTGTACTTATATGCCATCCATCATTCTGAGCGGTTATAGTTGAACTTGAGATTAAGAATAATAAGCAAAGTATTTTTTTCATTACTGTTTTTTTTAAATGATTACCAGGGTTTGTATAATTGGTCGTTTTCTTGAAGCTTATAATTTATTTATTGTCTTTTAAAGGAATTATCCATATGTTTTTTTCTAGATCAATAGCTCCTCCCAGTTCTTCTCTTACAACTCTATCTGTTACAATCAATCCTTTTTCAGCCATTTTCTCAAAAGAGTCGATACCTTCATTAGGGAAGTTTTGTCGTGTTCTGTGAATATTATATTGATTTGAGAATTTTCTATCGAAAGCTTTTTCTATGCCTTCTTTTCCAATCATAAAGCCAATTAATCCACCCCAAGTGGCCGTTGGATTATCCGAGTCCCAACCGGTTAACGTTCCAATTTTTATGGTTTTCTCTAAGTTACCTTCTCCGTAAAACAAGCTTACTAAACTTGCAGCAAAGTTAATTCCTGCTGCAAAGCAGCCATTACAGTATAAGTTTTTTGAAGTCATACCGTATCCGTCTTTCTGCTGAACCTGGTATCTGTAGTAGATAGAATCTCTTGTTTGTTCCCATGGAATACCAGACTCATACAATGTTTTTGTGTAATCGAACATATGGGCCGGATATGTGGTATCAGGAAGAAATTTTCTTGCTTGATTTGCCATCCCATATATTTGCTGGCTGATGGGTTTATTGGAATCTATCTTAGAAGCCAATGAATGCATGGCTACATAGAATTTTGAAATGTATTCAGACTCTTCTCTGGCAGTCGTCTGAATGGGTAAATGAGCAATTTTCAAGGCAATATCTGGTCTGGCGGGGGCAAATAATCCAAATATCTCTGTGGTTAATTGTGCATCGATCATCTCAAAATGTTCGTTATTATTTGGGTTTCCTGTTTCAGGAGGTAAAAACCCTTCCTTCATTAGATCAAATGCTTTTTGATTGGATACCCATAGAAAATTTTCCTCTTCATGCTTTATATGTTTTAACCAGCCATCACGTATTTGTCTAGGAGTTAAAATGCTATTACCGTATGTGTAAAGAAGATGCTGGTACATATATTCTATGTCGGTATCGTCATCCGATCCCCATATTTCATTGGTGTCTTTAAAAACAAAATCTATGGTAGGAGATAAGTCACTTGGAATACCTTCTCCCCATATACTGGGTTGATCTGGTTTACCCCAATCTTTTCTAGTGTAAAAATCTCCTGTTTTAATTTCTCCGATATTACCAATTTTATCCATCTCTGTAACCAGTCCAGTCCAATTGGCAATACATTGTCCCAACCAAAAACCATATAATTGATTTTTAAATTTATCTCGAGAGATTCGAATATATACTTCCTCTTCTTGGATAGAGTTAGTCTCTATTTTATCCTTTTTCTTGGTTATAGTTTTGCATGCTGACAACATAATCAAGAAAAATATTATTAAGACATAGTATTTCATAATAACTACTACCCGTTTTTTTATGGTTAGTTACATTGGCGAGGTTAAAGTTAGTAAATAGAAAACGAACCACAGGGAAATTCGCAGGATTTCCCGAGTATACAGAGGCTATAGCAATTAATTATACAAGTTAATGGTGGTAGTATTTATTTCTCAAATAAAATAGAAATCAATCTTGGAAGTCCGTTTTGATTATTTTCATCGAACCACTCCTTCATTTCTAGTAATTTCAATCCATTGTTTTTAGCATTGTCAATATATTCCGAAATATGATGAATATAAACTTCTAATTCCATTGTATCGTTTTCAGTTTCATAGTGTACTTTACTTCCTGAATACTAATTAAATGGGTGCGATTCGCTTAAAAAAAACAAACCACTTTTCTTTAATTTTAGATTTGCTTGATTAAAATTACGAATAAAATTATGCTACGTCTTTTCATCATAATTTAAACATTTCATCTTTTGATATTTTTATTCCGCAAAGGTTTAATTACACAAAACGCTTATTTTAAAATCAGTAGCGCATTAATATGCATTTGCTTTTCAGAATGAAAGATACTTAATTAAAACAAAAATGGCAGTTCAGTTTATTCGCCAAACCGTTATTGCTTTTATATATTATTAATTAACTCCCAACTAGATATCTGCTATAATTTGGAAATATTCTTTTTATAAACAGCGTTATAATTAAGGAAATAAAAAAGACAAGAGATGCAACCATACAATAGAGTATAAATGAATTTGAGGTGAACGAAAAATCTAATTTCCATTTTAATATTCCAATAACCCAAATTACAATTCCATGTATAAAAAACACACCAAAGCTGTTTGCTGCAATTATTTCTAAAAATCTAAGTTTATAGTTTTCAAAACGATTTAAAAAAATCATAAAAAAGAGACACAAAAGAATTTTTTGAATAATCATCAAATCAATTCCGCCAAAAGTAAATGGGTCTTTATGATAGTTTCCCAATTCTCCAATATATGCCTGAAATATTGCAAGAGAAAAAGCAATACTTAAAATATAAAATTCCTTTCCTTTAATTTTGGAATGCAGAATATTTTTGTTTTCTGAAGATATTATACCAAACAAATAAATAGGCGAAAAGTAAAAAACATTTTGAAAAACTGAAAAGACATTATATTCTATTCCTTCTAATGATTTGTGAATAAAAACTGAACAAATTAGCAGAAAGAGAGTTATTAATATCGAGGTTTTCAGCTTGAGTTTTATGAATCGAACAAAAAGTGGGGACATCGCAAAAACGATCATAATGAAAGGAATATACCAATAGCCACTAAAACTATGATCAACCCCAGTAAGATAATGACGAAATATAGGAAAGGCTAATAATTCTTCATATCGAAGAGAAAGAGTATTTGATGATAAAATACCACTGATGCAAATCTCGAGAAGTAAATAAACTATTGGAATTGTTGACAAAACAAGATATGGAACTAAAATGTATTTCGTCTTTTTTATCATAAATCTTTTAAATTCAAACTTTTTATAAAAAATATGATGAAACAAGAAACCAGAAATAAACACAAAAAATGAGGTTCCTCCTTGAGTCAAGTTTTGAATTGTATAGCCTAAGATTGAATTAAAATTATAATCAACTAGATATATACAATGACCAAAGACAATAAATATAATCGAAATACCTCTAAAATAGTTTATTGAGTTTACGTACATATATTAACTTTTAATACAATTTTAAAATGCCATAAAAGGGGTTGGAGATTCGTTTCTTGGTTAAGCAACGAATTTAGTAAATACAAACCGAATAGAAAATCCGAGAGGATTTTAGAAAGTATACATGGACTAGCAATTAATGTTATATGCTGTTGGGCAAAGTGTTTTTTTCATATTTATTATGAATTGTTATTATTGCTAATCCAAAAAGAACCGCTGAAACAATTAATATAGTACTAATTAATCCGCTTACTCCAAACGACATTCTTATTAATATTGTGGAAATAACAAACCCAGAGTTTCTGATAATTTTATGAAACTTGTCTGTATAAAAGAATGAAATTAGAAGTAGTACAACATCTATTAAAATTAGTACTGTAAAAAATTGATCAAAAAACAGATTGTTAATACTTTCAAATGTTGGTAATTTATTAGAAGAAATGGAGATTCCTGTAGACCAATCGATGAGCGTATATAAAGCCATGACAAAAAACAGTGGCACCAAAATAATAGCAATTAACTTTTTCTTTTTGACAAATCTTTCAATAATAGGTTTACTACTTGTTTCTTGGACTGCTTTTTGGTTTCCTTGCTTTTGAAATAGAAATATTAAATAAAAAAGTAAAAGCGAAGCAACTAAATCGTAGGTAAATTGCAGATCACCTTTTATTTCAAACCAATTTGTAGAAAGTTCTAAAGCGGATAAATCTTTAAATAATTTACGGATAATAATTAGTGTAATAATCTCGTACTGTTTTGTTATATAGGTGGTAAAAGATTTAGGTAAGTAATAAATTAAGAGATAAACCTCATAAATAAGAATAAAGGAAAATGGGGTATAAACAGCTGATATAGGATTTTTAAGCAATTCTGAATTTGATGGAAAATCTATAAAACCAAATTTCATTAAATAGATTATTGCCAAATGGATAAAAAAACTACTTATCGCCACTTTGAGAATAATATTTTCAGTTTTTCCGCGAGTATTATCCGAGAGAAGCTTGTCGAAGATGAACGGTACTATTTTTTTTTTAATCATATCGACATATTTTATTTAACGGTCTTGTATATGAGTAGTTGTGTGTTTCAAACAACTAAGTTAACAAATACAAACCGAATAGAAAATCCGAGAGGGTTTTCGCAAGTAGTCTAAAATAAAGCAATTAAAATTATACGGTGTTGTGTGGCGTTTTTTATTCAATTAAAACGCAAAATACATTACAGAAATAGCCTAGATTAAATCATCAATCATAATTTCGAAAGCCTGTCAATACTTTTTTAACACTATTTCAAATTACATAAATCCTTAATCTCTTTTTTTAATATTACACTATCAAGGCTATTTGCAATAGTCCAGTTTTCACATGCAAAATCCTGTTTTTTTAGTTGAAAGTAACTATGCCCCAATAAAAAATAATATTTTGCGTCCATATGATTATAACTAATGGCTCTTATAAGTTTAAAAACTGCTTTATCATAGTTCTCTTCTTTGTAATCATTAACACTACTATTATAGAAAGCCTCACCAATAATTTGGTCACTTAAAATGGTCTTATTTTGTTGACCAAATGCTATAGGTAAAACATAATTTGAAGTCACATATTTACCGCTCTTTTTTTCGGCTCTCCACTTGGGCATATTATAGAGATGCTTAATAATTGCTGAATCCATTTGTTTAGTACCTTTTAAAATGATATCAACATCAGTTACATTACCTTGTTCATTAATTTGAAATGCTGTAATTGTTTTGCCATTATATACCATGTTTCCATTTCGTAATTCGTAATCAACTTTTTTAATATATTCATTTAGTTTCTTTTTACCTCCAGGATATTCGGCATGAGCGTAATTATCGTTAAGAATATTTGGATTTATATTATCTAATTCATTTTCGATACTACCATCTTCATTATACCAAATCCATTTCCCTGTAGCTTCACCCAAATTATAATGTGCTAATCGTGATATATTACCTGTTATGAAATAAAATTTTTCAGCTCCATGTTTACTATTGTTTTTACATACAAAAGTCTGTGATACTCTACCATTGGTGTAAAAGTTTGTATGCCTACCAGTTTTTTGGGTAAGTTTTTTATCGATAAAATTGCCAGTCCTTTTTAATGAATCATTTAAATAGTAATCTTTGACGACCCAAATATCATTTTGATTCTTCACTGTTCGTTTAAACTTTGCGTTTAATTTTGATGTTTTTTCACCCTTAAAATTTATGTAGTAAGTTTTAAGCTTTTGAGAATAACCTTTAGGTGCAAAAATTAAAAAGGCTAATAAAAACAGTAATTTTTTCATTTTAGTTTGGTTTTTAAAATTCGATCTACTTCTATTCAGTCTTAAGCAAATCAGAAGTGCTCCAATGACACACAAGGGTTTGTCTATGTTTAGTCGCGTTGGCTAGAACTAAGTTAGCAAAAGAAAACGAACCAGAGGAAATTCAGCAGAATTTTCCGAGTACACAGGGGCTAAGCAATTAATTATATACGTTTTTTTAAACAGTTTTGTGATTTTTTAAATGCTCAATTAGAGCACTTTGCCGGGATGTCTTCTGAAGCCAAAAAGTCGACACAAGTGTCTAAAATCAAACTTTTAAAGAAGCAGGCCACTCGATTAATTCTAAAGTTAGCACCTTCGTAAGACTTATAAATTCCATGACCGCCATCTGGGACAATGGTCAAATCATTACATACTCCTGCCTGGGTTAACAGCTTGTGAATTTCTCTTGATCCATAACCAGTAACAACACTTTTATCGATAGGAACAACCTGGTCTAATTCGCCGTGAAACGAGATGGTAGGAACCAATTCTCCTTGCTTAAGAGCAAAAGGAGAAACCGATCCCTTGTTATTATAGATCCCTTTTATTGTAACCCCCTCAGTCGCATTCAAAGGGCCTAGGTCAGATTCTATTTGAGGCATCACTTGATTCCATTCCGCTTGACTTGCATACGCTATGAACTGCGAAGTAATTGCTCCAGCACTAGAGCCACCAATAAACACCCCGGAAGGATCAATTTTTAATTTATCTGCTTCTGAAACTAAATATTCTATAGCTGTATTTGTATCTTGTTGTGCTCTATATACGGCTTTTATATTGTCGCCTCTAAGGGTTTTATCAAATCCTAAACGGTAACTCATGGTTGCCACTACAAAACCTCTTTTGGCAAATTCAGTACAATGATATGTCATGGATTCTCTACTGCCACCTCTAAAACCACCACCATGAATAAGAAGAATAAATGGTCGAAAAGTCAAAGTATCTTCATTATTTTTAGGAAAATAGAAGTCCATTTTTAGAGCTTGTAATTCTCCCAAATAATCAATTGCATTGCCGTAGGTTATGTTTTTTAGTGAATCGATTTGCGTGTTTGAAAAATACTCGGAACTGGTAAACCTATCGTCCTCATTATATAATTGTGAATAAACATGGTTAG
>Ga0075467_10002047_pt1 | contig 16134 bp, 16 predicted proteins | sample DEB08_DNA_9_FD_75067 | JGI IMG/M metagenome (GOLD analysis project Ga0075467, IMG submission 75067) | Aqueous microbial communities from the Delaware River and Bay under freshwater to marine salinity gradient to study organic matter... | ecosystem: Environmental > Aquatic > Marine > Coastal ... | reverse complement strand
GATCTGCAGCCACATGCTCTCCCAGCTTTCAAACTGGATCGTGGCATAGGGGCCGATGGCTATCCGCCGGAATTTCTTGCGCAGGATGGATTCCTGTCTCTTGTCCTTGCGAATCGATTCATAATCCTCAAGCGAGATGATATCATCGCGGGTTATTTCATGGGTATCGCGGGGCATGGTTGATCCTCAAAATTTGACTGGTTGTTCTGGCAAGACAAATCCGGTTCGCCGGCATTGTCCTCAAAATCCATAGGCCTTGGCGAGCAATTCTATCGGGTGTCCGATCCTCTCGGGAATATTTTTCTCGCCGCCGCCTTCCATGATCTGCCGCAAATGGGGTCCGGCGAGCGGACATTCGCTGACCATATAGTCGGGATCGCCCTTCGCAACGGCACGGGCAGCAGGGCGACCGACCTTCACAGCCTTGTCAAAATTCTCCGCGAAAATCCCCCATTTTCCGCCATGGCCGGAGCAGCGTTCGGTGATCGTCGGCGTCGCTTCCGGAATCAGCTTGAGCATTTCCATCGCCTTGGGCCCCATATTCTGGGCGCGGCTGTGGCAGGCAAAGTGGATACCGATCTTTGCATTCATCGGCGCGATCTCGACCAGCCCCTTGTCCTTGGCAATCTCGACGACATATTCGCTGAGATCGCGCGTGGCCTTGGCCAGCTTTTTCACCGCTTCATTGTCCGGCAGGATCAATGGCCATTCGAATTTCATCATCAGCGCACAGCTCGGGGTCAGCGCGACGATATCATAGCCCTCGTCGATGATCGGCTCGAAAAAGGCCGCGACCTGTTCGGCCGAGGATGCCACCGCCGGCAAATCGCCATTTTCCAGTTTCGGCATGCCGCAGCAGGCGGGATATTCGACGCGCGTCTGGACGCCGTTATGCGACAGCACGTCGAGCGCGGCCTTGCCCGCGGTCTGGTCATTGAAATTGCCGTAGCAGGTTGCATAGATTGCCGCCTTGCGACCGAAGGCCGGAGCATCGGCATTGGGAACGGGGCCGTGGCCGACATGCTTGTGGGTCAGCGGCACATCTTCGAATTGCGGCAGATGGGCGCGCTTGTCGATGCCCGCAACGCTCTGCAAAAGGCCGCGGGTCAGCCCGTTTTCCTGCTTGGTTGCCCAATTGGCAAGGCCGGAGACGGTACCGGCGACAACAGCGTTGCGGTCCATTTCGGCCAGCTGCTTGTCCACGAACCCTGTCTTGCCCTTGCGGTTCTCGACCGCGCGGTGGCGCAGCATCAGATGGGGGAAGTCGAGATCAAATTCATGCGGCGGGACATAGGGACATTTGACCATGAAACACATGTCACAAAGCGTGCAGGCATCGACGACAGCCTTCATATCGCCGGCGCTCAGGTCCTCGACCTCCTCGTTGGGACTTTCGTCGATCATGTCGAACAATTGCGGAAAACTGTCGCACAGGTTGAAGCAGCGGCGGCACCCGTGGCATATGTCGAAGACGCGGCGCAGTTCCTGGTCCAGCGCTTCCTCGTCATAGTAGGATTCCTCCTGCCATGCTATCGGATGGCGCGTCGGCGCGCCCAAACTGCCTTCTGTCATGATAGATTCCCTGTCGCCCAAGGGACGGAGTCTAGAAAAGGATAGATGGTGCCGCCACCCGTCGGGAGGGGGGAGATGGCGGCGGCACAATCAAGTCGATTATCGGCTTAGGCGTCCATCGATTCCAGGGTTTTCTGGAATTTTCCGGCATGGCTCTTTTCCGCCTTTGCAAGCGTTTCGAACCAGTCGGCGATTTCGTCAAAGCCTTCTTCGCGGGCCGATTTTGCCATACCCGGATACATGTCGGTATATTCGTGGGTTTCACCCGCAATCGCCGATTTCAGATTGTCCGAGGTAGCGCCGATCGGTTCGCCGGTGGCGGGATCGCCGACTTCTTCGAGAAATTCGAGATGGCCATGGGCGTGGCCGGTTTCGCCTTCTGCGGTCGAGCGGAACACTGCGGCAACGTCGTTATAGCCTTCAATGTCGGCCTTCTGGGCGAAATAGAGGTAGCGACGGTTGGCCTGGCTTTCCCCGGCAAATGCGTCTTTCAGATTCTGTTCGGTTTTGCTTCCAGCAAGTCCCATGTTCTTCTCCATTTTGGCTTGGTTGAATTGACTACCGACTTCGAGAATCGGATTGGCATGATATTAAGCGCGCGCGTGGCCGCACTCCATCGAATTTTTTGATCGTTGATGATCGGATTAGTCGATCAATAAATTGCGACTTATTCGCAATAACGATTTATCCTCCGGGACAGCGCTCTAGCTGATAGACATCGGGGGCGATCGTGAAGTCAAATCGGTCCTGACCCACGATCGTCACCGGCCCATCCATCCGGAAGCGCCCGCCGGCCTCGCCGCTTTCCTCGTCAATCGCCAGGTCATCGAGCCGCAGCACCAGCTTGCCTTCATCCCAGCTCCAGGTGCCGGCCAGATCTTCGGAGACGAAATTCCCGCCGGGCAGCATCGTCCAGTTGGTCGGCGCCCGGCAGTCTTCCTCCGGCATCGACCAGCGCCCTTCGAAATAGGACGGGTCGATTCCGGAATCCTGCGGCCCAGCCATGGCCGTCGCCGGCAAGCCCAGCGACAGCAGCAGCAAGCCCCGCCAGGCCATCTATTTCTTCATGATGTGCAGGGTAGCCGCGGTCAGCGCCTCGGCACCGGTCGTGATCACCTTTTCAGCATCGGGTGCCCAGAACGGACTGTGCAGCGACGGCAGTTTCGTGCCTTCGGTCAGCGACGCCTGGTATTCCGCCATCGGTACCCCGCCAACCCAGAAGATCATGCTGTTGATAGTCTCGTCGGCGCGGCGGAAACGGCTGAAATCCTCGCCGCCCATCACCGGTTTCGATTGTACGACCCGCTCCTGGCCGAAGCGGCCTTCAAACAGCTTCGCCATTTCCACAGTGAACTCCGGGCTGTTGTAGGTAGCAGGCGTGAATTCCGCATCGCGCACCGACACGACCGGCATCCGGTCCTCCGGCATGCCGGCAGCGATCGCCTCGCCGCGCGCGATCCGCTTGATCCCGTCGAGCAGCTTGGCCCGCGTCTCGTCGCCGTAGCTGCGCACGGTGATCAGCAGCAGCGCTTCATCGGAAATGATGTTGTGCTTGGAGCCGGCCTGAAAGCTGCCGACGGTCACCACTGCCGGATCCTGCGGATCGATTTCCCGGCTGACCAGAGTCTGCAGCGCGCCGACAATGCGGCTGGCCAGCACGACCGGGTCCTTGGTGGTATGCGGATAGGCACCATGGCCGCCAACGCCCTTCACCTGGATATCGACGCTGTCGACATTGGCCAGGGCAAAGCCGGGCGCATATCCGATATATCCGGAAGGCGCGCCGGCGGCGTCATGAAACGCCAGCGCATAGTCGGGCTTGGGAAAGCGCGTATAAAGCCCGTCCTCGAGCATCGCCAGTGCGCCCTCGCCCGTTTCCTCGGCCGGCTGCAGGATCATCACCAGCGTGCCCGCCCATTCATCCTTGCGCGCCGCCAGCTGGCGGGCCGTGGCGACCCATCCGGTCATATGCGTGTCATGACCACAGGCGTGCATCACATAGGTGTCATTGCCCTGCCGGGTTTTCGCCTTGACGGTCGAGGCAAAGGGCAGCCCGGTCTTTTCCTCGAGCGGCAGGCCATCCATGTCGGCACGCAGCAGCACCGTCGGCCCCTCGCCATTTTTCATCACCGCAACCACGCCGGTGCCCCCGACTTTTTCGGTGACTTCAAACCCGAGGCGCCGGGCCTCGGCAGCGAGCTTGGCGGATGTCCGCACTTCCTCGCCGCTCAGTTCGGGATTGGCGTGCAGATCGCGGTAAATTTCCATCAGCGATGGCAGGTCGGCCGCGATCGCCTTGTTCAGGTCATCGGCCTGGGCCGGCGAAACCGCCAGCACCGAAGCCGCGGCCAGCAAGGTAAATTTCATAAATTTGCGCATCATCATCCCCATATTGCTTGTTGTCCCCTGACTAATCCGATCATCGGCGCTTGTCAGGTCCAAATTCATTTCACTGTCCCCGGTTCACGGACATTCCGTTCACCGTCAGCAGCTTCACTGTGCCGTCCAACCCCCGTCGATCGAGATATTTGCACCGGTGATCGACCGCGCCTCGTCCTTGCACAGGAATACCGCCAGCGCAGCGATCTGCTCGATCTGGACAAATTCCTTGGTCGGCTGCGGTGCCAGCAGCACGTCGTTGATCACCTGTTCGCGGGTCAGTCCCCGCACTTCCATGGTATTGGGTATCTGGCCCTCGACCAGCGGCGTCCAGGTATAGCCGGGCGAGATCGTGTTGACCGTGATCCCCTGCTGCGCCACTTCGAGCGCCACCGTCTTGCCGAACCCGTCCAGCCCGTGCTTCGCCGCATTATAGGCGGACTTGTAGGGGCTCGCGACCTTGCTGTGCATCGAACCGGTGTTGATGATCCGGCCCCAGCCCTTGTCCTTCATCCCCGGCAGCACCGCCTTGGTGGTGTGGAAAGCGCTGTTCATGATGATATCCATGACCGCGTTCCACTTGTCCTCGGGAAATTCGTCGACCGGCGCGACAAACTGGATGCCGGCATTGTTGATCAATATATCGACCGCGCCCAGCTGCTCGGCGCAATCGGCGCACATTTGCCGGATTTCTTCCGGCCTGGTCATGTCGGCCTTGCTGTAGGCCGCCTTGGTGCCGCTAAGCGACTCCAGCTCCTGGCGCAGGGATTCAATCTCCCCGGCATCGCCAAAGCCGTTGATCATCACCGCCGCGCCTTCTGCCGCGAGCGCCTTTGCATAGCCGCCGCCGATACCCGATGTGCTACCCGTGATCAGCGCGGTCTTGCCCTTTAGAAACATGCTATTCTCCTTTGCGGCGACCTTAAAACTGTCGGGCCGGACTGCAACGCTTTTGTAAAAGAAAACGGCGGCGCTTGCGCTTTTGTATGAATCAGGCGAATTGGGAATCGACGAGGAGAATGAAGCATGCGTCTGGACGATCTGGATCCCAGCAAGAATATTCGTGACCAGGGCCGCGGCGGCGGTCGCAGTTTTGGCGGCGATGGTGGCGGCGGCCTCGGCATGCTGCTCGGCCTTCTGCCGATGCTGCTGGGCCGGAAAATGGGTTGTGGCACGATCCTGCTGATCGGGGCAGCCGGACTCGCCTTCTTCTATTTCGGCGGCAGCGGTCTGCAACTGGCCGACGGCACCGGCGCGGGCGGTTTCCAGTCGCAAAGCGCGGGCAACAATGTCGCCTGCGATACGAAGGACGAAATGTTCGCCTGTCAGGTGCTCGCCTCGACCGAGCAGACATGGGGCAAATTGTTCCAGCAGAATGGCGAACGCTATCGTCCAGCCACACTTACCTTTTATGACCAGTCCGGCCAGTCGGGCTGCGGCGCGGCGCAGGCGGCCATGGGACCCTTCTATTGTCCGGCGGACCAAGGGGTCTATCTCGACACCAGTTTTTTCCAGGAAATGTCATCGCGCCTCGGCGCCAAGGGTGATTTCGCGCAGGCCTATGTAATCGCGCACGAGGTCGGCCACCATATCCAGAATCTGACCGGCGTTGCCGACCAGGTGAGCAAGGCCCAGCGCACCGCCAGCAAGGCCGAAGGCAACGCGCTGCAGGTGCGGATGGAATTGCAGGCGGACTGCTATGCCGGGGTCTGGGCGGCGCAAAATGCCGACCGGATGGAACCGGGCGATGTCGAGGAAGGGTTGAACGCAGCCCATGCGATTGGCGATGACACGCTGATGCGCGGTGCCGGCCAGCGTCCGGTCGAAAGCATGTTCACCCACGGATCGTCCGAACAGCGCATGGCCTGGCTCCGCAAGGGTCTGCAGTCCGGCGATCCGGCGGCCTGTGATACGTTTAACGAAGGCGCAATATGAATATCTCCAACTGCCACAATGTGAACGACTTCCGCGCGCTCGCGAGAAAGCGACTGCCCTTTCCGATTTTCGACTATATCGACGGCGCCGCCGACGACGAGGTGACGCGGCGGCGCAACACCGCTGCCTATGAACGCTGCGATCTGGTGCCCAATGTGCTCGCCGGGGTCGAGACGATCGACATGAGCACGACGGTAATGGGCCAGAAGCTGGCGATGCCGCTGTTTCTCTCGCCGACGGCTTTGCAGCGCCTGTTCCACTGGCAGGGCGAGCGCGCCGTTGCCCGGGCGGCGGAGAAATTCGGCACGTTTTTCGGCATTTCCTCGCTCGGGACGGTGAGTATCGAGGAAATCGGCTCGAGCATCAGCACGCCGAAAATGTTCCAGCTCTATGTCCACAAGGACAAGGCGCTGAACCGGTCGATGGTCGAACGCTGCAAGGCCGCGAAATTTGACGCGCTGACCCTGACCGTGGACACGATCGTCGGCGGCAACCGGGAGCGCTGCCTCCGGTCGGGCTTCACCAGCCCGCCCCGGATCACCCCGACCAGCTTCTGGAGCTATGCGGCAAAACCCGCATGGGGACTGAATTACATGTTCCGCGACAAGTTCGAGCTGTCGAACCTCAAGGACCATGTCTCGGAAGGCACCAGCGTCCCGAAATCCGTCGCCGACTATTTCACCAATATGCTCGACCAGTCGCTCGACTGGAAAATGGCCGAGGAAATCGCCAGGGACTGGGGCGGAGAATTCTGCCTCAAGGGGATCATGTCGGTCGCCGACGCAAAGCGCGCCGTCGATATCGGCGCGACCGCGATCATGGTCTCCAACCATGGAGGCCGTCAGCTGGACGGCAGCCGCGCCCCGTTCGACCAGCTGGCCGAGATTTGCGATGCCGTGGGCGACAGACTCGACGTGATCTGCGATGGCGGGATCACCCGCGGCAGCCATGTGCTCAAGGCGCTCAGCGTCGGCGCCAAGGCCTGCTCCGGCGGACGGCTCTATCTCTATGCGCTGGCTGCTGCCGGACAGGAGGGGGTTGAGCGAATCCTCTCTTTGCTGCAAGCTGAGATTGAGCGCGACATGAAACTGATGGGCGTCACGTCGGTTGGTCAGTTGAACCGTGACAATCTTCGTTTTCGATAACGGCGCGTTCTGGGGATTTTGTTATGAAAAAGATGCGCTTAGGCGTTTTGCTGTTGCTTTCCGGCCTCGTGCACTCGGCGGCACTGGCGCAACCCGGCGCGCAGGAGGACTCGACGCTGGAATCGGCGGGCAACAAGGTCACCGAGCCATTTGACGGCAAGGAAGTACCCCAGAAGCTCAAGGATATTCAGGATGATCCCTATTCGCTCAAGGGATTGAGCAGATGTGCCGCGATCATCGCGGAAATCCGGGAGCTCAACGCGGTCCTGGGACCCGACGTCAACGAGAAGACCAACAAGAGTCTGGCCAAGAAGCGCGAGGAAACGGCTGGCCGCGTGGCCGGCAGCGCCATCGGTTCGATCATCCCGTTCGGCGGCATTATCGGCGAGGTCACGGGCGCCAATGCCGAACGGCGGCGCTACAATATAGCCGTCTATGCCGGTACCGTCCGGCGCGGCTTTCTGAAAGGCGTCGGCCTGCAAAAGGGATGCAAGGCACCCGCCCGACCGTAATTCAACCTTGGGGGCAACAAGGGAGAAATATCATGGTGAGAGCCAGATTTGCCGCTGTCTTCAGTCTGGGAAGTCTGTCCCTGGCTTTGCAGCCGGTACAGGCGGAAACGCCGAATGTTGAGCAGCCGATGGTCAATCATATGGAAGATGCCGTGACCCAACCGGCCAGGGACGTCAATCTGAAAAAGGACAAGATACCGGCACGTTTGCTCAAAATTCAGCAAGCGCCCTATGATCTTGCCGGGATGAACGGGTGCCGCGCCATTACCACCGAAATTGCCAGTCTTCGTCCGATGCTTGGACCCGATGTCAACGAAGACCCCCGGATTTCCCGCGCCGAAAAACGCGAACGCAGCGTCAGCCGTGTTGCCGGAGGCCTGCTCGGCGGCTTGATCCCGTTTCGCGGCGTCGTGCGCGAAGTCACCGGCGCCAATGCGGCCGAACAACGCTATCAGCAAGCCCTGGCGGCGGGTTTTGCAAGGCGGAGCTTTTTGAAAGGAATCGCGCATGGCAGGGGATGCAAGACAGGGACGGCAGCGCTCGCCGCTCCTACAAATCTGCTGCCGCAATGAATAACCACTTTCGGTCACCGGATTGATTGGGACGTTGTCTTGGAGAGGTGGCGGGGATTTTTCAGATCTTTGACAGTTTCAGCCGCACCTTTCTGTCATGCCAGCGCAGGCTGGCATCCATACCAATAGTACAATGGGGAAACAGCCCGTCCTCATTCTCGCTCGGGTTGGGCCCCAGCCTTCGCTGGGGCGACGAAAAAATCAAAACAGTCGAAACAAAAAATATACCACTGAAACGAGAATTGAATTCTACAAAAACCCCGTCAACATCAATCTAAATACCGAGGCCTACGAAATGCCGTCAACGTTTCGATAGATATTGTAAGTTTCAGTCGAGAACAAATTTTGGACCGCAAGCCCAAGTCCAAATACTGGGATCGTCCAAATAGGCCAATCTGAAGATCCAGAATAAACTGGGCCTACTATCATCAACAGCAAGACCAATATTCTTCGTATCAATCAATAAACCCGCTTCTTCGGCTTCACATATTCCGCTTCGTCGGTCAGCGTATAATCATGCACCGGGCGATAGCTGATATCGCTGTTGCCGCCCTTGCCGCCCCAGCCGTCAAAGGTGATGACGGTGTGCTTCATCCATTCCTTGTCGTCGCGATCGGGATAGTCTTCCTGCATGTGCGCGCCGCGGCTTTCCTTGCGGTTGGCTGCGGCCTTCATTGTGACCATCGCCTGGCTCATCAGATTGTCGAGCTCGAGCGTCTCGATCAGGTCGGTGTTCCAGATCAGCGAGCGGTCGGTGACGCCGATATCGGCGAGCTTGGCATTGACCTTGTCCATCGCCGCGACGCCTTCGCTGAGCAGCTTGTTGTCGCGGAACACGGCGGCGTGCATCTGCATGGTTTTCTGCATTTCCAGCCGCAACTGGGCGGTCGGGATTGAGCCCTTGGCGTTGCGGAAATGGTCCAGTCGCGCCAGCGCCAGATCGGCGGAATCCGCTGGCAGCGGCTTGTGCGACGCGTTCGGCACCAGCTTTTCCTTGAGCCGCAGACCGGTCGCGCGGCCGAAAACCACCAGATCGATCAGCGAGTTGGAACCGAGCCGGTTGGCGCCGTGGACGGACACGCAGGCCGCTTCGCCGACCGAATAGAGACCCGGGACAATCGCGTCCGGATCATCCTTGGTCGGGTTGATCACTTCGCCATGATAGTTGCAGGGTATGCCGCCCATATTATAATGGACCGTCGGCACCACCGGCAGCGCTTCGCGGGTCAGGTCGACGCCGGCGAAAATCTTGCCGGTCTCGGTGATGCCCGGCAGCCGTTCGGCCAGCACTTCCGGCGCGATATGGTCGAGATGGAGATAGATATGGTCCTTCTCCGGCCCGACGCCGCGGCCTTCGCGGATTTCGGTCGCCATGCAGCGCGAAACCACGTCGCGGCTGGCCAGGTCCTTGGCGCTCGGCGCATAGCGTTCCATGAACCGCTCGCCTTCGCTGTTGGTCAGATAGCCGCCCTCGCCGCGGGCGCCTTCGGTGATCAGTACGCCGGCACCGTAGATGCCGGTCGGGTGGAACTGGACAAATTCCATATCCTGCAGCGGCAGGCCTGCGCGCAGCACCATGCCGCCACCGTCGCCGGTGCAGGTATGGGCCGAGGTCGCGCTGAAATAGCAGCGGCCGGAACCGCCGGTCGCCAGCACCACCGCGTGGCTGCGGAAGCGATGGATCGAGCCGTCCTCGAGGCACAGGGCGATGACCCCGCGGCACTCGCCGTCTTCCATGATCAGGTCGATGGCGAAATATTCGATGAAGAAATCCGCGTCATATTTCAGGCTCTGCTGGTAGAGCGCGTGCAGCATCGCATGGCCGGTGCGGTCGGCAGCGGCACAGGTGCGCTGGACCGGAGGCCCCTCGCCCATATTCTGCATATGGCCGCCGAACGGGCGCTGGTAGATCGTGCCATCATCGTTGCGCGAGAAAGGCACGCCGGCATGTTCCAGCTCATAGACCGCCTGCGGCGCTTCGCGCACCAGATACTCGATCGCGTCCTGGTCGCCAAGCCAGTCGGATCCCTTGACCGTGTCATACATGTGCCAGGACCAGTGGTCGGGCGTATTGTTGCCAAGCGAGGCGGCAATCCCCCCCTGCGCCGCGACGGTGTGCGAACGGGTCGGGAAAACCTTGGTGATGCAGGCCGTCTTCAGGCCCGATTCCGCTGCCCCCATGGTGGCGCGCAGGCCGGAGCCTCCGGCGCCAACGACCACGGTGTCATAGGTATGATCAATGATCTTGTAGGCAGGCTGGGTGGATTGTTCAGTCATTATGCTACCACTCCGGTAAAGGCTATTTTCGCGACCGAGAAAATACCCAGAGACGCGCCGCCAATGGCGAAAAAGTTGAGCAGGACGATCAGGCCGAACTTGACGCCATGATCGGGAACATAATCCTCGATCAGGACCTGCAGGCCGATCCGCAAATGCCAGAAGATGCTGACCAGCATCAGCATCATCGGCACGGCAACCAGCGGCGAGGCCAGCCATTCGACCATCAGCTCATGCTCGAAATTCGGCAGCCGGATCAGCGAGAAGACCAGCCACAGCACCAGCAGCAGATTGCTCAGCGCGGTGACCCGCTGCACTATCCAGTGATGCGCGCCTTCTTGTGCCGATCCGAGGCCGCGTACCCGGCCGATATTGGTTCCTGAACCCATGATCTGTTTCCTGTTCCGTCAGAAATTCTTGAAAGCGATATAGAGCCACATCGCCCCGGTGGTGATGATTGCCGCCAGCGGCACGGCGATCGACCACAGCTTGTTGATCTGCAGCTCGTAGCCGGCACCGGCGTCCATCACGAAGTGGCGCAGGCCGGAATACATATGCTCGAAAAAGGCAAAGCTCATGCCGACCAGCACGATATAACCGAGATAGAGAAAGTCGAACCAGCCGAGGAAATAATCGTAGCTCTCCGGTCCGGCAGAAATGGCATAAAGCCACCAGACCAGCAGCGGCACGCCAACCAGCGCCATGCCGTCCCCGGTCGCCCGGTGCAGGATGGACACCAGCATGTGCGGCCCCCATTTATACACCTGCAGATGCGGTGAAAGCGGTCTGTTCGATCCTGAACCTGATGCGCCGGCCATGGTCTTCCCCTGAACAATCACCCCGGATCATGCCGGAGTCTTTGAAATCGAACCATTCCCTTAGCGAAAAGCGCGTATCATGCAAACCTGATGCACCCTATTTGGACAAATTATTAGTGCATTCTTGTGCGGCGATGTTGCAATTCACGAAATCTGCATCTTCCATGGACGCGCGCGGCTTGTCGTTCTAGTCAGCCAGACATGAGCAAAGCAAAAACACATATTTTGGTAACCGGTGCCAGCCGCGGGATTGGCAAGGCCATATGCAAATCGCTGGAGCAGGACGATGCGGCGGTGGTGGGTCACAGCACGGCGGGCGCAGATGGCCTGATCGCGTCCGATTTTTCACAGGAGGGCGCAGCCTCGGCACTCTGGGAACAGGCGCTCGAGCGGCTCGACGGCCGGATCGACGTGCTGGTCAACAATGCCGGCCTGTTCGAGTCGAATCCGCTGGCTTCCGACGACTGGCTGGAACGCTGGAACCGGACGATGACCATCAACCTGACCGCATCGGCCGAACTGTGCCGGCTCGCGGTGCTGCATTTTCAGCAGCGCGGCGAATCTGGCCGGATCGTCAATATCGCCAGCCGCGCCGCCTATCGCGGCGACAGCCCCGATCACTGGCATTATGCCGCGTCGAAAGCCGGCATGGTGGCGATGACCAAGACGATTGCCAGGGCCTATGCCAGGGACGAGATACTGGCCTTTGCGATCTGCCCCGGCTTCACCATGACCGGCATGGCCGAAGATTATCTCGCCAGCCGCGGCGGTGACAAGTTGCTCGCCGACATCCCCCTCGGCCGGGTCGCCCAGCCGGAAGAAATTGCCTCGATCGCCCGCTATTGCGCGCTCGATGCCCCTGCGAGCATGACCGGCGCCGTGCTCGACGCCAATGGCGCCAGCTTCGTGAGATGATCGCCCGCGAACTGCTCGATAGCGCCAGCATCCCCGGCGGCGGCGAATTGCGCCTGTTCCGCCGGGAACTGAAAGGCGCCGACGAATTTTCGATCATGCTCGGCCGCATCGAACTGATGAACAGCCGGCTCAGCGGCTCGGAAGAGGCGCTGGCCACCCTCAGCTGCGCGCAGCTGGCGGCAAAGAATCCGCGCCTGCTGATCGGCGGCTACGGCATGGGATTTACCTTGCGCGCGGCCCTGTCCGTTCTGCCGCCGCAGGCGCATGTTGAAGTGGCAGAGCTGATTCCCGCGATCATCCAATGGGCGCGCGGGCCAATGGCGGCCCTGTCGCAAAAATGTCTCGACGACAGCCGCGTGGCCATCACGATTGGCGACGTCTGCGACGTCATCGCCAAGGCAGACGGCGACTATGATGCGATTCTGCTCGACGTCGACAATGGTCCGGACGGCCTGACCCATGAAGCCAATGACCGGCTTTACAGCATGACGGGCCTGGCCGCGGCCAGGAAGGCGCTGCGCTCCAATGGCATATTGGCGGTCTGGTCAAGCGAAGGCGATACACGATTCACGTCGCGCCTGCATAAATCCGGCTTCGCGGTAGAGGTCAAGATTGTCCCGGCCCGGAGCAGCGGCAAGGGTGCCAAGCACACGATCTGGCTGGCGACGAAGCGCTAGCGGCGACCATGCCCGCTAGAAATGGATGTCGAACGCCACAAAACTGACCAGTCCGGCGATCGCCAGGACAATGGTGCTCGATGCCAGAGCGGCTACCGCCGACCGTCCATTTTTCCAGCCAGCGGTGAAGCCCGCCACACCAGTCTTGAATGTCATATTGGCGAGAGCCGTCATTGCCAGCACAAAACCGGCCAGATTGGCCATGATCGTATCTGTCGGCAGGGTGCCTAGTGTTATGATGGCAGCATCGACGTCAAGGGATCCCATGATCAATATCAGATAGGCGATGCCGCTGCTGCCAAATTTGGCTTCCGCCCAACGCGCGGCCAGTGACATCGCCGCAACCGTCAGCGCAAAGAAGAAAGCCGGCAGCAAGCGCACGGGATTGCGCGTTTCGACGATCTCGTCAGTCTTGGCAGCGCCGCTCTTGCGCAGCAACAGCAAGCCGATGATCGCCGCCACCACCGCGGCCGGAGCAATGATCATCGCCAGCGGAACGAAGGCGAAATTTGCCAGAATGAAAGTCAGCAAAAGCACCCGGACATACATCACCGCCGATGCCAGCGCGATCCCGGCCGACAGGGTCCGTTCATTGACGTCCTCGCCGCGCAACCTTTGGGCAAGGGCGGCGGTCACGGCGGTGGAACTATAGGCGCCACCGATGATCGCGGTTACAACCGTTCCGTGGCTTTCCCCGAACAGACGGTTCGCGACATAGCCGGCAAAGGACAGGCCCGTCACCAATATGACGACAAACCATAATTGCTGCAGGTTGAACGCATCATAAGGCCCGAAATCGCGGTTCGGAAGAAACGGCAGTACCGCGAGCGCGATTATGGCAAAGCGGGTCATTACGTTGATGTCGGTCGGTCCCAATTTGCGCATAAGTCCATGGAGTTCGGACCGCATCGACAGGAGCCCGGTCACAATCGCCGCGCCGGCCATGGCCAGCGCCGGATAGCCGCTGCCCGCCAGCAGGCCCAGACTGAGCGCGAGCAGCGAGACCACGAAATTGGTGATGCTGCGCCCGTCCGGCTCGTGGATCGTCTTGGCATGGCTGATCGACAACATCACCACCACCCCGGCAAGCAGGATCGCCGCGAAGATCAGATTGAGGCTCTGCGCAACAAGTGCGACCAGACCACCCAGCCCGGCAATGAGGCCGAATGTGCGAATCCCGGCAACCCTTGCGCCCCGGTGCTCGCCGCGCATCGTCCAGCCGCGCTCCACCCCGATCAGCAGCCCCGCCGCCAGTGCGATGGCGAGGTCGCGATAAATCAGCCAGTCGCCGGACAGGTTCATCGCCATTGCCGATCAAATGTCCGTCTGCATGTTCCCGTTTTTGCCATGATCATCTGACGCTGGTTAGGTTGGTGGCGACAATCGCCTATACGTAAACATCCCTACGAAACCGCAACCCGGTCTTGCAAGCCAACAATGCCTGCGGCGGAATGCCCTTTTACTGGCGAGCTTCGGCGCTGGCATCGCGTATTTTCTTGAATTCGGAACCCGCTTTCCATTCGGGCCAGCGCTCCGAATAGGCCAGGCTCTCGCCGATATCGAACATGACATTGATGTCCTGCAGCGCTCCGTCCAGGTTCCAGTCGGGTGACCAGGCATCGCAGGCCGCGTGATAGCATTTGCCGGTATAGTCATCGATCCATTGCTGGCCGGCGGCCCGGCCGCCCTCCACCAGATCGGACGCGCCGGCGAGGCTCATCATCAGCAGCACCGGCACACCGCGCTTGGCGAGCGAGAAATGGTCGGCGCGGAAAAACAGCCCGCGCTCGGGCAAATTTTCCTCGGTGACCACGCGTCCCTGTGCTTTGGCAAATTTCGCCAGATCATCCTCGAGCGTCCCCTGCCCCTTGCCGATCAATATGACATCCTTGGCCTTGCCGGCCGTTTGCAGCACATCGATGGTCAGATTGGCGACGGTCTTTTCCAGCGGATAGACGGGATCCCGCGCATAGACTTCGGAACCCAGCAAGCCGCGCTCCTCGGCTGACCAGGCAGCGATCACGATCGTCCGGTCCGGCTGCGGCAGGGATTTGAACTTGCGGGCAATTTCCATGATGCCGGCGATGCCGAGCGCATCATCATTGGCGCCGGCGCGGTAGATCCGGCCCTCTTCGTCCGGCGGGCCCTCGCCATAGGCATCCCAGTGCGCGCCATAGATGATTGTCTCGTCGGGACGCGTCTTGCCGCTGATCTTGCCGAAGACATTCTGGCTCTGCACGGTTTCCTGCTCCACCGGATAGTCGGCGGCCAGGGTGGCGCCGATCGGTACCGGCGTGAAATCGCTTTTTCTCGCGGCGACCCGCAGGCTTGCCAGGTCGAGCCCGGCATCGCCGAACAATTTCTGCGCCGTTTCACCGCTGATCCAGCCCTGCAGAGCCAGGCTGGTCACGTCGCCATCCGGCCCGACTATGCCGTAATTTTCGCCCTGCGGGCTTTCGACCACGCTCCAGCCATAGCCGGCGGCTTCGGTTTCATGGATGATCAGGGCCGCGACCGCGCCGCGCCGCGAGGCTTCCTCGAACTTGTAGGTCCAGCGCCCGTAATAGGTCATCGCCCGGCCGCCGAATTTGCCGGCCACGGCCTCGTCGGCAGCGGCGGCAAAATCCGGATCGTTGACCAGAAAGACCGCAACCTTGCCCTTCAGGTCGACATCCTTGAAATCGTCCCAGCCGCGTTCGGGGGCGGTCACGCCATAACCGACGAATATCATTTCCGCATTGTCGACCACGGCCCGGTCCTTCGGCTGCAGGGTCGACACATAGATATCCTTGCCTGCCGCGAGGGCTGTGCGCTCGCCATCCATGGAATAGGCAAGCGTTTCCGGCTGGCCGAGACGGGTGTGCAGCAAGGGAACGGGCTGCGTCCAGCTGCCGTCTACCCCGCCGGGCTCCAGGCCGAGTGCCTCGAATCGCCCAATCAGATAGCCGATCGTCCGGTCTTCACCGGCGGTACCGGGTGCGCGGCCTTCAAACTGTTCCAGCGTCATGGTCCTGACCGTCTGGGTCACTTTCTCGGCGCTGATCGCGGTCGGCTCGACTCTCGATTGGGCAAGGAGCGGTGCGCCAAACATCATGGCAGCGGCGGACAGCAAGGCAATGGGGCGACCTGATAACAAAGCAAAACTCCTGCAAAATCGATAGTGCCAGCAACATTAGCCCATCAGACTGCATTTGCACGCGAAGTTTTTTACGCTATATTTTGCACAAAGGCTCAGGCTCAGCTAACGGCTCCCGATGCTCAATTTCAACGAAAAAGACGATTTGCAAACAGAAAATGTTGTCAAAAATGAAACCCAGACCGGACCGGACTGG
>Ga0075467_10002046_pt1 | contig 16134 bp, 12 predicted proteins | sample DEB08_DNA_9_FD_75067 | JGI IMG/M metagenome (GOLD analysis project Ga0075467, IMG submission 75067) | Aqueous microbial communities from the Delaware River and Bay under freshwater to marine salinity gradient to study organic matter... | ecosystem: Environmental > Aquatic > Marine > Coastal ... | reverse complement strand
GTATCGGCGTGCGTGCGCCCAAAGAAAAGCAAGAAGAAAACGTCTTTGCGCTTGCGCTTAAGACGGCGGAAAAGCTGGGCTGCCCAAATGTTGTGGCCCGCGGTGATGTGGTTGCGGACAGCAGCTATGTTGGTACGGGCTACGGTATCCCGCGCGACGACACGCTGGCTGCGATCCGCATGTTTGCGCAATTGGAAGGCATTTTGCTTGATCCGGTTTATTCGGGCAAAGGCGCTGCCGGGCTGATTGATTATTGCCGCAAAGGTCATTTCAAAAAGGGCGAGCGGGTTGTGTTTTTGCACACTGGCGGGTCTGCCGCGCTGTTTGGCTATGACGCTGTTTTTGCCGAAGGCAACAAAGCCTTGAAACTGGGGTAGCCCATGGCCCGCGCCCGTTTTAGCAAAAGCTTTACACAGCAGCTTCCCATTCCCGAAGAAGGGATTGAGGCGGCGGTCGCGGTTATGCGATCGGGTCGCTTGCATCGTTACAACACCTTGCCCGACCAACCGGGTGAGGCGATGGAGCTTGAGCGCGAATTTGCCGAATGGCAGGGGCAGAATTTTTGTCTGGCCGTGGCGTCGGGTGGCCAAGCGATGCAGATTGCCATGCGCGCCGCAGGGGTGACACCCGGTGATCCGGTGCTGACCAACGGCTTCACGCTGGCCCCTGTGCCGGGCGCGATTGCGGCGGTGGGCGGCAAGCCGGTCTTGGTGGAAATCAATACTGACTTGGTGATGGACCTTGACGATCTGGCAGCCAAAGCAAAAGCCAGCGGCGCGCGCCACATCATGCTTTCGCATATGCGGGGGCATTTGTGTGACATGGACCGGCTGATGCAAATTTGCGCTGATTTACGCCTGACACTGCTGGAGGATTGCGCCCATACGATGGGGGCACGTTGGAATGGCAAGCTGTCGGGGTCTTTCGGTTTGGCGGGGTGTTTCAGCACCCAGACCTATAAGCACATGAACTCCGGCGAAGGCGGGTTGCTGACGTCGGATGATGCAGCGTTTATGGCGCGGGCCACGATTTTGTCGGGGTCCTATATGCTGTATGATCGCCACGGTGCGGGGCCATCTGCCGAGGTGTATGAAAAGATACGGCTTGAAACGCCCAATACTTCGGCCCGGATGGACAATATGCGCGCGGCCATGCTGCGCCCCCAACTGCGCCAGATCAATGAAGCCATCGACGGATGGAATGCACGCCATGATCTGGTTGCGAAACGGCTGGCGGGGTCAAACGTGATTCAGCTGCCACGCAGGCCAAAGGCCGAGAAATATGTCGGCTCTTCGATCCAGTTTTGCATGCCGGGCATTTCGGCAGGTGCTGCGCAAGGCTTGGTCACACGGCTGGCCGCATCGGGGGTCGAGCTGAAGTGGTTTGGCGCGGCGCTGCCGGTGGGGTTCACCTCGGATCACCACAGTTGGCACTATGTGGCTGCACAAAGCCTGCCTGCGACCGATAAAATCCTTGCAGGGCTGTTTGACATGCGGTTGCCCCTGACCTTTAGCCTAGAAGATTGCGACCATCTGGCTGATCACATCCTGGATGCTGTTGCGGCACTTGACGCACAGGTGGGCAGCTGATGCGGCGGGTTGGGGTCTTGGGCGGGATGGGGCCAGAGGCTACAATTCTGTTGATGCAAAAGGTTCTGGCAAGCGTCGCCGCGCGCGATGATGCTGATCATATCCCGCTGATCGTTGACCAAAACCCGCAAGTCCCGTCGCGGATCCGGCATCTGATTGAAGGCACCGGCGAAGACCCTAGTCCGGTACTGGCAGATATGGCAAGGCGTTTGGTGGCCGGAGGGGCAGAGGCGCTGGCCATTCCGTGTAACACCGCACATCATTATGCACCTGCCATCCGCGCATCAGTCTCAGTGCCATTGCTGGATATGGTCGAAGCCTCGGCCGCCCATGCGGCGACGCTTGTCGGCAAAGGCGGGTTGGTCGGCGTGCTTGCCTCGCCCGCCGTACGTAGCATTGGTCTGTTTGAGGTGCCGCTGGCCCGTCACGGCCTGACTGCGATCTATGCCGAGGATGAAACCGCGATGCTGGCCGCGATCCGACGGATTAAAGCTGATGGCCCGAATCCTGCATCTTGTGCTACTCTGCGAGCTGCGTCGGACGCGCTTCTTGAACGTGGGGCAAACGTTCAACTAATCGCCTGCACCGAATTTTCGCTGATTGCGTCTTCAGTGTCCGTGCAGGCCCAAGCCTTTGACACGCTCGACATCCTTGCGGGGGTGATCAAAGATTTCGCGCTACAACGCGGCGCACAGGTTAGAAACACAATGTGACAGCCTGAAATTTCCACCAACACCAACACGGAGAGGACTACCCATGAAACCCAACCTAAAAGGTCTCGTACTCGGACTGGTCGCGTCTGCCCTGTTTGCAGGCACGGCATCTGCCGAGAAAATCATCATCGGCCATTTCGGCAACCCGACCCCGATGCAATTGCTCGCGTCTTCTGATGCCGTGGAAAAAGCAACGGGCTGGGAAGTTGAATGGCGCAAATTCGCGTCTGGTACGGACGTTATCGCGGCTATGGCCTCGGGCGATGTTGTCTTGTCTGAGCTGGGGTCTTCGCCACTGGCGATTGCCACAAGCCAAGGCGTCGAAATTCAGCTGATCGCGTTTTCTGATGTGATCGGCAAAGCGGAATCGCTGATTGCGCATGAAGGTTCGGGCATCGAGACGGTTGCTGACTTGAAGGGCAAGCGCATTGGCGTTCCAATCGGCTCTACCGCGCACTACTCGTTGATGGGCGCATTGCAGCACGAAGGCATCGCAGAGGCCGACGTGACCATCATGAGCATGAAACCTGACGACATTGCAGCAGCCTGGAGTCAGGGCGGCATTGATGCAACCTGGATCTGGCAGCCAGTGCAGTCGGAAATCCTGAAAACTGGGAAGCTGATTGTTGGCGCCGAAACGACCGCTGAATGGGGCTTTCCAACCTTTGACGGCTGGGTGGTGAACACCGCATTCGGGGCTGCAAACGCCGACAAGGTCGCCGCATTCCTGAAAGAAGTTGATCGGGTAAACAACGCTTATCTGGCTGATCCGGCAGCTTGGACTGCAGACAATGCTGACGTGATCACCCTTGCCACAGCAACCGGCGCCGATCCGGCACAAGTTCCTGAAATCCTGCAAGGCTTTACCTTCTTGCCAATGTCGACACAGGTTTCTGCGACTTGGTTGGGTGGTGCTGGCAACACAATCAAAGGGACAGCCGAGTTCTTGAAGGCCGCAGGCCGGATCGACGCCGTTGCCGATGATTATTCGGGCTTTGTGAATACCAGCTTTGCTGAAGCAGCACAGAAATAAGTCCGTAACGCATCGCCTTGCCCGGTAACAGACCACCGTTATCACGTTCCCGGGCAAGGCACATAAAATGAAGGGAACACGCGCGTGGGATTGAACATTGAAAACGTTTCGGTCGTCTATCCGGCTGCTGACAGGCGCCCCCCCGTTGAGGCGTTGAGCAAGATCAATCTGACGATTGACAACACGGAATTTGTTGTAGCCCTAGGGGCCTCGGGCTGCGGGAAATCGACTTTGTTGAACCTGATTGCCGGCTTTTTGTCCCCCTCTTCGGGGGCATTGACGCTGGACGGCAATCTGGTGTCAGGCCCCGGTGCTGACCGGGCTGTGGTGTTTCAAAAACACGCCTTGCTGCCGTGGCTGAGTGTGTTGGACAATGTGGCGTTTGGCCTGCAAATCCAAGGGATTGGCAAGACAGAACGCTATGATACGGCGAATAAATTTGTAGGGCTTTTGGGGCTGGAAGGATTTCAGGATTCACCTGTCTACAAGCTGTCTGGCGGGATGCAGCAACGCGTTGGCATCGCCCGCGCCCTGACCTGCGACCCCAAAGTATTGCTGATGGATGAACCGCTGGGCGCGCTGGATGCTTTGACCCGCGAAAAGGCGCAAGAGCTTATTCTAAACATCTGGAATGATACGCATAAGTCGATCTTTTTCATCACTCACAGCGTCGAAGAAGCGTTGTTCATGGGCACGAAACTTGTGGTCATGTCACCTCGCCCCGGACGCATCACCAATGTGTTCGACCTGCCCTTTTCGCGCCAGTTTCTGGCTGGAAAATCCGCGCGTGAGGTTAAAGCCTCACCCGAATTCATCAAACAGCGCGAAGACGTATTGAAAATCATTTTTGCCGACGAGGAGGCCGCCCCATGACCGACCAAAAGTCATCCCCTACCCCGCGCAAAGCCGCCCCTGCCAAGCCAGAGGGGCTGATAAGCCGCTTGTCGCGAGGGCGCCCGACCAAACCCGGCGAGATTTACGGGGTTCCCGGTCAAGGCAACACGCTGTGGCTTTCGGTGCTGTCGATTGCGATTTTCTTTTTCATCTGGTGGCTTGTGACCGCGATGGGCTGGGTTAAGCCTTTGTTCGTGCCGTCGCCCATCTCGATCGTCACCAAGTTCATTTCAATTTGGAACAACGGTTTTACCAACACACCGTTTCTGGAGCATCTGACGATTTCAACCATGCGGGTGTTTGGGGCGTTTATTCTGGCCTGCGCGATTGGTTTGCCGCTGGGGCTTGCGATGGGGATGAGCCCGGTGATGCGCGGCCTGTTTGATCCGCCTATCGAGTTTTACCGCCCGATCCCGCCGCTGGCCTATTTGCCCTTGATGATTATCTGGTTCGGTATTGGCGAGACGTCTAAAGTCCTTTTGATTTTTCTGTCGGTCTTTGCGCCGGTGGTTCTGGGGGCAAGATCTGGCGTAAAGTCGGCCGCGATTGAGCAAATTCACGCCGCCTATTCCTTTGGCGCGTCGCGCTGGCAGGTCATGCGTTATGTCATCATGCCGTCGGCAATGCCGGAGATTTTGACGGCCATGCGCATCGGTATTGGCTTTGGATGGACAACACTGGTTGCCGCTGAAATGGTCGCGTCGACCAAGGGGCTTGGCTATATGGTGCTATCTGCCAGCCAGTTTTTGCAAACGCCGGTCGTCATCATGGGGATTTTCGTGATTGCGATCATTGCTTTTGGGTTTGATCTGTTGATGCGGTTCATTGAACGGCGTGTCGTACCTTGGAAGGGCAAAATGTAATCTGCTGGCAAAGCGAGGGTTTGAATGCCTGAGTTGTCTTTCACCCGCTCGGGCACCCGCGCTGGCAAGGCCCGACCCTTGGTTCTTGTCCATGGATACCTTGGTGGAAGTGCGATGTGGGCCGCTCAGCTGGCCTGTTTCAGCCCGTTTCGCGATGTCATTTGCCCTGATCTCGCAGGGTTTGGCGAAAGCGCTGGTTTGGCTGCGCCAGACAGCATCGAAGGCCATGCAAGGCAAGTGCTGGCGCTTTTGGACCAACTTGGTGTCGAAGAGTTTGATCTGTTGGGTCATTCAATGGGCGGAATGATTGTTCAAGAGATGGTTCGGTTGGCCCCTGACCGGATTAGACGGTTGGTGCTTTACGGTACTGGCCCCAAGGGTGTTATGCCGGGGCGCTTTGAAACCATCGCCGAGTCGCGCGCCAGGCTTTTGGCGGAGGGTGTTGCAAAAACGGCCGAGCGGATTGCCGCGACTTGGTTCTTGCATGGCACCGCGGCCGAGGCCTTTGCGCTTTGCCGCCAGCTTGGCCACAAAGCCAGTTTGCAAGCAGCGCTTGCCAGCTTGCAAGCGTGGCAGGATTGGGATGGTCGCGAGAATTTGTCAGCGATTCGATGCCCGACATTGGTGCTTTGGGGTAGCCATGACAGGTCTTATAGCTGGTCCCAACCCCAAGCCCTTTGGCAAGGGATAGCGGGTGCCGATCTTGCTGTGGTCCCGAACTGCGCCCACAATGTTCATCTTGAAAAGCCTGCTATTTTCAATGCACTGCTGACAGATTTTCTTGAGCATGAACCTAATTGACCTGCGCCAGGAATCTAGATGTTTTCTGGGTCCATTTTTGGCGCTAACGCAAAGCGGAGCGGCAATATTCCAATGCATCACGGGGCGATACTTTACTGCGATGCAATTCGTTGAAAGAGGACAAAAGCCCCTTGGCTTTTAAATGAAAGGTTGCCTAAATGAGGAGGCAGGGCGCACCCAAAGTGGGATGAGGCTAGGATGTCGCGCTTCTTAAAAATTATAGCAGGCGGGGCCATTTTGCTGAGTTTCCTTCTGGAGCGCACGCGCGTGGCGCGACCTTTCTGACTGCTGACACTGCAACCTTGACCAAAGAGTGGAACATGAAAAAATGGATGACCTAGCACCGTCGGCCAAACCCCGTTTGAACCTGCCGTTTGTGGGCATTGCGACCTTTGGCAAGCGACCATATGTGGCCGATTGGGGCCAGATTGACGCTGATGTCGCTGTGCTGGGGGCGCCCTTTGATCTTGGAACGCAATATCGTTCCGGCGCACGGTTTGGACCGCGTGCGATACGCGAGGCATCCACCCTGTTCTCCTTTGGTCTTGGTGGGGCATATGACCATGAGGATGATTGCACCTATCTGCCCGAAACCGTACGGATCGTCGATTTGGGCGACGCTGACATGGTGCATACCGATACCGAGACAAGCCACCAAAATATCAGAGACGGGGTGCGCACGATATTGGATGCGGGCGCATTACCAGTGGTGCTTGGCGGCGACCATTCGGTGAATATCCCTTGCATTGATGCTTTTGAAGGCCGCGGCGATATCCATATTTTTCAGATAGACGCGCATCTGGACTTTGTTGACGTCCGGCACGGTGTGCGGTTCGGGCATGGCAACTGCCTGCGCCGTGCCGCCGAAAAAACCTACGTCACGGGGCAAACGCAGGTCGGGATTCGCAACGTGTCCTCAACCGCGCGCGACGGGTACGAGGCTGCGCGTGTGATGGGGTCGGATATTTTATCCGTGCGCCAGATGCGAAACATCGGCGCCGAAGCCGTAATCGACCGCATTCCCGAAGGCGCGCGCGTCTATGTCACGATTGATATTGACGGGTTCTGTCCCTCCATCGCGCCCGGCACGGGCACGCCAAGCCATGGTGGTTTCATCTATTACGAGGTGCTTGAAATGCTGCAGGCCCTTGCAAAACGCCACGAAATCGTGGGCATGGATCTTGTCGAAGTGGCGCCGGATTATGATCATACCGGCAACACGGCAACGCTTGCAGCACAAATCTTGCTGAACTTTCTAGGCTTCATCTTTCACGAGAGGGAAGAACGGGCAGCCAAGCAACCAATCTGAAAGCGGGCAATCGACGACTGCAGTTAATCTGCGCAAGGTCAAAGAAGCGGGTGTTTTTGCAGCATCAAGATGACCTTGCGCGTTTGATGCCATCACCCAGTTTGTCCGCACGCGTTGTAGCGCCCGCTCGAAGGGCCTAGGCAGAAAAAACACAGGAGCAGAGTTCACATCAGCAGGCCTGACAGGCCGTCATTTAGCCGCCGGATCACCCGTTGCTAAACTGCGTTTCATAGAGCTGTTTGAACGCGCCGTCTTTTGCAAGAAGCTCTTGCAGCGTGCCTTGTTCTTTCACCTGACCTGCTTCGATGTAACAGATTTTGTCGGCGTTCAAGACGGTCGCAAGCCGGTGTGCGATCACGACAGTGGTGACACCTTCGCTTATCTTTGCCAATGCATCGCGGATATAGGCCTCGGACTGGCTGTCGAGCGCGCTGGTCGCTTCATCCAGCAAAAGGATCGGCGCGTGGCGCAAAACCGCCCGCGTGATCGACAAACGCTGCCGCTGCCCGCCCGACAGAAACGCACCATTTTCACCGATCTCCGTTTTATAGCCCTTGGGCAGGCTTTCAATGAAATCATGTGCATGGGCCACGCGCGCGGCCTCAAACACTTCTTCATCCGTGGCATCTGGACGGGCAACGCGCAGATTGCCCAGCACCGTGTTGGAAAACAAAAACGTATCTTGACCAACAAAGGCGATTTTCTCACGCAACGACGCAAAGGTCGCCTGTCGGATATTTTGCCCATCGATCTTTACGGTGCCGTCGACCGGGTCATAAAGCCGCAATATCAGGTTGAGGATCGTGGACTTGCCGCCCCCCGACGGCCCGACCAGCGCCGTTGTTTTCCCGGCTTCAAAGGTCAGGCTTAGATTTCTGATGACCGATACGTCGCCCACATAGCCAAACGAGACATCTTCCAACGTCACCTCGCCCGGCCCAACCGCCAATTTAACGGCGTCAGGTGCCTCAATAAGATTAATGGGTTGGTCAAGCAGTTGATACATCATGCGGACGCCGACCATGCCCCCCTCAATCGTTACGCGCATCCGCGACAAGCGTTTTGCGGGCTCGTAAGCCATCAAAAACGCCGTGACAAAAGACATCAATTGCCCCGGAGTACCCGCCGATTGCCCGCCAAAACTGGTACTGCTCAGGATAACAATCGCCGCGATGGCAGCGCCCGTCAGCGTATCCATAAGCGGCGAGGTGGCCGATTCAAGCCGCACCATTTTATTCGCACGCTTTTCGACCTCCCGGACGGCGGTTGCCATGCGCGCTTGCATAACACTTTCCAAGGCAAACGCCTTGATAACCCGCGCCCCGGTCGAGGTTTCTTGCACGACCTTGATAATTTCGGCCAGTCCCGCCATTTCCTGCGCCATGACGAAACGGACTTTGGTCAGGATCAGACGGACCCCAAGCACCGCCGCAGGGCCCACCACAAGACTGATCAGCGACAAAAACGGTTGCTGATAAAACATGACCGCGATCAGGCCAACCAAAGTGAGGGTATCGCGCACGAAACCCGTCACCAAAACATCAATAACATTGCGCGCCCTCTGCGCGCTTTGCGTCACACGCAACAAAAGATCGGACGATTCCGTCGTGTTGAAAAAGCCAATGCCTTGGCCAAGCAGGTGTTTGAACAGCATCGTCTGCTTTTGGGCAACGATGCGGTTGCCGGCCCGCGCCATCAATACGGTCTGCGCAAAACTGGCAAAGCCTTTGCCCATGAAAATCAAAAAGACAGCCGCAGCAACCATATAAATACGCTGCTTATTCTCGGCGTCCGTCATCGCATCCACGATTTCGCCCATGACCCAAGCGGACAAAGCGGTGGTTGCTGCAACAAGAACCATTGCCGCAATTGCTGCGGCATATTTGCCTTTGTGTTCCGGAATGCTCTCTTTCAGCAAACGCCACAGAAGACTGTCAGCCGTCAGACGGTTGAATAGGTTAAAGCGTCTACTTGTCGTCGTCATCTATGTGCAGCCTTAATTCTCATTGCAAACCTGAGAGTATGCAGGATCGACTTTCCGCCTGACGGCCACCACGCACAATGACTGCGCCACTGTCGTCACCGATAGAGTAGGGTCGTATCCCATGAGGGGTCCCTGTTCAACCAGTGTTGAGGTCCATCAAGAAGTGACCTGGCCAGAAGTGACTTGGTCAGAAGTACCCTAGAGGGAACGCAACAGGGCCGAACCCAAAGGGCTGTGTAAGACGCAGGAAGATATTTGGCGATTCCGCACGGTGTGCAGACACAAAAATCACAGGTCAAAGCCCACTTGAAAATGGAAACATTTAGTGAACATAAAGAGGGATGTCGATTCAGTTTTCAGATGTGTTCCCCCTCAAACCTTCTCGGTATCATGAGGTTACAGGGTCCGGCTCTTACAGCTTTGCATCGGTCTGTTGCGGAGCCACAGCAGGCATGGCGATTTGGTTTGTCGAACACTGGGTTCAGGAGGTTTTGAACCCCATAGGTTTGCACACGCATTGTGATCCACATCAGGTGTTGATCGGAAAATGTAGCGGTGCAGCCGATGTACTGGCTGCGGCAGAGGAGGCATTGCGCTCTGGCGTTGTCTCGCTGGTCATTGCTGAACTTACACAGCCCTTGTCGCTGACAGCGGGGCGTCGGTTACAACTTGCCTCAGAGGCGGGGGCATCGACGGGTTTGATGATTGTGCGCGATGGTATGGGCAGCAACGCGACGCAAACACGCTGGCATGTGTCTCCTGTGTTTGCATCTGATGACTCGACTCAAATGCGGTGGTCCCTTAATAAGAACAAATCAGGAACAAAAATGGCGTGGGATATAAGGTGGGATGAAGCGGCGCATTGTGTCTCTGTGGTTTCCGAGGATGTCGAGCGAGTTGGTTCTTCGCAGGCGGCATCATGACGGGCCCTTTGCCGTTATCACCCAGATCAAAAATGCGGATCGCTTGTTATGCCTGAATACAGCGGCGGAACACCGAGGCCTTAGGCGAGGTATGGGGTTGGCGGATGCACGGTCATTTTGCCCTGACCTTCGGACAGTCGAGCATCACCCGCAGGCAGATCAAGCCTTTCAAATCGGGCTTATCAGATGGGCCAAACGCTATTGCCCTTGGGTTGGTAAAAACGGGGGCGATGGGTTGTCGCTTGATGTGGCGGGCTCAGCGCATCTGTTCGGGGGCGAGGATGCGATGTTGTCTGACATGCAGATGCGGCTGATGCGGTCAAAACTGACAGTGTGCATAGGGTTGGCAGATACTATCGGTGCGGCTTGGGCTTTGGCACGGTTTGGCGAAGGCTTGGCGCAAACGGGGAAAACACGGCAAGCCCTCCATGCGCTGCCCGTGGCCAGCCTTCGGATCACCCCTAAAGAGGATATCATCCTACAGCGGTTAGGGCTTAAGACCATCGGGCAGCTGGCGGATCTGCCACGGGCAACCGTCGGTCAAAGGTTTGGGGCATCGGTTCTGATGCGGCTGGACCAAGCCTTGGGCGACCAGGCCGAGAGCCTTTCGCCAGAGGCAAATCCACCCAATTATGCGACCCGGCTGACGCTGCCTGAACCGATTGGCTTGGCCAAGGATGTGATGGCGGGGGTAGAGCGGCTTTTATGGCCTTTGTGCGAAAAGCTGGCGCAAACGATGTCTGGTGCGCGGGTGCTGTCCTTGATCTGTCGTCGCGTGGATGGGGCCGATCAATGCGTGGAGCTACGCCTTGCACGGGCTTTGCGTGATCCCAGCAGGATACTGCCATTGTTTGCAAAAGGTGTGGATGGGATCGATGCCGGTTTTGGGATCGACCAATTGCGTCTCGTGGCCATTCAGGTCGAAGCGTTACCTGCAGAACAGGTCACGCAATACGATAAAGGGCATAGCACTGACGGCCTGCACGATCTGATGACGCGGTTGGGCAATCGGATTGGATTGGAAAATATCCAAAGGTTTCTGCCCGCCGACAGCCACATCCCCGAACGCAGTTTTATCATCTCGCCGGCGGCATGGTCTGACCCTGTTGGCCCATGGGGCTACGCAAATCCACGGCCCCTGCGCTTGTTCCCACCAGAACCTGTGGTGGCACACGGCAACCGCCCTCCGAACAAGTTCAAATGGCGGGCGATGTCTTTCACTGTTGGACGCATCACGGGACCAGAGCGGATTGCGCCGGAATGGTGGCTGGACGATGAAAACTGGCGGCATGGGGTGCGTGACTATTGGAAGGTTGAGACCCGAGAGGGGCATCGCCTTTGGATGTTCCACACCCCGCAAAACCCAAACTGGTTTGTGCAGGGAGTGTTTGCATGACCTATGGCGAGCTTTGCACCACCAGTAACTTCACCTTTCTAAAAGGCGCGTCCCACCCCGAGGAATTGGTGACACGGGCAGCCGAGCTTGGGTTGGCTGCCATCGCAATCACGGACCAGAACACTTTGGCGGGTGTGGTGCGGGCCTATGCCGCCTTGCAAGAAATCAAACGCAGCGCGACGGAAGGCATTACGATCAGGTCCGCGCAGCAGGTTGATCACAGCAGCAGGCAGGTGACACAAGGCGCCCCCATCCCCCGCCCGGAAATTGGGGCGGCGATCCCCAAACTGATCGTCGGGACACGGTTGGTGCTGCAAGATAGCGCTGTGCATTGGCTGGCGCTTCCCAACGATCGCACGGGATATGAGGCGCTGTCACGGATGTTGACCCTTGGAAAACGACGCGCGCCCAAGGGGCAATGCCATCTTTCACACCACGATTTGCTTGCGGGGTGTTTGGGCATGACGCTGATTGCTGTCCCGCAAGGAGGGTACAAAGACGCGGCAGGCCCGATTGCAGAGATGGCACGGACCTTTCCGTCAAACGTCTATCTGGGGTGTGCGCCGCGTTACGATGGCAGTGATCAAGCTCATTTTGATCAGTGCATGGCCCTGTCACACAGCACATCCGCCCCGATGGTCGCCATTGGGGATGTGCTGATGCATCACGGGTCGCGGCGGCAATTGGCCGATGTGCTGACCTGCATGCGCAAAGGATGCAGCATTGATGACATCGGCAAACGCGCCTTGGCAAACGCGGAGCGTCGGTTGAAAGGCTATGCCGACATGGCCCGTTTGTTCCGCAATCATCCCGCCGCCATCCGTCGCACACAAGATATCATCGCCAAGTGCAACTTTTGCCTATCGGAGCTTTCGTATGAATACCCCACCGAAGTAAGTGACGGAGAAACGGCCCAAGACAGGTTGGTGCGGCTGACGCATATTGGACTGAAACGCCGCTACCCGGACGGCCTATCAGACCGCGTGCGCGGCTTGGTAGAGAAAGAACTAAAGCTGGTGAAGACACTGGGCTTCGCCGCATATTTTCTGACAGTGCATGACATTGTTGTCTTTGCCAGATCACAGGGAATTTTATGTCAGGGGCGCGGATCGGCGGCGAACTCAATCATTTGTTATGCCTTGGGCGTCACGGATGTCGGGCCTGAAACGATCACAATGGTGTTTGAGCGGTTCATGTCCGAACACCGTGGGGAGCCGCCTGACATCGACATCGACTTTGAACACGAACGCCGCGAAGAGGTGATCCAGCACATTTATCAGAAATATGGGCGGCATAGGGCGGGCCTTTGTGCCACGGTCATCCATTTTCGCACCCGTGCTGCCATTCGCGAGGTCGGCAAGGTCATGGGCATGTCACAAGATGTGCTTGCGGGTCTGACGGGCCAAATTTGGGGGATGTCTGGTAATGGGGTCGATGAGGCCCGTGTGCGCGAACTGGGCCTTGATCCAAGTGACCGCCGCCTTGCGCAGACATTGCGGTTAATCGGTGAGATCATCGGCTTTCCGCGTCACCTGTCCCAACACGTCGGCGGTTTTATCATCACCCAAGGGCGGCTGGATGAACTTTGTCCAATTGAGAACGCTGCGATGGAAGATCGCACGGTGATCGAGTGGAACAAGGACGATATCGACACTTTGGGCATTCTCAAGGTCGATATCCTGTCACTTGGGATGCTAACCTGTATCCGCAAGTGCTTTGATCTTATCGTCGAGCATGGCGGTCCTGAACTCAGCATTGCCAGCGTTCCACAAGAAGACAAAAAGACCTATGATATGCTGTGTGGCGCGGATGCGATTGGCGTGTTTCAGGTGGAAAGCCGTGCGCAGATGAACTTTCTGCCAAGGATGCGGCCCCGCACATTCTATGACCTTGTGATCGAAGTGGCGATTGTGCGCCCCGGACCCATTCAGGGCGGCATGGTGCATCCCTATATCAATAGGCGGCAAGGCAAGGAGGCAGTCAGCTTCCCCTCTGCGGCGTTGGAAGCCGTGCTTGGCAAAACATACGGTGTACCACTTTTCCAAGAGCAAGCCATGCAGATCGCGGTTGTGGCTGCGGGTTTTACCCCTGAAGAAGCCGATCATTTGCGGCGATCCTTGGCAACATTCCGTAAGATGGGGACGATTGGCACCTTCAGGGATCGTTTCATTGGCGGCATGTTAGAGCGCGGTTATGAGGCCGATTTTGCAGATCGTTGCTTCAGCCAGATCGAAGGGTTTGGCGAATACGGTTTTCCCGAAAGCCATGCGGCAGCTTTTGCGATGCTGGCCTATGTGTCAGCCTGGTTGAAGTGCCACCACCCCGCAGCGTTCGCCTGCGCATTGCTGAACGCGCAGCCGACGGGGTTTTACGCACCTGCACAGATCGTGCGCGATGCTCGTGAACACAGCATTGAGGTGCGTCCGATCTGCGTCAACAATTCTGGCTGGGACAATCATCTGGAAAAACGAAGCGATGGAAGCTTGGCCCTGCGGATGGGGTTTCGACAGATCAAAGGCATGAAACAAGACGATGCCGACTGGATCGTGAAGGCGCGTGGAAATGGGTATCATGACATCCCAAGCCTCTGGCACCGCGCGGGTGTCTCCTCCAGCGGTTTGGAGCGCTTGGCTGAAGCGGATGCCTTTACGGGTGTCGGGTTGGCCCGCCGCGATGCCCTGTGGCACGTCAAAGCCATCAGGGCCGACAAGCCATTGCCGCTGTTCAATGACCCCATTGATGGCGAAGTCATTGCAGAGCCTGCTGTTACGCTACCCACGATGAATTTGGGCGAAGCCGTGGTCGAAGATTATGTCGCGATGCGCCTGTCACTGCGTGCCCACCCCGTTGAGTTGATACGTCCGGCCCTCTCGAACATCACGCCCCATGCCGAACTGCCCCATGTCCCGCTTGGCCGTATCACCGTGTGCGGTTTGGTGATTACACGTCAGCGACCGGGCACAGCCTCTGGCGTGGTCTTTCTGACACTTGAGGATGAGACGGGCGTTAGCAATATTGTCGTTTGGCCCAAAATTTATGACCGCTTCCGGGCTGCCGTGATGGGCGGGCGCTTGTTGCAGGTGTCTGGGTACCTGCAACGTGAAGGGATCGTGGTTCACCTGATCGCTCAGGACATTGTAGACATGTCGTACAAGCTGGCTGAGCTTGGCCACCCCATGGATCACACCATTGGCCAAACATTGCCCCAGACCGACGATGTACCGCGCCCGAAACGCCCAGCAACGACACGCCGGGCGTTTCATCCACGCGATCAGGCGAAGACGTTATTCCCAAGCAGGGACTTTCACTGAATATCAACGATTTTGCTTTAGCCAATTGAGTGATTGATGATTTTCCCCATCGCTAACAGCCGCCTGAAATTACTAAAATGATGTGTTTCAGCACGTTAGCTGCAAGATTACCTAGGGGATACTCAACCCGTCGGTGGGGGAACACGATCCAAGCATGGAAAAGTTTGGGGGGGGGCTATATCCATCAGATCATCGTCACTACGCGGCATTTCGCCAACCGAAAAACGCCAAGGTTTACGCACTATATCTTGTAGTGTATCCCCTCTGATACATAGCGATACGAAAGGGCACCGTGAGTGCCACACCACTAAGCCTTTTGACGCTCACAATATAGACACAATAAAGCCTGATTTTAACGAGAAATTCGGACGAAGATCTGAAACTTGATTGAGGAAAAGCAGATGACCTCCATTCGTAATAGAATGCGCGGACTGATGAGTCCGCGATACAATAACGACACGGCAAAAGTAACGCCTGTCAGCGCTGGCGGCATGGGGCATGGCATTCGGCAAGCGGGTCTCACGATCAAAAACAGAGTGCTTTTTGGCTTTGCAGCCATGATTTCTGTCATCGGGATTTCCACGTTTTCGCCCGCTTTTGCGGGTGGGGGTGACGGAACATTCCTTGTTGCCCAACACGCGATAACTGCGCCGAATGGCGCCTCCGGCCTCTGTGCGAAATACAGATGGGCCTGTGCCCCTACCGCACAAGCGCCGATGAGCCATAGTGCCTTGTTGCGCTTGGCCGCAACTGTCAACACCAAGGTGAACCGCGAAACCCGCGCGATTGCAGACCAAACCCAATATAGGCGCGAAGAGTACTGGACCTTGCCTTCCGCGAGGGGTGGTGACTGCGAAGATTTTGTCTTGCTGAAGAAGAAGATACTTATTGAGCATGGCGTTGCTTCGGAAAACCTGTTGATCGCCACGGTCTTGGATCGGCGTCTGGCCAGTCATGCAGTGCTCGTGCTCAGAACACCGGGGGGGGACGTCGTTCTCGATAACCTGAACAAAGATATTCGCTCTTGGAAGAAAACCGGCTACACGTTTTTGAAGCTTCAAAACCCCGCAGCGCAAAACCGTTGGGATGCTGTCGTGGCCGGTGGTATTATCAAGGAGCGTCCTACCGCCACAAGATAACGCTTTGTGGCTTGCAATATCACGACTTTAAGGTACTTGAGGGCGCCGAACTCGGCGCCCTCACTATTTGATACGATAACATAGAGCCAATAGCTTTTAGCCGACTGGGCGCGGTCCTACTCCTCGTGCTCGCCGCCGCTATCGTGGTCGTCGCCGCCGCTGTTGTGGCCGCCGTTACC
>Ga0075467_10002042_pt1 | contig 16203 bp, 11 predicted proteins | sample DEB08_DNA_9_FD_75067 | JGI IMG/M metagenome (GOLD analysis project Ga0075467, IMG submission 75067) | Aqueous microbial communities from the Delaware River and Bay under freshwater to marine salinity gradient to study organic matter... | ecosystem: Environmental > Aquatic > Marine > Coastal ... | reverse complement strand
TGGCTTACAATACGATTTCTTTGGCTTACAATATGATTTCTTTCACTTGCAATATGATTTCTTTCACTTGCAATACGATTTCTTTCACTTGCAATACGATTTCTTTCACTTGCAATATGATTTCTTTGGCTTACAATATGATTTCTTTGACTTGCAATATGATTTCTTTGACTTACAATACGATTTCTGTGGCTTACAATATGATTTCTTTGACCTACAATACGATTTCTTTGACTTACAAAGAGTATCAATTTTACAATTGATTCGCTATTATGCTAAGTCGTTAGATATTTCATATATTTAGCCTTTCAAATAGAACACCTAAAAGAACACAACTTGAGTTTTCCAATATACAAGCAGTTTGACCAAATGGATTGTGGGCCGGCCTGTCTTCGTATGATTGCGAAGCATTACGGTAAGGTTTATTCGTTGCAGTATTTGCGGGAGCATTCTTATATAGATAGAGAAGGCGTTTCGTTGTTGGGTATCAGTAACGCTGCCGAACATATTGGAATGCACACATTGGCGTTGAAAATTCCGTTTAAACAGTTGATTGAGGAGGCGTTGCTGCCTTTGGTTGCATATTGGAAGCAGAATCATTTTATTGTCGTTTATAAAACAACTAAAAAATATATTTATGTCGCTGATCCTGCGGTCGGAAAACTCAAAATGACACATCAAGAGTTTTTGCAAGGCTGGGTATCGGGTGTAAAAGATGGCGAACCTGAAGGCATTTTGTTATTAATGGAACCGTCGCCTGATTTTTATCAAAAAGATGGTGAGCCGATTGACAAAACTGGTTTTAAGTTTTTGTTTACCTATTTATTTAAGTACAAAAAGCTGCTGTTTCAATTGATTTTGGGGTTGATACTCGGTAGTATTTTGCAATTGATTTTACCGTTTTTGACGCAATCTATTGTCGATGTCGGTATTAATAATCAAGATATTAAGTTTATTTATCTCATTTTATTTGCACAATTGGCCTTGTTCGTTGGGCAGATTTCGGTGGAGTTGATTCGGGGCTGGATTTTGCTACACATTGGGTCAAGAATCAATATTTCCTTGATTTCTGATTTCTTAATTAAGTTGATGAAATTGCCGATTTCGTTTTTTGATACCAAAGTTATCGGTGATTTATTACAACGGATTAACGATCATTATCGAATCGAAGAATTTTTAACCTCTGCGACTTTGAGTACGCTATTTTCGGTGGTCAATTTCTTTATTTTCGGAATGGTCTTACTCTACTACAATCCGACTATTTTCCTGATTTTTATTATTGCCAGTACGCTTTACGCAATTTGGATTGTGCTATTCTTAAAGAAACGAAAGGAATTAGATTACAAACGTTTTTCTCAATTATCGGATAATCAGTCGAAGTTAATTCAGTTGATTCGGGGTATGCAGGAAATAAAACTGCATTCGAGCGAGAAGCAAAAACGTTGGGAATGGGAACGGGTTCAAGTGAAATTATTTAAAATTAGTATCAAAAATTTAGCACTCGAACAGTATCAACAATCTGGTGGCTCTTTTATTAATGAGTTTAAAAATATTATGATTTCTTTTGTGGCGGCTTCCGCCGTAATTGAAGGCTCGATGACACTCGGGGCAATGTTGGCGGTGCAGTATATTATCGGTCAATTGAATGGCCCGATTAATCAATTGGTCAATTTTATTCGAGTGGCACAAGATGCGAAAATTAGCTTGGAACGCTTAGGCGAAATTCATAATAAAGATAACGAAGAACAAGACGAAATCACTAGAATGGATGTGATTCCCGAAAAAGGGGATTTGAGTTTAAAAGGGTTGACTTTTCAATATAGCGGGCCACATTCTCCCAAAGTTTTAGATGAATTGACGCTAACATTGCCGAAAGGAAAAGTAACGGCAATCGTCGGAGCAAGCGGAAGCGGTAAAACGACTTTATTAAAAATGTTATTAAAATTTTATACACCGACTGACGGAGCAATTAATTTAGGCGATACAAATTTACAAAATATTAAAAATCGTCTGTGGCGAAAGAGTTGTGGCGTAGTGATGCAAGACGGTTATTTGTTTTCGGATACGATTGCTCAAAATATTGCAATCGGTGATGAAGTCATTGATAAAAAGAAACTGTTACACGCTGTAAAAGTAGCGAATATTCAAGCGTTTGTAGAAAGTTTGCCTTTGGCTTACAACACCAAAATCGGTGACGATGGACTTGGTATGAGTGGCGGACAAAAACAACGGATATTGATTGCAAGAGCCGTTTATAAAAATCCTCAGTATTTGTTTTTTGATGAAGCAACTTCCGCTTTAGATGCGAACAATGAGGCGATAATTATGAAAAACTTAGAGGCATTTTTTGAAGGCAAAACAGTTGTCATTGTAGCACATCGGTTAAGCACTGTCAAAAATGCTGACCAAATTATTGTTTTAGAACGTGGTAAAGTTATCGAACAAGGTACTCACGAAGAACTCGCACGATTAAGAGGTGCGTATTATGCGTTGGTGAAAAATCAACTTGAGTTAGGAAATTGATCGCTAAGATTTTGGGCAGACGGTTGACGATTTTTACGTAAGTTGAATTTGTATTTGACTAATCATTAATCACGAAGAATAAATGATAGAAAATCCTGAAGATATAGAAATAAGGAGCGAAGCGGTACAGGAGATTTTGGGAACACCGCCCGCCTGGCTAATCCGTTGGGGGACGACAATTGTATTTTTCGTTGTTATCGGTATTCTTGCTGTGAGTTGGCTGGTGAAATATCCTGATATTATTCAATCGCAAGTAATGGTCACAACACCGAATTTACCAACTAATGTGGTGACTCGTTCGTCTGGTTATTTATCAAAATTGCTGGTCGAAGATGGCGAAATAGTGGAAGCTGGACAAGAACTGATCATTATGGAAAGTGATGAAAACATGGACGATGTTTTAGCATTGGAAGCGGCTTTGAAAAGTATTCAAGATAAAAGTAGTCGAATCACTCAGTTTCAACCTGATGAAAATTGGAAATTAGGACAGTTTCAAGTTGGTTTATCTCGGTTGATGCAAGTGCAAAAGGAATATAAATTGATGTTATCCAAACGGTTTGACTTGCGTAAAATTGAGCAGTTAAAACGTCAAATCAGCCAAATAGAAAATTTAAAAAAGGAGTTTTTTAAACGTAAGACAATACAAAAACGAGTGCTGGATATTGCGACAGAAGAGTTTGAACGCTATAAAAAGGAGAGGAAGGAAGGGTTGATTTCGGTGAAAGTGTATAATGAGCAGCAGGCTATTTATTTACAAAAAAAACAGTCATACAATGATTTAGCGTCACAGCTGATTAATTTTGATATGCAGCTTACAAACATAGCGTCGCAAATCGCTGAAATCGAGGGGAATACAGCAGTTGAAAATTCTAATAAAATTATTTTGTTAGAGGAACGAGTCCATGAATTATTGAGTGCTATCAACACTTGGAAAAAGCAGTATATCTTAGAAGCACCAATTTCTGGGAGCGTTTCCTTGGCGATTTTTGCAGAGGAGCGACAATTATTTGAAATAGGAAAGGAAGTAATGACTATTGTTCCTAAGGCAACAAGTCGGATACAAGGTATCGCAAAATTACCTATTGCTGGCTCTGGAAAAGTGGAAGTCGGTCAGCGGGTAAATATTAAATTGGCCGGTTTTCCATATCAAGAATACGGAATCGTATTAGGTAAAGTCGAAACAATGAGTGCGATTCCTCGGGAAGGGAATTATGATGTTATCATCAGTTTGCCCGATGGCTTGAACACTTCTTACAATAAAGAGTTACGTTTTCAGCAACAAATGGAAGGTGTGGCAGAAATTATCACGAAAGAACGTCGATTAATCGAACGTATTTTTGAACAGTTGATTTCTGTTTTTAAGAATCAATAATTTTAGTAATTCGTGATTAGTTAGCCTGTTTTGAAGGCTCGATGATTTCATCTACTAATCACGAATCACTAACTATTAATCATTAAATTGAAAATATCAGCAATAGCGGCGATGTCGCAAAATAGAGTTATCGGAAGTGAGAATCAAATTCCGTGGTATTTGCAGGAAGATTTTAGGTTTTTTAAACGAACGACCCTGAATCATCATATCATTATGGGGCGAAAAACATTTCAATCTATTGGTAAACCTTTACCAAAACGGACAAATATCGTCGTTACAAGAAATCCTTTTTTTATTGCCTCTGGTGTTATCACTGCAAATAGTCTGGAAAATGCCCTATCGATTGCGGCAGAAAATGGAGAAACGGAAGCCTTTATTATTGGTGGCGGAACGATTTATGAACAAAGTTTGCCTTTTTTGGATAACATATACTTGACAGAAGTAGAAACCGAAATTTCTGGGGATACTTTTTTTCCTAAATTAGATTTTGATGAATGGCAGTCGTCTGAAATTATGTCACACCCGAAGGATAATAAAAACGATTTTAACTTTACAATCAAGGAGTTTAAACGGTTAAAAAAGTAAGATAGTGGTTGTCAGCGGTATTTATAAATAGCAAAACGCCGAAACTTTACAGTCTCGGCGTTTGGTTTTACAGTATTATTGTTTTTGCTAATCGTAACTATATCGTTTTTTTAGCTAAATAAAAGTCGATTTTTTCACAACTTGTATCTGCAATACGCTCATCCATTTCTTTCAAAGTTTTTGGCGGTGGAACGATAACAGGCTCCCCTGGTTGCCAGTCTAAAGGCATTGCAACACGATTCGCATCAGAGAACTGTAAAGCTTTTAATGCTCTAATAATCTCGTCCATGTTTCTACCCACATTTAATGGATAATACATAATCAAGCGAATTTTCTTTGAAGGATCAATAAAGAAAACGGCACGGACAGCAGCAGTTGTGCTTTCGTTTGGCTGTAACATTCCGTATAATTTTGATACTTTCATATCAATATCCGCAATGATTGGGAAATCCATATAGATACCCATTTTTTCACGAACATTGTTAACCCAACCTAAGTGTGAATGAACACTGTCAATACTTAATCCTAATAATTCTGTATTCAAAGCGTTAAACTCTTCTTTGCGTAAGGCAAAACCAGTCATTTCTGTTGTACAAACTGGCGTGAAATCCGCAGGGTGCGAAAACATCACAATCCATTTATCTTTTGCATAATCCGATAATTGGATTTTTCCTATCGTTGTTACCGCTTCAAAATCTGGTGCCATATCACCGATTCGTGGCATTGTTATTACATTTTCTTGTACTTCCATGATTTATTCAATTTTTATTTTAATAGATTTTATCAATAATGTACTGCAAATATAAGCTCAAACCACATTTAGATGAGGTGATTAGAATCACCCTAATTTGTAAAGCAAATCACATTGATTTTCAAGATTGTACCTGTTTGAAATGATAGTCTATTTTAGTTTGTTAGTAATCAGTTAGTTAAGCCAAAAATGTACCATGAAAGGTAATTTATTGCTAAGCGAATTTGGATTGTTAAATTTTGTAAAACGCTGAAAAACGTTTCAATTACAAGCTTTCAGACGTTTAACATTCCTTAATTACTATAAATTAAAGTGTTCTTTCGATAATCTTGTGAACCGTAATAAACGGTTATTCCGAAAGAAATTATTAAATATGCAACTATTAAAATTGAGCCAAATGGCAATATTTTATCTATTTCAAACCAATTGTTAAAACTAAAGAATAAGGCAAATCCGCATATCATTTTTATAAATTCAGCAAGAATAGACCATTGATGCCTGTCCATCAAAGTCGTATAGGCAAACACAGAAATCACTGTGAATAGACCATATAACAAGGTTTGTTGAAATGGTAATTCGGGTAATAATATCAAGATGTGAAATTGAAAAGCAAGGTGTAATGCCAACTGGAAAAAGCTCCATGCTGTCAGAAAGTTGGTCGTTGCTGTTTGGTATTTGACTTGTTCATAAGGGTTTTCAGTATAAGTTATTGGATATTTTTCATTGACATCTTTTGGTCGCCATCCTGTTGGCATTAGCCAAATTCGGAATTTATCTTTCCAGGAGTTAGTTCGCCAAGCATCTTTTATTAATTGCCATAAATGCATGAAGTTGATAATGATAGGATTCCAGGTTTTAACGGCTTTTTTAACTCCGTAAACTGGCGGTTTATCCGCTAATTCTTCTTGAAATGTCCCGAACCATTTGTCCCAAACGATAAAAATCGCTGCATAGTTTTTGTCAATATATTCGGGATTAATCGCATGATGTACTCGGTGATGAGAAGGCGTAACAATGATGTGTTCTAAAAATCCCATTTTGTTGATCAATCGGGTATGATACCAGAATTGAGCGAATAAATGTAAGGGGGCTAAAATCGCAATGACTTTTGTCGGAATGCCAACTAATGCCATCGGAATGTATAGGAAAAAGTAAATCGCTACAATACCAGAAATAGATTGTCGTAGAGCGGCAGATAAATTAAATTCTTCGCTGCTATGATGCACAATATGACGATTCCACAGTAAGTTAAATTCGTGATTCCAACGGTGACTCCAGTAAGCCGCAAAATCCATTAAAATAAAAGCAATAATATAGGTTAGAGTATTTTCGGGCATTTCGAAAAAAGCCCAATTGTTGACCATCCAGCCGTAACTTACGACGACGACGGTAAGTTTGAAAATTGACTTGATATTGTTCGTCAATCCTGAACTTAGTCCGGCAATGGTGTCCATTGGTTCGTACACTCGTTTTTTCATAATGAGACTAATCGCATATTCGATAACGATTAATAAAACAAAGAAAAGTATAGCGATTTTTAGAGCGTTAGCGTAAGTTTCCATGATTATTGTATTGCTGAAGTTTTAGTTTTGGAGTTAAAAATTAGTAATAAGCTTTATGGCTTTGCTATAAACTATTTAAACTATCGGCACACCATTTTCGTCAGTCGTTAAGACTTCGCTCATATAATCGAAAAATGGTCGCATTGCCTGAAAGCCTACTACGACTTTTTGTAAAAAGTCCGTTTGCATTACTGCTTCATTCGTGAATTTATGTATCACAAGAAATTGTTTATGACGCAATAAATCCACATTTTCGTGGTCTTTTGGATAACCTCTCGGAGCCGTTTTGAGCTGGTCACCTTGTAGTTTTCCAAACATCTTTTTAAAGTTATTGGTATTAATAATATCTCGGAGCGGTTGAGCATCGAAAGCCAATTCTTTGCGGATGCGTGCTAAATCTTCTTTGTTTGGGTTCCAAAATCCACCGCCCAAAAAGCAGTTGTCGGGTTCGATGTGTAAATAATAGCCGCCTCGAAGTCGTTTCGTTGCTCGAACCATACTACAACTCAAATTGTGTTTATAAGGTGTTTTATCTTTGGAAAATCGCACATCTCGATAAATTCGATAAACTTTTAGTTTTTCAATATAATCTGTTTTGCTCATTTCGTCCAAAAGTAGATTACCGAAAGCCTTCATATTTGCTTTCGCATCTTCGTATCGAGGTTTATTATCATTGAACCAATCACGATTATTATTAATACTTAAATCTATTAAAAACTGGAAGGTTTCTGGTGTAATATGTGTCATCTATTGCCTTTTTATTTTTTTCTAAAGTTAGAAAAAGTCGGTTGATTTCTTTAATAATTTAGTGCCGTTATCTTAACATAATTGTCTTGTCAGTGCCATTCAAAATGTAGCAAGCCGTAAGTTTTATTGTATTAATCCTCCATAAAGAAAATAACTCTTTCTTGATAAATAAAGTTGTTAGGTTGTTGACAAACAATCTGTTAGCTAAACGTGAACGGAAAGTAACTTGTTTAGGAATTGTATTAAAAGTGATTTTTGACCTGAGCTTCGGGGCGATTTTTGGAGATTAAAATTGTTGTTTTGAAGTGATCTATTCTGGAACTACCGCTGATTTTTATGAAAATAGGTTAAAACGTGTAAATTTTGATTTCAGTTAAGACGTACTTGCGACAAGTCATCATTAGACGATTTGCAGAGCATAAAGTTTTCATAAATATTCGAGTGTTTGAATATTCGAGTGTTGACCAAACATTCAAACACTCTTATGTTTAAATACCTTTCGTATCTTCATCAATCCATGTGCTATAAATAGCCATCCAGGCGAAAAAGCCAACGCTCCCGATGGATAGCCATGATAAAATGGTATTTTTATCGTCATAAATTGCAATTATCCAAATATTAGAAATTAGAAAGAGGGCAGAAGCGGCGAGGTTCAACCAACGAAATTTTACAGTTCGGCTTGGATATAAAAACTTGATTGGGATAAAATGCAAAACTGCAAAGAAGAAAATTAAGGTGAAATTTATCCATTCAGGAAGATTCAAAACAAAAAATAGGTAAAAGGCAACCATATTCCACATCACCGGAAAACCAATGAAATAATAATCACTGGATACCATGCCATCTAAACCATAATAGATAGCGGAAATCAATAAAATTATCGCTGCACCTAATAACTTCACTTCTTCGGGTAGCAGCGGCGCTTCATAGATAAAGTAAGCTGGAATAATCGCATAAGTCGCAAAGTCAATGACATAATCTATCATTTTTCCATCTACATTCGGTAATACCGTTTGCACTTTAGCCATTCGGGCAAGTGTACCGTCAACGCCATCAATAATTAAAGTCAAAAAGAGCCAAAGCATCGCATTTTTGAACTCATGATCGGCTATTGCTAAAATGGCCATGAATCCTGCCACGATTCCAGTAGAAGTGAAAGCGTGTACACTGAACGCTAAGGCTTTTTGTGTAAATGTGTAGTTCATCGTAGAGTTTTATATTGTAATAATGAGCGTGAAATTAAAAAAAATAATAAGAATTATTATGATCTGAAATTGATGTCGTCAAATTAGGCTTTATAAACGCTGACTTAAATGTGTTTTTTGGATTTATTCAATTTTGCTTACAATTCTGTTCATTTTTATATTTTTGATCAGGATATGAATTCTCAGATAGTATTCTGGAATATTTTATTTGACTCAGAAAGTAGCGTTTATACGTACAAATGGTAAAAAAACATTTTTTATTACATCGTATTTTGTGAGGTATTTTTTTTAAGTAATAAAAACTTAGACCACTTCTCGATAGAATATTTATAAATTCCTTAAATTGCTATCGTACTAATTTATATTTTAAATTGTAAATTAGAATAACAGTTGAATTAACGTTTGATATTTATGAAAAAAGACTGTTAGAACCAAATAAAGTCATTTTTAACAATTGATATCGTTGTCTTAAATAATAGAAATTTATGAGGTTTTGAGACAATGTTATCTATAAAAACTAATAACCAATGTCAAGAAGACCAAAACAGAAACGCAGGACGAGAAAAAAAGTCGTACAAGAAGGTGTAAATCAGAAGCAAGGGACAAAAGTAGTCGTCACAGTTGTTATAGCGACGATTTTGCTGTTAGTGTTATTATTCTTTAGTTTTAGATCTTTCGCACAGTAAAACAAAAAAGGTCAAGCAACTTGCTTGACCTTTTTAATATAATAGATTTGATATAATTTTATTTAGATGTAATACCTCCTGAAAGGTCCTTTTTTTCTTTCTTTAACTTCGATAATGAAGCTCTACGATTTAAGCCACATTCTAAAAACTGAACATAATCTGCTGGATCTTTGGCATCTGCGTATCCAATAGGTTTATGAAGTACCGTTCCATCATTATCTACCAAAACGTATAGAGGCTGTGTTTGTATCTTAAAAAAGTGTTCTTGAAAATCAGCCCATTTGCTTCCGACATCACGGATCTTTTTACCGGAATAAGGAGACATATAAGTATCTACTTTTTTATTTTCATCGACATATAGAGATATTAACACATAATCTTTTGACAAAATATTTTTTACACTATCTTTTACCCAAACATTTTGTTCTACTTTACGGCAATTCACACAGCCATGTCCTGTGAAATCAATCATAATTGGAAGATTTGCTTCTTTGGCATAGGCTAAACCTTCGTCATAATCTTTGAAACAACGGATACCATTTGGACAATTTGGATATTCTTTTTCTGATTGATCTTGAAACCAGCTCCAGTGTGTTGGCGGTGCTAATCCACTCAATAAACTCAATGGCTGATACGTGAACAAGCCATAAGTCATGTAGGCTACTAATCCGATTGACGCTAATCCTAAAACGCTACGAATTGGATTGATGCGACCTTTTTTCGGGCTGTCACTTTTGAATCGAATAATTCCTAAGAGGTAGAATCCTAAAATTCCGAATAAAACAATCCAAAGTCCTAAGAATAATTCGATTGGTAAGATTTTCCAGCCATTTACCAAATCGGCAGTTGATAAGAATTTTAAAGCTAAAGCTAATTCTAAAATACCGATAGAAATTTTTACGGTATTCATCCATCCACCAGATTTTGGCAAAGAATTTAACCAACCTGGGAAGGCTGCGAATAGTGTAAACGGTAGGGCTAACGCTAAGGAGAAACCGAACATTCCCATTAATGGTCGAAGCGGTACATAATCACCGATTAATGTTGGGCCGCCACCTCTTGCTGCTTCTACTAATAAAGAGCCAATAATCGGTCCTGTACAAGAGAAAGACACCAATGCTAAGGTAAATGCCATGAAGAAAATACCGATTAATCCACCTTTGTCTGCCATTTCATCAGAGCGATTTGCCCACGAGTTTGGTAGCTGTATTTCGAATAGCCCAAAGAAGGATAATGCAAAGATTACAAATAATGCAAAGAAAATCAGGTTCATTATCGTGCTTGTCGATAAACGATTTAGGGCATCAGGACCGAAAAGTCCTGTAACAATCAAACCTAAACCAACATAAATTCCGATAATTGATAAACCATAAATTGTTGCATTTTTCACACCTTCTGCTTTGGTTTTACTTTGTTTCGTAAAGAAAGCAACCGTTAATGGCAACATTGGGAAGACACAAGGTGTCAATAAGGCTAACAATCCACCGCCGAATCCTGCTACAAAAATCCAGAACAAACTTAACCCTTCTTTTTCTTCACTTTCTCCATCTGTGCAACCTGCATTCGCATAGGTCATATCGAAGCGATGAAGCTCGGCATCGGTCTTGCCTACTGTCGCTGTTTCACTTGATATTTCTTCAGCTGTTGTTTCGGGTGTTTCTTCAACCAAAGCAGCAGCTTTGTCACTCGTGATTTTACTTGGCAAATAAACGGAGAAAGGAACTGGTTTTGGAGGCAAACAAACTTCATCATTACAAGCCACATAATATAATTGACCTGTGATTTTTTTTGAACCTCTTTCTAATTTTATCTTCTTCGTAAACGTAACGTAATCAGCAAATTTTGTTAACGTCATATCAAAGTGTTCGTCATATTTTTTGATACGATTTTTACCTTTTTCTGTACGTTTTATCGTTTTCAACCTATCGCCTTCTCCTTCAATATTGAATTTGGTAGGCATTGGACCTTTACTGTTATTAGAATATTGAGAATAGATGAAATAGCCTTCTTTTAACGTAGCATTAAAGTCAATTTCATATTCTTTTTCACTTACTCGTCTTGCTGAATATTTCCATACAACCGGATTCTCATCTGTGGTATTCTCATCAGTTGTAGCTATTTCGACCGTTTCTTTAGGAGACTCAATATTTCCTGTCGTTTCTTTTGGAGCAGATTTAGGCTCTACGTTTCCAATAGGCTTTTTTAATTTTGAAAACTTAAAGTCAACGTAAGTAGGTGGCATACATTTTTCATCATTACAAGTCATAAAGTAGATATAGCCTTGCAATGGCTCACCATCGTACTCTTCCGTCAAGGTGACTTTTTGAGTATAAACAGCCTGTTTTGAAAACTTAATAACTTCACCTTCAAAAACCTTGTCATAGGATTTTTTTCGGTTAGTAGATGATTCGACTACTTTACCTGCTTTTACACCTTTAGGCAAGTCTTCTAATACGATTTCTGTGGGTGCGGGGCCTAAGTTAGGGTCAGTTAAAGAAGAGTAGGTTACCCAACCTTTATCAATGTTAGCGGTATATATCAATTGATATTCACCATCTCCTATTTCTTTCGCTTTCCAAGTCCATTTAGTTGGTTGTGTCTGCCCAAATAAACTTGCTGTTATCAAGGTAAAAAATAATACTGTAATTAATTGACGCATAAGGTGCTACGTTTTTATGGTTACTTTTTGGCTTGAATAATATTTGTAGTTGTAATAATTTCCAATAATACAATATTGTTGCTGATAAGTATTAAAAGATTACAAATTTACCAAAAATTTGACTTTCATTTCAAATAATGCTCTGAACAAGTGCAAATTTACTTTTTCTACTAATTTTTCGTAGTTAATGAACTGTTAAACAAATGATAATCAGTACTAAACTCTCAAATATAACGCCTGCAATTTAATTTCAAAAGTCCTAAAAATAATAATATATGTTTTGATTTAATATAAATTATTCATTTTTATTGTTAGCGACTTAATTAATGATTGAAAAATATCATTTTTAAAAAAAATAAGCGAAATAACCTGAGTTGTTTTTGGTGTATTTGGGTACAACTTCTTAAAAAAAAGGTAGATGTTTTGTGAAAATCATCACCTTTAAAATCGTTAAATTTATTGTTCAAGGATTTGACGATAACTTTTTATCAAAAAACTGAAAAGTGTAAAAGGTGTTTTCATATTATTGGTGGTAATAAAATAATCTTTTTCAACTTCACCTACGTTTTTTTGAACTGCTTCGTAATGAATGCAAACGAGATAAGTAAACCTATGCCAAAACTACAAGACGACGAATTAAAAGTTATTATCGAAGCTGCTCGGAAAGGTAAAACCGATGCACAACGGACGATTTATAGTCAATTTTATGGCTATGGAATGTCTATTAGTGTGAGATATGCCGAGAATTCGGAGGAAGCAGAGGAAATATTGAATGATACTTTTATGAAAGTTTTCAAGAACTTGAGTAAATATAATCCGAATCATTCTTTCAAATCGTGGTTTCGAAGAATATTAATTAATACAGCGATTGATTATCATAGAAAATATCAAAAATATAGACATACGCTGGGTATTTCTCATGCGTACAGCGTTTCGGTGGATACAGATACGATTGCGGATATTTCTGCTAAAGAGATTTTGGCGTTGGTGCAGCAGTTAGCACCTTCTTACAGAATGGTGTTTAATTTGTACGTAGTAGAAGGATTCAAACATAAAGAAATAGGAGCGCAACTGGGTATTACAACGGCCACTTCACGAGCAACTCTGGCAACCGCTCGACATAAATTACAGAAAATGATTTTGGATAATAACAACTATAATCAAAGGAGGGCAAATGGATAATTTCGACAAACTTTTTAATGATAAATTGAATGAAATCACAGAAGATGATTTCGAATTCAAAGAGTCTTCTTGGGAGCGTTTTCAGAATGAGTGGACGGAGGAAAGTAAGGTTGGACAATTTGCTGTTCTGTCACGTTGGCTAAAGCACAATGCGGTCGCTGCTACAGTCGTAGGATTATTATTGTTAAGTAACGTGTTTTTTGCTCAACAAAACTTGAGTACTCGGAGCGAGATTGAAAAACTAAATACTACGGTTGAGGAACTCCAAAAAAGCGTGACAACTTGCAACGAGCAATCTGAAAATTATTCGAAAATTATCACGGATTTAAAAGTGAAATTGGCGAAACAAACAGAGCTAACTAATAATCAAAAGGCGTTAATAGAAACACAAAATGAACGCTTAATGATGCAAAGCAGCATGAGTTTGATGCCTGTTTTGCCAAATCAAAATGATTTTAGTATTGATAATAATCAGAGTATTATGATTGGTGATTCTAGCGAGAAATTCGGTGATAATGGTAAAAACTCGACTGTATCGACTACAAATAATAATGGTACAAGTGCTGTACCTTCCTCGGAATTGACTATTGGCGAAAAGCCAAAAAATCCGTTAAATAATGCGGTAAAGGATAACTCCGGAGCGAAAGAGTCTGTAACTGTTTCGTCGTCAACTGTCGTTGCAACGGGTAAGAATGAAATTGTAACCGCTACTGAAGAAATGATTTTTTTGGATAAAAAAACAGTTGTGTTGGGAGATTTTCCTGAAAATATTGACTTCAAAAAACGACCAGTTCTAATTATTGAAAATGAGCATAAACCCAACTTTGGGACAAAGTTAAATAAGTTAAAAGAAGAGATAAAGCCTTCGGCTTATCAGGTTGGTATTACTTCAAGATATACTTATTTACCGACGTTCAGCGGTTTGTCACCAATGACAATAACGAATAATGGCGTTGTTGCAAATGCTTTATTTTTTAATAATTTCAGATTGCAAATTGGTGCAGAATACTGGGTGAATAGATTTGAGGTAGATGATATTGAAGAGTTGGAAGACGGAATTGTCACTCCTTTTATAGATGTTTATCCGCCTGTTTATCCGACCTCGGCTTTAGATGAATTAGCAAAAATTGAATCTATATCTGGTGGGTTTGATTTCCCACTTTCGGCACAAATTCTACTGCGACCTAAACGGTCTTTTAGTCCTTATATTGGGTTTGGCTTGATAGGTCGATATACGAATAATTATTCAGCGGAGTACGATTTTATTGACAATGTTACTGCAAGCGAGTACGAGGTTAAAACGGAAATGGCCGTTCAACGTTTGGATATTGGAATGTGGCAAAGTCAGTTGGGAATGGATTATAAGATTTCTGATAATTGGTTGGCGAATTTTGAAATCAATTACTTGAGGAGTTTTAAAGCACCGACCTTTGGCTTGACGGACATTCAGCAATACGGAGCGAGTTTAGGCATAAAATACGAGTTTTAAGGCTGTCAAAGCCTACGTTCAAGAACATCTTTTCGTAATGATGATAAATCATTTTTCATTTTAAAATACTACACAAAAAATGACACGAAAAGAATTTTTAGGAAAAATAGGAATTGGTGCAGCCTTCGTAATAACGGCAAGTTGCTTAGGAAGTTGTGGCAAAGATGGCCGAAATGGCGTCGATTTTATTTTAGATTTAGAAGCCACTGAAAATAGTGCGTTACAAAATGTCGGTGGATATATTATCAAGGATAGGATCGTTGTCGTTAGAGCAGAGGATGGTAATTATTATGCAGCCACACAGATTTGCAGCCATGAAAATAAGGCAGAAATTGTCTTTAGAAATAACGAATATTACTGTACGGATCACGGAGCAAAATTTGATTTGAACGGAGATGGTTTAAATAGCAAAGGGAGTAAAGGTATTGCGGTGTACAATACGACTTTGACTAATAATCAATTAAGAGTATATTCGTAGTCAAAAATATTGAGCGGTTGTTTCCAAGGTCAAAAAAGGAAACTTTTTAAATAAAACACACAAATTGTTGAATTTAATTATCGAATTTAAGTTTATTCAACTTGTATTTTACTTTTGAAATAACCGTTAGAAGCTAAATTCATTACTATGAAAAAAATAATCGCAGGACTTTTTGTATTTGGAATCCTATTCGTTGGTATTGCGTCATTTCAGGATAAAGATAAAACTGTTTTTGAATGGAGTGAAAAGGATACAGTTTATAAAGTCTTGTACGATTTGGGAGAACCAAAACCTAAACACTATATCGAGCCGACTGCCGAACAGATTAAAAAAGGGGAGGAAATCGTTAAAATTGGTTATACGACCGATGCAGAGGGTAAAAAAACAACACCAGTAAGTAAGTATTATTTTTGTACGTCTTGCCACAATTTGCAGCGTGAAGACCCTGTTTTGTATGAAAGTAACGCAGAAGCTCGACTGCCTTATGTGAAAGAACATAAAATTCCGTTTTTGCAAGGCACAACTTTTTGGGGAATTACGAATCGGGAATCTTGGTATAATGATGATTATGTCCGAAAATATGGCGATGAAAAAATCGCTGTTGCCAATAAAGATTTGAGAGAAGCCATTCAGTTGTGTGCGATTGAATGTTCGCAAGGACGACACATGGAAGATTGGGAAATTGACGCAGTTTTGGCGTATTATTGGAGTTTGGAGTTGAAAATGAGCGAAATTGATCTAACAAAAGAGGATTGGAAAAAACTTCAAAAAGAAGGAAATGAGGCTTCAAAAAAACAAGCAACAATTGCTTGGTTAAAATCAAAATATGCGACCAAATCGCCAGCTCATTTCTATGATTCACCAAAAGATAAGACAAAGGGTTTTGAAGGTACAAAACCTGGTAATCCTGAAGTTGGAAAAGATATTTATGAGCTAAGTTGTGTCTTTTGTCATCAACCGAATA
>Ga0075467_10002040_pt1 | contig 16219 bp, 12 predicted proteins | sample DEB08_DNA_9_FD_75067 | JGI IMG/M metagenome (GOLD analysis project Ga0075467, IMG submission 75067) | Aqueous microbial communities from the Delaware River and Bay under freshwater to marine salinity gradient to study organic matter... | ecosystem: Environmental > Aquatic > Marine > Coastal ... | reverse complement strand
CGGTCCTTAAAGACCAAGCGTGTGACGATCCAACCACCACCGCAGATCGGCATTCCAAAATGTCGATCTGCGGCTCTTGTTTCGCACAAAAGCTCCCAAAGCCATAAGACAAGCACGACCGTGGGCAGCGATGGCACATGGAATGTGACCTTTACACAGGCGCAAATCCCGGCGGGCGACAACGTCTTTCCGGCTACGATCACCGCAACCGATGCGATGGGCAACAAAACGGTTATCACCGACAGCCTTCATGTCGATACCATCCCGCATCCGTTGTCGTTCAATACGACGGCAGGGGATAACATCGTAAATAAAGTCGAATCCAGTGGCGAAGTGACTGTAACGGGCCAGTCTACCCCTGGCGCCATGGTCACTGTAAACTTGGGCAACGCCAGTCAGTTTGTCGAAACCAACACGAATGGCGTCTGGACTGTGAGATATCCTGCCGGCACCTTTGTCGCCGACGGCACCAGCATGGTGCTGACCGCCTCGACAATCGATAGCGCAGGCAACCCCAGCACGGCCAGCCAAACCATCAAGATTGATACTTCCACAGCGGTGTCCCTTACCACCCAACCTTTGTTTGGCGGCGACAACGTCATCAACGGGACCGAGGCCCAAAGCGAAATCACCATGTCGGGCCAATCCGAAGCAGGCACCCAATCCGTCTCGGTGACTTGGAACTATGTTACTGTTCCTGCAACGGTGGCCGAAAACGGCGATTGGACTGTCAAGTTCCCCAGCAGCGCGGTTCCGGCAACAGGCACATCTACCGCCACGGTCAATTCGATCGACGCGGTCGGCAACGCCGGCACAAACACCCATACCATCTCGGTCGACCGTGAAACCGCAGTGGCTGTGAACGCCGGCCAAGCCGGCGGTGACAACATCATCATGAGCACCGAAGCCAATGCAGGCGTTACCCTGACAGGCACCGCCTAACGCGGCGCAAAGGTCGAAGTGACCTTCCAAGGCAATACGCACAGTGTCACCGCAAGCAACACAGGCACCTGGTCAACCAAATTCGAAAGCGCGGAAATCACCCGCGGCACCTATTTCAACGGCCCGAACAACCTGGTCAGCGTCAAATCAACCGATCTTGCGGGCAACATCGCTACAACGTCGCATACCCTGAACGTCGACACCGAAGTGACCAACTTTGCCCGAACGTCAACCTCCACCGGCATCGACAACGTGCTGAACAATGCCGAGGCTTTGCAAGGCCTCACCGTCACCGGCACGGTTGAGGCAAACGCGACCTCTGTCAAAGTCATGTTTGGCAACAACGGTCCTTACAACGCCGATATCTCTGGCACGACATGGTCGGTAAAAGTTCCTGCAAACGTCATCCCACAAGGGGAAAACAAGGTTCAACTGACTGCCGTTGCCACAGACCAATACGGCAACGTATCCGCCCCCCACACCGAGATGATCGACGTTGACCGCATCGTCACCCCCTTCACCCGTAGTGGCGGCATGATCGGTGGCGATGGCATGCTGAACGCATCCGAAATCGCAGGCGGTCTCGACCTGAACGGCACAGGCGAGGTTGGCGCACGCATCGTGGTTTCCCTCCAAAACGGCGCATCCCAAGAGGTCGTCGTGGGCGACAATGGCCTATGGAGCACGCAGTTTGAAGCAAGCCAACTGCCACGCAGTAGCGGCGAGAGCATGAGTGTCACCTTCAACGCGACCGACAAGGCCGGAAACGTCCACCCTGGCTTCACGGAAACCGTTTTGGTTGATACGATTGCACCCGACGGAGCAAATATCACAAACTTCATTAAAAACGCCGCCGGCACCAACTTGACCGGGGTAATTTTGGATGAAAACGTTACTTCTGACTTCTCTTTCTATCGGGTTGGGACAAGTGGTAGCATTAGCAAGCTTGCGCTCAGTAACAGTCTAGGGTCACCATTCGCTCAATTTAACGATGCTGTCCCAGACGGAGAGTTTTTGGTTATCAACCACGGCGATACCGCGGGCAATGGCGCGGCAACCCTGTACCTAAGCTCCGACACCAATAGCGTCAGCTCGACAACCATCGATCTGAACAACGCAGCTTTCAAGAACTTTGACTTCACGTCACTGGATTTGTCCTCGGCAAAAACCGCAATGACCATCAGCGCCGAAGATCTGATCGCCATCACCGGCCCAGACAAAACACTGATGATCAAAGGCGGCGCAGATGACACCATCTCGCTGAGAAACGCGGCGCTGGCGGCAGATCAAAGCTCGGCTGAAGCAGGCTACAAGCTCTATACCTTGGGCGACAACGCAGCCTCGCTCTATATCGACGAAGACATCATCACGACATCAATATAGGGGCCGGTATATGCCCCTTAGGTTGGATATAAAGGCAGGCGGCGCGGCATGGGGCTCCGCCGCGGCTATAGGGGCGATTGCCCTTGTGGCGCTGCTTGCGGGCTGTGTCGATGGTGGCCTGCCGGGCGTGTCGATGTTCGGCGGCGCCAAACCCACCGATCCTGCCGCCATTGGTACAAACGGGGATGAAATCGGGCTTGCTGCCAGCGATCAGATTGATCGGGGCGAACATCGCTCGACCATCATTGATGATCTGATTGCCCGCCGGTCGGTATTGCCCGCCAATGGTCCTTTTGCGCAGGTCGCTTTAGGCGTGCTTGCCGCCAACAAAGGCGCCGCCGCCGCCGAATTGCGCGTTGCCCGCCTCAAAGCCGAGGCAAAATCCAAAAACTGGCTGCCCTCCATCGGCCCTTCTCTGGACCTTACCTCGCTGGGTGCGTTGGCCGCCTCGATCCTTGTCGAACAAGTCCTGTTTGATAATGGCAAGCGCAAGGCCGAACGAGCCTTTGCCGCCGCCGATGTCGAAATCGCCGCCGTTGGCCTGTCCAGTGAAATGAACACCCGCGTCTACGAAGGCCTGACCTATTACATCACCGCCCAGCGTGCACAGGCCCAAGCGGCGGTGTCTGCCAAAGGTGTTGACCGGATGCAAAGCTATGGCAACATCATGGGCAAGCGTGTGTCAGGCGGTCTATCTGACCGGTCCGAAGAACGCGTGATCTTGGCCAAAATCGCCGAAATGCAATCCTACAGCGCCGCTGATCAGGCCGCCGCAACAACCGCCATGGCTGAGCTGAACGCAATGGTCCAGGTTCCCCTGACAGGCTTGTCCGGCATCTCAAGCCTTGCACCTCCCAGCGCCCTCTCCGACCCCTTGGCCGTTCTGCGCGCCATGGGCGAAGGCCGCCGCAGCGTGGCCGAGGCGCAAATGGCCCGCGCAGGCTTTCTGCCCAGTCTGACCGCCAGCGGCGTGCTCGCCAAAGGCGGGCTGACAGGTGGGCTGAACGTCAGCACCGACAATGGCATCGGCTTTGGCACTGGCGCCAGCCTGCGCGCAATAGAGGCCAGCACCCAAGCCGCCGATCAACGCACCGAAAGCGCACGCGATGATGCCAACCGCAAAATCGTGGCGATAGAGCGTGAAATCGCGACCCTCAAATCGCGTGAAGTGCAAGGCGCCGCCGTTCTGGCCCAGACCGAAGCGAACCTTGAAATGTTCACCCAACAATACAAGTTTGGCCGCCGTCCTTTGATGGAATTGGTAGGCATGTTTGAAAGCTTTGCCGCGATGGAGCGTGAACATGTTGCGCTTAAATACGACATGGCGCTATTAAGCCTTCAAACTGCGAAAATACGCGGAGTATTGGTGGACGGGGTTAGGATGTGAACGACCGGGTCGTCGCCTTTGATATGAACGCCGATAGAAGCAACGCTTCTGTCGCGCCCTCAATGCGCCCCACGCCATCACAACGCCCAAACCGTCCGCGCCACGCCAACCGCGCCATGACCCGGGCCCAACTTGCCTCGGTTTACGCAGGCCTGCTTGGGGCCGAAATCGCGGCGGCAGACCTGTTGGAACATATCCAAATCGCGGCAGGCAGCGGCAGACTCGGGCTGGATGAAATGGCCACAGCCTTGCGCGGGATGGGCCTGACCGCCAAGGTCGAAAACGCACCAAAATCAACCCAAGGCGTGTGGCCCGCGCTGGCCTTGATGAAGTCGGATCAGATCATTCTGGTGCTGGGCCAATCCCAAGACATCGTTGAGGTGTATGACACGACTTGCCCCGACAACCGCGCCGAGGTGCCGCTTGCCGATTTTGCCTCGGTGTTTACCGGCAAAATCTTGCGCGCGCGCACCACTATGGCAGATCTGGAGCAACGCCATTCTGACAAGGCCACTGCCGAACATTGGTTCTGGGGTGAATTTCCCCATTACCGCCGCCAATTGTTTGAGGTGGCCGCAGGCTCTGCAGTGGCCAACCTTTTAGCCGTGGCCGTGGCGCTGTTCTCCTTGCAGGTCTATGACCGCGTGATCCCCCATAAATCCGAACCCACACTTTGGGTGCTGGCCCTTGGTGTGCTGATCGCTGTGGTGCTGGAAGGCATCCTTAAAATGGCGCGCTCTAGCCTGATGGATGTGACGGGTCGGCGGATAGAACTGACCGTGCAATCGCGCTTGATGCACCGCCTTTTGGGCATGAAACAAGTCCCCGGCGCGCGCAACCCCAGCCAAACCTTCAGCGCCATGCGTGAATTTTCATCTGTGCGAGAGTTTTTTACGGCCTCAACCATCGGCACCATGGCCGACATTCCCTTCATCCTCATCTTCTTACTGCTCGTCGCCTCGATCGGTGGCAATCTGGTGTGGATTTTGGTGATCGGCGGCATCTTGATGGTCGCCCCCGGTTTCTTTTTCCAAAAGAAAATGATCGCGCTGACCTTATCCACCCAAGGTGCCTCGATGCGCGCCTCGCGCTTGTTGTACGAGGCGGTCTATGAACAAGAAACCGTCGCCACCCAGCGCGGCGAAGACCGGGTAAAGCGGCTGTGGCAGGAACTCGTCACGCTTTCCGCCGTCAAATCCTCAGAACAGCGCCACCTGTCCTCGACGCTAACCTATTGGGCGCAAGGGGTACAACAAGCCACCTATGTGATGGCCGTGGTCGCCGGCGCGTACCTTGTGTTCTCAGGCGATTTCACCATGGGTACGATCATCGCCATCGGCATTCTGACAGGTCGCACACTTGGGCCCTTGGCGCAGCTCTCCGCCACCCTCGCGCGCTGGTCCAATACCAAAGCTGCACTAACCGGGCTGGACGCCATCGCAGGCGCGCAGCAGACCGAAGAAGACGGCCGCAAATACCTGCGCCGCGAGCGCCTGACCGGCACCTATGAACTGCGCAACCTTGAATTCAAATACGACGAATCCTCCGCCGCCATCGTTGAAATCAACGCCTGCAAAATCCCCGCAGGCCAGCATGTTGCCGTGCTTGGCACCAACGGTTCCGGCAAATCCACCTTCCTGCGCGTGCTGGCTGGCATTTATGAACCCACCGCTGGCCGCATCATGCTTGATAACATCGACATGGGCCAAATTCACCCACGCGACCTGCGCCGTGGCATCGGTTATCTGGGCCAAGAGGTCCGGCTGTTTTCCGGCACCATCCGCGACAACCTGAACCTGAGCCAATTGGAACGCGACGATGACCGCCTGTTTGCGGCGCTAGATTTCGCAGGTCTCGGCCAGTTCATCCGCAACCACCCCCGCGGTCTGGATCTGGAAATCAAGGAGTTGGGCGAAGGCCTGTCCGTCGGCCAGCGCCAATCCATCGACTGGGCGCGCATGTGGCTGCAAGACCCGCAAATCGTCCTTCTGGACGAACCCACCGCTGCCCTTGACCAAACGCTCGAAGCAACGCTGGTCAGCCGCCTCACCACTTGGCTTGAAGGCCGCACCGCCATCATCGCCACCCACCGCGTCCCGATCCTGCAACTCACCTCGCGCACGCTTATCTTGCAAAACGGCAAACTCGCCGTTGATGGCCCGCGCGAAGCCGTCCTCGCCCACCTGTCCAAAGCCCAAGCCGGGGCCTCAAAATGATGACCTCGTTCGACCACGGCCTCGATGAAAAGGCCGAGCGCCCCAGCCGCATCATCTGGATCATCTTTGGAGTCGTCGTCACCTTCATCATCTGGGCTGCCTTTGCCTGGGTCGATGAAATCGTGCGCGCACCGGGCCAGGTCGTCTCCTCCTCACGGCCCCAAATCATCCAAAACCTCGAAGGTGGCATCCTCGCGGAACTGAACGTGGCCGAGGGCGATGTCGTAGAACCCGGTCAAACCCTCGCCCGCCTTTACGGCACCCAGTACCAATCCGCCGTTGATGACCTGCGCGACCAAATCGCCAGCCACGAAATCCGCCGCGCGCGGCTAGAGGCGGAAATGGCCGGCATGCTGGAATTCGATCCCCCCGCCGATCTCGCAGACCGCCTGCCCGATATCGTGTCTTCGGAGCGCGCCCTGCTGTCCGCCCGCCAAGTCGACTTTATCGCCCGGCGCGATGGTGCCAAACAGGTGATGATCCAAGCGAAAAAAGAACTCGACCTGCTGGAAAACATGTACGCCCAAGAAGTCGCGCCGCTGATAGAGGTGACCAAGGCCCGCCGCAGCTACCGTGATGCAGAAAACCGCTATTCCGACACCACCACGCAAATGGACCTCGAACGTGCAGCGGAATTTTCCGACACGCTCAAAGAGCTCACCTCCCTGCGCCAGAACTTCAAAAGCGCCGCCGATCAGCTGAACCGCACCACCCTAACCGCGCCCATGCGCGGCGTGGTCAACGAGCTGTCCATCACCACCATCGGCGGCGTTGTGCGCCCTGGCGAAGAAATCATGCAAATCGTGCCGCTGGATGAGGAAATGTTCATCGAGGCCAAGGTAAAACCCGCCAACATCGCCTCGGTCCGCCAAGGCCAAGAGGCGACGATAAAGCTGTCGGCCTATGATTACACCATCTACGGATCACTCACTGGTGAAGTGGTCCTCGTCTCGGCTGACACTTTCAAAGACGAACGCGCCCGCTCTCCGGATGAGGCCGCGCATTACAAAGTCACTCTGCGCGTCGACCTAAAACACCTCACCCCCCGCCAAGCCAAAATGGAAATCCGCCCCGGTATGCAGGCCGAGGTGGAGCTGCAAACGGGTGGTAAAACCATCCTGACCTATCTGACCAAGCCGCTGTACAAATCGCGTGAGGCATTAAGGGAGCGGTAAAACCCGCCCCTAAAGCTTATGTGACTAAGTTCTTAAGTGACCCTTTTCGCGACACTCATGCCTCAATGATCGCTTTAGTCGTTCAGGTTGGCATAGCGCGCCTTCATGATCGCTTCGGCATATTCTTCTTTTGCCGTGCTATCATGAACGATGCCACCGCCGACGTTCAATTGGACCGTGCCATCCTCGTGGCAGGCCAATGTTCTAATCGCCACATTAAACTGCATGGCGCCATCGGGTGCGATCCAACCGATTGACCCGCAATAAGCTTGGCGCGCTTGCGTCTCAAGCGACCTGATGATTTGCATTGCCCTTATCTTGGGCGCACCCGTAATCGACCCACACGGGAACAACGCCGCAAAAATATCATGCACCGTAATTGCGGGCAACAATTGCGCCACGATCCGGGATGTCATCTGATGCAGCGTTGCATAGGTTTCAATCGTGAACAGGTCAGGGACTTTAACGCTGCCAACTTCGGCCAACCTGCTGATATCATTGCGCATCAAATCAACAATCATCAAGTTTTCAGCCTGATTTTTTTCTGACGCCCGAAGCCACTCAATGTTTGCAGCGTCTTCAGCCTCTGTCTGACCACGCGGCGCCGTGCCTTTCATCGGCTTTGTCTCAATTTTGCCGGCCGCATCAACCTCAAAGAAAAGTTCCGGCGACCGCGATAACAACACCGTTCCACCAAGATCAACAAACGCCCCATATGGCACAGGCTGCTTTTCGCGCAGCTTTTGATACAACGCCAAGGGCGCCCCCGTATAGCGCGCGACAAGCGGAAATGTCAGATTGGCCTGATAGATATCTCCCGCGGCGATGTAGTCTTTCAAAGGCTCAAAAGCCGCATCATAGCCCGCCTGATCCCAAATCGGCTCAGGCTTGGTAAGTGTCGCCAGCCCCGGCCTTTCCTGCACTTGCGACGCTATTGGCCCGTCAAAAACCCCGAAATGTAGTAGTGGGGCGCTTCGGTCAGTCGGGATAAGTTTGGCCAGCTTGTGCGAAAAAACGTAACCCAATTCATAACTGGCATAACCCGCCAGCCAGAATCCGTCTATTTTAGCCTGTTCCATCGCGGCAAACGCGGCAGGCACCTCGGCAGGATCATCAGCGCGAATGATGTGACGTGGGGCCGTAAATGTAGTGCCACCCGTCAATGGTCCGCTGTCGAATATCACCTGATATTGGGACAGGTTGGAGTGCATAATCAGAAATCCGCGGCAATCCGCAAATCGCGCAACGGCCGCACAATATCAATCGACTCCTGATACAGCGGGTGGGATTTATACGCCGAAAGCGCGTCCTGGCTCGCAAACTCTGCATAGACAACAACGTCAACTTCGCCCGACAGCGCATCATCACGCGTGTTCTTGCGTACCTCGAAAATGTCGGCATGCGGAATCTTTGCCAGCAAAGACAATCCCTCAAAAATGCGCGCAACATCGTCTTTGTTCTTTGCGCTAAAAAATACGACGTGCCGAATGTTGGGGCGGGACGACATTGGAAAGCTCTCCGATTTTCATGTGTAGCAAGGGGCTGACATCAAACTGGGTACCCCCGATACACTGCCAATACAAGCGGAGGCCCCCGCTAAACCGCATGCCTTTTGGTCGCAATTGCCCCGCGCGGACCACATAGCGCATGACAGAGGTGCGTCCAGTGCCAAAGCCAACTTAAACAACGGGGCAAAAAAGCACTCACAGTCCCCACATTCGCCTGTTTTCACAAACCAAGTAACGGTGCACGCCGCCGCCAAATATCGCTATGTCCGCATTAAAATTCAGTTAACAAAAATAACAATATACATAAATATCATATGTTTACAAAAGTGTCCGCGCGCGAACATCACCGCGCCCACAGCCCGCCAATCACCTCGCGGCCCACTTTTCGGGCAACAAACATCGCCAGAACCCAGCCCGAAATCACAGCCATCGCGACCCCGAACCAGACCCCCCAAATATCAAAATCCAACACCCGAACAAAAATCCAGACAAACAAGGCCACCGCGATCCCTTGCCGATAAATCCCGATCCAAAGCGTCCAAATCGGCTTTTGCAAGGCTTGCAAGAAGGAGTTGATCGAGAACAGCATCATATAAAACGGCAAGACAAACCCATCGACATGAAGGTAACTGACCCCAACCCGGATCACTTCCGGATCGCTGGTAAACATCCCCATCGCCCATTCCCCACCAAACCACAAAACCGGACAGGCCACCGCCATCATCGCGAACCCCAGCTTCCAGCAAAAGAATACAGAAGCGCGCACCCGCTCATGATCCTCCGCCCCGAAATTCTGCGCCGCGATGGGCAGCAAAGCCCCGGTCATCCCCAACACGGGCAGCAGCATAATCTGCTCGACCCGCAAGGCGATGCCATAGGCCGCAACGGCAGGTCCACCAAACTCTTTCAAGTAATACTGGATCACAAAACCGGTCATAAACATCACCGCGATCGACAGGCTGGTGGGCAACATCTGCCGCAAAACAACGCCGTAGGTGGCCCAATCCGGCGCGAACTCAGCCCAGCTTAGGTTCTGCATGATCTTGCGGCCAAACAGCTGATACAGAATATAAACCATCACCCCGGTCTGGCTGACCACGGTTGAGGCCGCAATCCCGTTAAACCCCATGCCCGGCACCACCCCCGGCACCCCGTAAATGAACAAAGGGTTCAGCCCGACATTGGCAAAGAACGCAACCACAAGCGCGCGCTGCATCGATTTGGTATCGCCCCGCGCTTGCAGCACCCCATTGCCCGCATAGGCCAACAAAAACCCCGGCAGCGCAAAGATCAGCCACATGAAATAGGCCGTCCCCGCGTCACGATACTCTCCCGGTTCCGACACGACCGTAATCAAGGCAGGCCCCAGCCAGACAGCGGCCAACATCAATGCGGCCGTCAGAAGTGCGCCCAAACCCATACCTTGGACGGCCAGCTTGCGGGCATGCGCTTCGTCCTTGGCACCCTTGGCCTTACCGACCAAAGCGCCCATCGCGGCACCCAGACCAAACCCAACCGCCATGTTGATGAAAAACGCTTGAAAGCCAATGGCCAAGCCGGCCTGCGCTTGGGTAGAGATTTGGCCCGCGAAGTAGACATCCACAACGTTATAAAGCGTGGAAAATAACATCCCCACAGCCGCAGGCAGCGCGAGCGCGCGAAAATGCCCGCCGATTGAGCCTTGCGTCAAATCACGGTCAATCATGGGCCATCAGCCATCGCTGTCTCACTTTCCGAAACCGTTGTGCCGCAGATTTATCCTATCTAGGCCGAAAGGCGACGATAGCGAAGGGAAGACACAATGGACAGCCCGATCACCCCTGCGCCAAGCAGGCCAGTGACGAACTCAGGAATATGGACCACGGTTTGGGCAAACATAATCACAGACAAGACCAGAACCGACCAAAACGCGCCATGCTCTAGATAACGGAACTGCGCCAGCGTTTGCCGTTCGACCAACATGATGGTCATGGACCGCACATACATCGCGCCAATCCCCAACCCAATGGCGATCAAAAACAGATTTTGGGTCAAGGCAAAGGCACCGATGACACCATCAAAACTAAAGGAGGCATCCAAGACCTCAAGGTACAAAAATGCCCCCAGCCCGCCTTTGACTGCGATATCCGTGGCCTGATCGCTTTCATCAAGCAGATGGCCAATCACCTCGACCCCCAGAAATGTAGGCAAGCCCGACAGGCCGGCCAGCAGATAGACGCCCAGCTTGACGTCAGGCAGCATCTGCGAAAAGCCAAGGAGCACGGCTAGAACCACCGCGACCTCTAGCCCACGGACGCTGGCGAAACGCGCCATTTGGCGTTCCACCCAAGCGATCCAATGCATCTCTTTGCCCTCATCGAAAAAATAGGTGAGGCTGACCATCATCAAAAACGCGCCGCCAAAGGCCGCGATGCCAATATGCGCCTCACCGATGATGCGGGCGTATTCGGTTGGTTGCATGGCAGCGAGATGAATGGCCTGCCACGGACCAATGCCTGCGGCGATAACGACGATAAGCAACGGGAACACGATCCGCATCCCAAAGACGGCAATAAGGATGCCCCATGTCAAAAAGCGGCGTTGCCATTCCAGGGCCATGTGTTGCAGTTTGTTGGCGTTGACGATGGCATTGTCAAAGGACAGCGAGATTTCAAGCACGGCCAAAACGGTGCCGATCAGCAGAAATTCAAAGCCGCCACCGATATGGCCGGAAAACGACCAGCCAAGGCAAAACGCCAAGATCAGGCCGGCAATTGTGACCCCAAGGGCCCAGCGAAAATAGGCAAGTGTCGCGGCCATTGGGTGTTCCTTTGGTCTGGTCACCGCTTACTATCCGAAAGACCAGATCAAACCTAGCGTCAAAACCTAACGGATCGGCGCATTGGGCGTTGGCGACAAGGCAATCCGCCCGCTATCGGCCAAGATCGACACGTACCGCCCTTCGATCACCACGGCGGTCAAGGGGCCACCATAGGCAGCAGAGCTGTCGATATTGGCGCGGTTGCCATAGTTTACAGCCGCAGCAAGGGCTGTATGCCCATGCACCAAAAAGCCGGGAAAATCACCACGAAAGCCCAAAAAGGGGTCACGGATCCAACACAGATCATCCTCTGTCTGGTTGTCCAGTGCCACACCGGGGCGCAGGCCTGCATGGGCAAACACCGCCTCACCACGGGTGAACAGGGTGGGGCGGCTGGTCAGAAAGGCGCGGTGATGGGCAGGAACGGCTGCAACCGCCTCAGCGTGAACAGGGGCCAAAGGGCGATCACTGGCATTGGCAACCCCGTAAGAGGCCAAGGTCGTGCCGCCACCGATGCGGGGGTGAAGATATGAGTATTCATCGCGCAGGCCGGGATCTTGGGCCATGGGATTGTCCAAAAACAAGGTGAACATGCGGTCATGATTGCCTTTGAGGACAACCCAGTTTTCGCCTGCCGCGATACCCTGGGCAAGGTACTCAATTACCCCACGGCTGTCGGGGCCGCGGTCGCAGAGGTCACCGATATGGACGATGGGGGCGTCTTTATCGCCGCAAGCGGCCTTGTCAGCCATGATGCGCGCATGGGCCGCGCGCAACAGGTCGAGATGGCCGTGAATGTCGCCGATCGCATAGCTTCGCATTATATCGCCTTGTTGACGCGAGAAGGCCGGGGGGGCGCTGCCCCCCCGGACCCCCCGGAGGTATTTAAACCAAGATGAAATTTGCGACGTTAGGCCACGTCGAATTCCAAAGGTTTGACCTGTTGGAACATGCCTGTTCCTTCGAGAAGGTCAACGACTTTCGGGGCGATAGGTTGATCCAGATACAAAAGCGCAATCGCATCCTGACCCGCGCCAGATCGGCCAAGGGTGAAGTTCGCGATGTTGACGTCATTCTTGGCCATGGTCATACCCAAAAGACCAATAATACCTGGCACGTCTTCGTTGGTGGTGTAGAGCATGTGGGGTCCAAGCTCGGCGTCGATATTGATGCCTTTGATCTGGATAAAGCGCGGTTTTCCATCACTAAAACAGGTGCCTGCGATGGAACGTTCGCGTTTGTCGGTCACCACGGTCAGCTTGATAAACGCATCAAATGCGCCCGATTTTTCTTGACGGGTGGTGGCGATCTGGATGCCACGTTCTTTGGCGACAATAGGGGCAGACACCATGTTCACATCGGGGTTGGTCGCTTTCATGATACCTGCAATCGCTGCGCAATTCAGGGCGGCGAGGTTCATATCGGCGACATGGCCGTCGTAAAGCACATTGATCGCCTTGATCGGTTCATCTGTCATTTGGCCAACGAATGCACCCAGATGTTCGGCGAGTTTTACCCATGGGCCCATCACAGCGGCTTCTTCAGCCGTGACAGAAGGCATATTGAGGGCGTTCTGTACGGCGCCTGTCAGCAGGTAATCCGACATTTGTTCAGCCACTTGCAAGGCCACATTTTCTTGTGCCTCGGACGTAGAGGCGCCTAGATGTGGTGTGCAAACGACGTTTGGCAGGTTGAACAGCGGGCTGTCGGTGGCGGGTTCCACGGCAAACACGTCAAAGGCAGCACCTGCGACATGACCCGATTTCAAGGCCTCGGCCAGGGCCGCCTCATCCACCAAACCGCCGCGCGCGCAGTTGATGATCCGCACGCCCTTTTTGGTTTTGGCAAGGTTGGCCGCGTCCAGAATATTGCGGGTTTTGTCGGTGAGCGGGACGTGCAGGGTGATGAAATCGGCGCGGGCCAGCAGTTCGTCCAATTCTACCTTGGTTACGCCCATCGACTTGGCGCGCTCTTCGGACAAGAAGGGGTCATAGGCGACCACCTTCATATGCAGGCCAAGCGCGCGGTCACAAACGATGCCGCCAATGTTGCCCGCGCCGATGACGCCCAAAGTTTTATTGAACAATTCCACGCCCATAAAGCGCGATTTTTCCCATTTGCCAGCGTGGGTTGAGGCGTTTGCCTCGGGCAATTGGCGCGCCACTGCGAACATCATTGCAATCGCATGTTCGGCTGTGGTGATCGAGTTGCCGAACGGCGTGTTCATCACGATCACGCCCTTTTTCGACGCGGCCGGAATGTCGACGTTATCAACGCCAATGCCTGCGCGCGCGATGACTTTCAGGCGATCGGTAGCCTCTAGCAGCTTGGCCGTGACCTTGGTGGCCGAGCGGATAGCAAGGCCGTCATAATTGCCGATAATCTCGGCCAGCTTTTCTTTGTCTTTGCCCAGCTTGGGCATGAAATCCACCTCGATCCCACGGTCGCGGAAGATCTGAACGGCGGTTTCAGAGAGTTCGTCGGATACAAGAACTTTGGGGGCCATTTGGCACGCTCCTTCAAGAATGGGTGTGGGCAAAACGTATGTTTTGCGTATGCTTTCCGTATGCCATTTCGGCAGCGGTAATTTTTTAGAGGGCGGCGATTTCGGATTGGAACGCCCAATCAAGCCACGGCATCAAGGCTGCAACATCCGATGCCTCGACGGTTGAGCCGCACCAGATCCGCAGGCCCGCAGGCGCATCGCGGTAGGCACCGATATCAAGTGCCACGCCTTCTTTTTCCAACCGTTTGGCAACGGCCTTGGCGAACGCCTCGCCATCGGTAATCCGCGCATCGACAAATTTCAGGCACACGCTGGTGGTCGAGGCCGTGGCAGGATCAACCGCGAGGTTTTCGATCCAATCATGAGACGCCACAAAATCGGCCACTGCCGCCGCATTCGCATCGGCCCGCGCGATCAGACCTTTCAGCCCGCCAACGGTTTGTGCCCATTTCAGCGACACCAAATAATCCTCAACCGCCAGCATCGAAGGGGTGTTGATGGTTTCACCCTTGAAGATGCCTTCGATCAGCTTGTTTTTTGAGGTCATGCGGAAAATTTTCGGCAAGGGCCATGCAGGGGTGTAGGTTTCCAACCGTTCAACCGCGCGAGGCGACAGAACGATCACGCCATGCGCGCCTTCACCGCCCAGAACTTTTTGCCAAGAGAACGTCACCACATCCAGCTTGTCCCACGGCAGGTCCATCGCAAAGGCGGCAGATGTCGCGTCACAAATGGTCAGGCCTGCGCGGTTTGCCGGGATCGCATCGCCATTGGGCAAGCGCACGCCCGATGTTGTGCCGTTCCACGTGAACACCACGTCTTTGTCAAAATCGACCTGCGCCAGATCAACGATTTCACCGTAAGGGGCAACCCGCACCACGGCATCCAGCTTCAACTGCTTGACCACATCGGTCACCCAGCCTTCGCCAAAGCTTTCCCACGCCAACATTTCAACGCCGCGCGCGCCCAGCATGGACCACATCGCCATTTCAACAGCGCCGGTATCGGAACCGGGAACAATGCCCACGCGGTAGCCCGCTGGCAGGCCCAAAATCTCGGTGGTCAAGGCAATAGCCTCGGCCAGTTTGGATTTACCGACGGCAGCACGGTGCGAACGGCCCAAAGGGGCGTCTGCCAGCATGTCGAGGGAATAATTGGGAATTTTGGCGCAAGGGCCAGAAGAGAATCGGGGATTCGCAGGCCGAAGCGCCGGGGTCGTGACCGTCATGTGGTATCCTCACAGATAAATGCCCTTCGTTGGGGAAGGGTGTCCCACCGCCGCATCTACGCCGCTCCCTGGGCTGGCACAAGCGGGAAAACTGTCGTAAAGCGCCACATAGACCGGAAAAAACGACAAGCCCCTCCACTATCGGAAACTTTCATGTTCACAGCCACGCTTTTGACCAACCCCGCATCACCGACGCTGGACCGCACATCGGTGGAGTCCTTGCGCAACGCATGGGGCGGGGGCGATGCCACATGGTTGAACCCGGGGGTTGCGGCAGAGTTTTCCATTCCCGCCATGCCCGCTAACCTGTGGGATGCGTGGGCGGGGCTGCAAGCCTTGGGGATTGATCTGGTTGTGCAGCCGAGCCAAGGCCGCCGTAAACGGTTGCTGTTGGCCGATATGGACAGCACGATGATCCAACAAGAATGCATTGATGAACTGGCGGATGAAGCTGGGATTGGCGCGCATGTAGCCGCAATTACGGCCCGCGCCATGAACGGCGAGTTGGATTTTGAGGATGCGTTGCGCGAACGCGTGGCATTGTTGAAAGGCCTGCCAGAGGCAGTGATTGAAAAGGTTTATGCCGACCGCATTACCTTTATGCCCGGCGGTGCCACTTTGGTGAAAACCATGAAGGCGCAGGGCGCAGGGGCGGCGCTGGTTTCTGGTGGGTTCACCGAATTCACCCGCCGCGTGGCGCAAGAGCTTGGATTTGACGAAAACCGCGCCAATCTTTTGCATGTCGCGGAAGGCAAGCTGACCGGCACCGTGGCTGAACCCATTTTGGGGCGCGAAGCAAAGGTGCAGGCGCTAAAAGAAATATCGGCGCGGATCGGCATCGCTGCGGCCGATGTGATCGCCGTGGGCGACGGCGCGAATGATTTGGGAATGCTGGATCTGGCGGGGTCTGGTGTGGCGCTGCACGCCAAGCCAAGCGTTGCCGCCCAATGTAATATTCGCATTAACCACGGTGATCTGACGGCCCTGCTCTATCTCCAAGGCTATGCTGTTACAGATTTCATCTTGGCTTAAATACCTAAAGCCTTTTGGGTCTCAAAACTGCGCGGCCCACTG
>Ga0075467_10002037_pt1 | contig 16226 bp, 10 predicted proteins | sample DEB08_DNA_9_FD_75067 | JGI IMG/M metagenome (GOLD analysis project Ga0075467, IMG submission 75067) | Aqueous microbial communities from the Delaware River and Bay under freshwater to marine salinity gradient to study organic matter... | ecosystem: Environmental > Aquatic > Marine > Coastal ... | reverse complement strand
GGCGATATTACCCGGCTGACCGACAGCTTTCATTTGAACCTGACCGCGTTTGGCCTGCTGTCCTTTGCTGTCGGCCTGTTCATCGTGCATGCCGCGATTGGCCTTGCGTTCGAACAACGCCGCTCCAGTTTCCGAACGCTGCGGGCCGTGGGTGTGCCGTTGGGTCAGTTGATCTGGTTGCTGGCCGCCGAGATCATCGTGTTCGCCGTGGTCGCGGGGGCCATTGGGGTCGCGTTGGGCTATGCCATTGCGGCCACATTGTTGCCCGGCGTCGCGGGCACATTGCGTGGGCTTTATGGCGCACAGATCGATGGGACATTGGGGTTCAACGCGGTGTGGGCAATTGGCGGGCTGGCCATTGCGGTGCTTGGTGCCGCAGTGGCGGGAGCGCAGGCACTGGTTCGCGTCGCCAAGATGCCGCTTCTTGCCGCCGCCCAGCCGCGCGCCTGGGCCATTGCTGCCGCGCGAACGACCCGGGTACAGGGCGTGGCCGCCTTTGGGCTGATCATCACCGCCGTTATGATCGCCATGTGGGGCGACGGTCTGCTTGCAGGTTTCGCGTGTCTGGCGGCACTGCTGATCGGCGCCGCGCTGGCCCTGCCCGGGCTGCTTGCGCTCATGCTGCGCGGAGCGGAGCGCATGGCGCGCGGGCCCTTTGTCGAATGGCTGCTTGCCGATACCCGACAGCAGCTTCCGGGGCTTTCCCTTGCGTTGATGGCCTTGCTGTTGGCCCTGTCGGCAAATATCGGGGTGTCGACCATGGTGGGATCGTTTCGTGCCACCTTCGTCGGGTGGCTGGATCAACGGCTGGCGTCCGAGCTGTACGTCACCGCCCGAACAGAGGCGGAAGCGGCCGAAATCAGGGTCTATCTTGCCGATCAGGGTCTTATTCTTCTTCCCATCTTGTCGACTGAAACGCGGCTTGGGGGTGCGCCCGCGGATGTCTTCGGCATCGCCGATGATGCCACGTATCGGGACAACTGGCCGTTGCTGGTTGCCGCGCCTGACGTATGGGACCGGGTCGCCGACGGCACCGGCGCGCTTGTCAATGAGCAGCTGTATCGGCGCGACGGATTGCGCCTTGGCGACACGGTCACGTTGGACCCTGGCCCCAATCTGCCGATCGTCGGCGTCTATTCCGACTACGGGAACCCGACAGGACAGGCCATAATCGGCCTTTCCCTGTTCAGGGAGACCTTCCCGACGGTGGAGACGTTGCGTTTCGCGTTGCGGGTTGCCCCCGATCAGGTGGCAGACCTGGCAACTGCGCTGCGCGACCGTTTTGACCTGCCTACCGACAGCGTCCTCAATCAGGCGCAGATCAAGCAATTCTCGTTGGAAATTTTCGAACAGACATTCCGCGTGACCGGCGCACTCAATATCCTGACCCTTGGTGTGGCAGCCTTTGCCCTGCTCACCAGTTTGCTGACCCTTGCGGGAATGCGTTTGCCGCAACTCGCCCCGGTCTGGGCATTGGGGCAGACCCGCAGCACCCTTGCGCGGGTGGAACTGGCCCGGTCCCTCTTGCTGGCCACGCTGACCTTTGGGCTTGCCCTGCCGACGGGTCTGGCGCTGGCTTGGGTGCTTCTTGCCGTCGTCAATGTGGCCGCGTTCGGCTGGCGGCTGCCGATGCATATTTTCCCCGGCGACTGGCTCCAACTGTTGATCTTCGCGCTGATCGCTGCCGCGCTTGCCGCCGCATGGCCTGCCTTGCGGCTTGCGCGAACGCCGCCCGCAGCCCTGCTCAAGGTGTTCGCCCATGAACGCTGAGATGAACGCCAAGGCGCTGATCATATGCCTGTTGCTTGCCCCCGCACCGGGCATGGCCCAAGGTTTTGCCGGGCTTGGGGCGGATGCCGAAGGCTTTGCCGTCCCCATGCCGAACCCCGATTTCGCATTTCCCGAGGACCACGGCCCGCACCCAGCGTATCGCATCGAATGGTGGTATCTAACCGCAACCCTCAGCGGCGCGGACGGGCAAGACTATGGTGCGCAATGGACCCTGTTTCGCTCGGCCCTTGGGCCGGAAACCGGGCGCGGGTGGTCGGCCCCGCAGATCTGGATGGGCCACGCTGCCGTCACCACCCCAGATATGCATTATACGGCTGAACGGCTTGGCCGTGGGGGTATCGGCCAAGCCGGGGCAGCCCCCGAGCCCTTCACCGCCTGGATCGACGACTGGGCCATGACCTCGACCGCGCCCAACGGCGCCGACGCGTTATCGGCGCTGACCGTTACCGCGCGCGGTTCCGATTTCAGCTATGACTTCGACCTGCAGGCTCATGCCCCCCTGATCTTTCACGGCGATGGGGGATATTCGGTCAAATCGGCGGAAGGGCAGGCCAGTTATTACTATTCGCAACCCTTTTATTACCTGTCCGGCACGTTGATGTTGCCGGAAGGTCCCATGCCGGTAACCGGAACCGCGTGGCTGGATCGCGAATGGTCATCGCAACCCCTGTCCCAGACTCAAGAGGGCTGGGATTGGTTCTCGCTGCAATTTACAGATGGCGCACGGCTGATGGGATTTGGCCTGCGGGCGACGGATGACACGGTCTATACGTCCGCCACGTGGATCGCTGCGGATGGCACCACCACCGCCTATCCCGATGGCGCCTTGAGCCTGACGCCGCTGATCACGGAACAGGTTGCGGGGGCCACGTTACCCGTGGAATGGCGCGTGGAACTGCCTGCGCGCGATCTGGACATCACAACCACACCGCTCAACCCGCAAAGCTGGATGCCGATGAGCTTTCCCTATTGGGAAGGGCCCATTCGCTTTGCGGGCACCCACACCGGGCGCGGGTATCTGGAGATGACAGGCTATGACTGAACCGACCCTGCAAGGCTATCTTGGGACTGTTTGGCAGCATCTGCTGCATGGGGTGAACGATCGGCATCACCCCTGCCGTCACCCGACACTGGCCACGATCGGCCCCGACGGCCCCCAAGCCCGGACCCTCGTCTTGCGCGCCGCAAATCAAGGTGTCGCGACCCTCACCCTCCACACCGACAGCGCCAGCGCCAAGACATCCGAGCTTTGCGCCGACCCCCGTGTCGCGATCCATGTCTGGCTGCCGGACCACAGGCTGCAATTTCGCCTGTCGGGCACCGCAACTCTGCAATCGGGCGATATGGCGCTCTGGTCCGGCCTGCCTGCTCGGGCGCAGACGAATTATGGCAGCGCGCCGTCGCCGGGCGCCGCCATCGCGGCGCCTGACGCCGTCGCCTCCACCCCGGACCCGGCGCGGTTCACCCAGATAACCTGCCAGATCGCCAGTATCGATCTGCTGCACCTTGCCGCTGACCGCCATTATCGCGCCGCCTTCGACGCAAAGACCAACTGGCAAGGCCGATGGCTGGCGCCCTGACGATGATTGACTTCATCTTGGCCAGAAAACTCCGGGGGGCGCCGAAGGCGGGGGGCAGCGCCCCCTATAGCGTCCCGTCGAACAGGGGAAATGTCACCGACAGGGCCCAACCCAGCACCAGCCCAAGCCCAAGCCCCATCGCCCAGATTGATCCCGTCCGCCGCCCCACCCAGCGCCCCATCAACCCGAAGGTCGCGTAGAACAACACGATGACGGGCAGAATGATGATCAAGAAGAACAGCCTCTCGAAATCCAGCGCCACCGCAATCCCCAGCGACACCAGAAACGCCAGCCGCACGACCCAACGCTTCCACCATGCGGCCCGCCCTGCCTCTTGGAGCAATGCATCGCCCAGCATCGCAGCGACCGCACCGGGCAGGATGACAGCCATGATCAGCGCCCGTTCATGGTTGGGAAGAAAACTGGCCACGTAGCGATCCAGCACGCCGCCAAATACCACCAAACCGTACACCGCCAACGCCCCCCCCCACACCCAGCCCCGTCGCGGGCGCGTGATCAACCCGGCAACTGTGGCCCCGGACAGGATCAGGCAGCCGTAGACCGCCAGATGCAGCGCGAGGTAATCCGCCACCAGAACGGGGAGGAACCGGGTGTCGAACAGGGCCAGTGCCACCGGGGTGATCAGCGCGGGGGCGCATGCCAGCGCCCAGAACACCCGCAGCGGCAAGGTTTCAGGCACCCCGGCCCCAGCCGGCAACACCCGCGCCAGTGGCCATGCCAGCAAGACAATCCCGAATAACGTCAGAATGATCGGGCCACCAATTGCGGCAATCCGTGCGTCACTTGTTAGGCCAAATGTTGCATCAAGCCAGCCAACCGTTTCCCGCAACCCCGTCGCAGAATACAAGACCCCCACATGCTCCACCCCCGGCGCGGCAATGGCCCGGCGTGCGAACCCGGCGCCGGGGGTTCCCACGGTTTCGCCCTCGACAGCGGCGACCTCGGCCATGACGCGCACCGCCTCGGCACGCAGCATCCCCTCCAACGCGCCGTTGATGATCAGCAGGTTGGCAGGCGCGGTCGCCGTAACAGCCTGCGAAAACAGCGAGATCGCGACAACCGCATCCACGCGCTGATCCGCCAACCCCTGCCGCACCACCACGTCAGAGGACATCGAGTGCCCTACCAGCGCGACGCGACCATCGGCTCCATCCAGCGCCAGTGCCGCATCCGTGACGCGCCCGACCTCGTCCATCAGCAATTGGGTGGTGCCGTCGATCGCGGTGACGTCGCCGGACATCGGCACCGGGTTACGGCCATGGCCCTGCAAATCGAAACTGACTGCGATATATCCCGCCTGTGCCAAGCTGATCTGGTAGGCATTCATCAACTGCCGCGATCCCGCAAAGCCGTGCACGATCACCACGACCGGCCCTTCCGCGTGCGGCAGGCGCATTACCGTCGCGGGTGTTTCGCCCACGGCCAGAGGTTGCACCACAAGCCCGATCCGCGCCCGTTCCAGCATCAGCAGGCCCGCGACGATCGCGACTATGGCTACAAGGCCCGCTATCCAGTGTCGTGTTGTCATGGCGCCAGCATAGAGGGGCCGCCAAGCCTGCCAACAGCAAACCACTGGCACAGGCGCGCGGTTCATGCTCTATCGCGGCCCATGTTTACAATTACCCTTTTGACCAACCCGGCCATGTTCCTCGACGCGCATCTGGTGTCGCACCTCCGCAATGCGATGGGAGGCGGCGATGTCATGTGGCTGAAACCCGATATGGCGGCCGAGTTTCAGGTGGCGCGATTGCCCAAGAACCTGATGTCCGTCTGGGACAGTCTGCAGGCCGAGGGCGTCGATATGGTGGCGCAGCCGTCACAGAACCGACGCAAGAAGCTGCTCTTGGCGGATATGGACAGCACGATGATCTGTCAGGAATGCATCGACGAGCTGGCGGCGGAAGCGGGCGTGGGCGACCGTGTCGCCGCCATTACGGCGCGCGCGATGAATGGCGAACTGGAGTTCGAAGGGGCATTGCGTGAACGGGTGGACCTGCTCAAGGGGTTGCCAACGACGACCATCGCGCATGTCCTGCAAACCCGCATCACCCATATGCCCGGCGGCAAGACGCTTTTGGCGACGATGAAGGCACATGGGGCGCATGCCTCGCTGGTTTCGGGTGGTTTTACCGCCTTTACGTCCAAGGTGGCCGCCGATCTGGGCTTTGACGATCATCGGGCCAATACCCTTTTGACGGATGGCGATTATCTGAGCGGGCAGGTGGCCGAACCGATCCTTGGCAGTGATGCCAAGGTGCAGGCGCTGCACGACCTGACCGGGCAGTTGGGGATCACGCCCGCCGATGTCATTTCCGTGGGCGATGGCGCGAACGATCTTGGGATGCTGCAACTGGCGGGCACCGGCGTGGCCCTGCATGCCAAACCTGCGGTTCAGGCACAGGCCCGCCACCGGATCAACCACGGCGACCTGACGGCGCTATTGTATATTCAGGGCTACACGGCAAACGACTTCGTCACGGCGTAACGTCTGGCCACGCGCCACCGCGCACGCGTGGCGTGGAGCCAAGGCATCCGTCATGGACGGCGATGAAGCCGCGCGCGAGGCTGGTCGCCCTGCGCGCGGCTGCAGGTCATTCTGCCGGAACGGCCTCACGGCCCATTCCCAGCGGATGGCTGAGCTTATCCAGCATTTCCTTGGGGCATATCTGGATGAAGTTGCCCAGTTCGATATCCCAATGCTGCAAGATGTCCATTGCCTTGCGGCTGCCGGTTTCACGGGCGTGGGTCTGCACCAATTCGTGCAATTGCGATTCCCAATGCGGTTCCGACACGGGGCAGATGACGAGGGTCTCGAGGTTCATGTTCACCATCGCCTGATTATCGGGATCATACAGATATGCCATGCCCCCAGTCATCCCTGCGCCGAAGTTGGCGCCGATGCTGCCCAGAATCACCGCAACCCCCCCGGTCATGTATTCGCACCCGTTGGACCCACAGCCTTCGATCACCACCTTGGCTCCTGAGTTGCGAACCGCGAACCGTTCCCCGGCGCGACCCGCAGCGAACAGATAGCCATCGGTCGCCCCATACAGCACGGTATTCCCGATGATCGTGTTCTGATCGGCCCTTAGCGGGCTGATCTGCGGCGGTCTTACAACGATAATCCCGCCCGACAGGCCCTTGCCGACGTAATCGTTGGCATCGCCTGAGACTTCCAGCTTGAGCCCCGGCGCGGCAAATGCCCCGAGCGATTGCCCCGCGCTGCCTTCCAGCTTTACGGTCAGATGGTCGGGTTGCAGGCTGTTGCGCATGCCAAAGGCCTGCACGATATGGCTGGATGTCCGGGTGCCGATCGTGCGCAGCGTGTTCTGCACGGCATAAGACAGCTGCATCTTTTCGCCATCCTTGAGGAACCGGGCGGCATCCGCAACGATCTGGGCATCCAGCGTGTCTGGCACCACGTTGCGCGGTTTGTTCCGGTCATAAACGATCCGGTCGGCGCCATCGACGGTGATCAGCAACGGGTTCAGGTCCAGATCATCCAGATGCGCCGACCCACGGCTGACCTGCGTCAGCAGATCGGCACGGCCGATGACCTCATCGAGGGACCGCGCGCCGATGCTGGCAAGCAGTTCCCGCACTTCTTGCGCATAGAAGGTGATGAGGTTGACCACCTTGTCGGCATTGCCCGTGAACTTGGCGCGCAAAGCGTCGTCTTGGGTGCAGACGCCAACGGGGCAAGTGTTCGACTGGCACTGCCGCACCATGATGCAGCCCATGGAAATCAGGGCCGCAGTGCCGATCCCGTATTCTTCGGCCCCCATCATCGCGGCCATCACGATATCGCGGCCTGTGCGCAGGCCGCCATCGGTGCGCAACGTCACCCGGTCGCGCAGCTTGTTCATGGCCAGCACCTGATGCGCCTCGGTCAGGCCCATTTCCCATGGCAGGCCCGCATACTTGATGCTGGTCGCGGGCGATGCGCCCGTGCCGCCGTTGTGGCCGGAAATCAGGATGATGTCGGCCTTGGCTTTGGCGACACCTGCCGCAATGGTGCCCACGCCGCTGGAGGCGACAAGTTTCACCGTCACCTTGGCGCGCGGATTGATCTGTTTCAGGTCGTAGATCAGCTGCGCCAGATCCTCGATCGAATAGATGTCATGGTGCGGTGGCGGGCTGATCAGCATCACACCCGGCGTCGAATGGCGCAGCCGCGCGATCAGTTCGGTCACCTTGATGCCGGGCAACTGCCCGCCCTCACCGGGCTTGGCACCTTGGGCGACCTTGATCTCAAGCTCTTCGCAATGGTTCAGGTATTCGGCCGTTACGCCGAACCGGCCCGATGCCACCTGCTTGATCTTGGCGCTTGGGTTGTCGCCGTTGGGTTCGGGCACGAAATGCGCCGGGTCTTCGCCGCCCTCGCCCGAATCCGACTTGGCGCCGATCCGGTTCATCGCCACGTTGAGTGTCTTGTGCGCCTCGGGCGACAGCGCGCCCAGCGACATGCCCGGCGTGACGAACCGTTTGCGGATCGAGGTGATGCTTTCGACCTCTTCGATGGGCACCGGATTACCCAAGGGCTTGATGTCCAGCAGATCGCGCAGATGGATCGGCGGGTTGGATTTCATCTTGGCCGAATACTGCTTCCACAGCTCATAGGATGCGCGATTGCATGCTTCTTGCAGCATATGCATCGACTGCGCTTCCCATGCGTGTTTTTCGCCCGAACGGCGCGCCTTGTAGAAACCACCGATGGGCAACACATCGCGCCCCCCAAGCCAGCCACGCTGATGCACGTCTTCCACCTTGCGCTGCAGGCCCGATACGCCGATGCCGGAAATGCGGCTGACCATGCCGGGGAAATACTCGGCGACCATGGCGCGGCTCAGGCCCACGGCCTCGAAGTTCAAACCGCCCCGATAGCTGGAGATCACGGAGATACCCATCTTGGCCATGATCTTGAGCAGGCCCTGATCAATCGCGTTGCGATAGCGCGCGATGGCTTCTGTCAGAGTGCCTTCGATCAGCCCGCGATCAATCCGGTCGGCGATGCTGTCTTGCGCCAGATAGGCGTTCACCGTGGTTGCGCCGCAGCCCACCAGAACCGCGAAGTAATGCGGGTCGATGCATTCCGCCGACCGCACATTCAAGCTGCAGAACGTCCGCAAACCCTTGCGGGTCAGCCAGCTGTGTACGGCGGACGTAGCAAGGATCATGGGCATCGGCACCTTGCCCTCCTCTTGAAACCGGTCGGTCAGAACGATGTGTCCCGCACCGGACCGCACGGCATCCTCTGCCTCTGCCCGGATCCGTTCCAACCCCTGCCGCAAAGCGCCCGGCGTCCCACCGGCGGGAAACGTGCAATCGATCGTCACGACGGAATCACCGAAGTATCTGAGCATCGTGTCGAACTGCGCATTACCCACAAAGGGCGAATCCAGCACGAGGATTTCCGTCTGCGACGAATCCTCGTCCAGCACGTTCTTGAGGTTGCCGAACCGGGTCTTCAGGCTCATCACGCGATATTCGCGCAGGCTGTCGATTGGCGGGTTGGTCACCTGACTGAAATTCTGGCGGAAGAAGTGGCTGAGTGGGCGGTATTGCGTCGACAGAACGGCGCTGGGCGTATCATCCCCCATCGAGGCCAGCGATTCCTTCCCATCATCCGCCATCGGGTGCAGAATCTGCTCCAGTTCTTCGATGCTGTATCCCGCAGCGATCTGTCGCTTGCGCAGGTCGGCACCGCCAAAGATCGCGGTTTCGGTGACGCCGCTGGTTTCAACCTCCAGATCGGTGATCTTGCCAACCCATTCCCCGAAGGGGCGGGCGGCGGCCAGTGCGTCCTTGATTTCGGTATCGTGGAACAACTGCTGATCTTGCATGTCCACGGCAATCAACTGCCCCGGACCCAAGGCACCCTTTTCCACCACCGTCGCCTCGTCGATCGGGACCATCCCGGCCTCGGATCCGGCGATCAACAGACCATCGCCCGTTACGACATACCGCATCGGGCGCAGGCCGTTCCGGTCCAGTCCGGCACAGACCCAGCGCCCATCGGTCATGGCCAAGGCTGCGGGGCCGTCCCACGGCTCCATCACCGAGTTGCAATAGGAATACATGTCCTGCCACGCCTGCGGCAGTTCGGTCGCCGTCTGGGACCACGCTTCGGGCACCAGCATGGTCTTCGCCATTGGCGCGTTCCGTCCGGCACGGACCAGCACCTCGAATACCGCGTCCAGCGCCGCCGAATCCGATGACCCGCCGGGGATGATCGGTTTGATATCTTCGGCCAATTCACCAAAGAAATTCGACGCCATACGAATTTCGTGGGACTTCATCCAATTGGTGTTGCCCTTGAGGGTGTTGATCTCTCCGTTGTGGGCCAACATGCGGAATGGTTGCGCCAGCCACCACTGCGGGAACGTATTGGTCGAATACCGCTGGTGATAGATCGCGAAGGCGCTTTCGAACCGCTTGTCCTTCAGGTCGGGATAAAACTCGGCCACGTCCTGCGCCAGCATCATGCCCTTGTAGATCATGCTGCGGCACGACAACGAACAGATATACAGCCCCGCGATGCCTGCAGCACCGGCGGCTTTTTCGATCCGGCGACGGATCACATACAATTCACGCTCGAACGTCTCTTCATCGACGTTCTTGCTGTTCGAGATGATGATCTGCTCGATCTCGGGGCGGGTGGCGTTGGCTTTCTCGCCCAGCACCGAAATATCGACCGGAACGTGCCTCCAGCCATAGATGTAATAACCCATCCGCAGCACTTCGGATTCCACGATGGTCCGGCAGGCCTCTTGTGCACCGAAATCGTTGCGCGGCAGAAACACCTGCCCCACGGCCATCAGGCGGTTCATATCGGGTTCATGCCCGGTGCGGCGCACCTGATCATAAAAGAATTGGACAGGGATCTGCACGTGAATGCCCGCGCCGTCGCCTGTCTTGCCATCCGCATCGACCGCACCCCGGTGCCAGACCGCCTTGAGCGCGTTGATGCCGTTTTCCACGACCTTGCGACTGGCCTTTCCATCGATCGAGACAACCAGCCCCACGCCGCAGGAGGAATGTTCTTCCGCCGCGGAATACAGGCCGTTTTCAGCCAGCCATTCGCGCTTGGCCTGTTCGGCCACTGCCCAATCTGCATCATATTTGGTCATGGCGTCTTCTCCTTGTCGGGGCGGGCGCTGGCCCACGTTAATTGCTGTCCACAATCGGAAACTGCACGGTGGCATTACCCCGGACCGCAGTGCGGTGACCGCTGGGGGGATGCAGCAGGTTCCCTTTGAAATCCATGGTAATCTGCAGGTGATCAGGGCCGTCACAGCGGACGTCGGTCAACAAGACCTGCACAGAGTCGAACCCTTCATATGTCGCGATGGCATCGCCGCCCGCATCAATGGTGCTGAAGAACAGCGCCGGGTAATCTACCCTCCAATCAGCACGTCCACCGGGGATCAGTTCAAAGATCAGGTGGCCTTCGTAACCCGGCCACGTGTCGCCAAAGAAGAAATCGACGTTGAAGGCGTCGACGGTGTCACAGGTCAGTCCGCTTCCGGTCCAGCCGTCCACATAGGCATCCATCGCGCCCCAGTTTTGCGTGCCGGCATCTTCGATGATGTAATTGCGGCTACCCGCCATCTCATGCGCCATGCCGTCCCAATCAACCGCGACAGACCACGGACCATCCGCCAGCGCGGGCAATGCCAGCGGCAGCGACAGGCAGGCGGCGTAAAGGACAGGCGTGCGCTTCACCCCTGATTCCTCCGCAATGCATCGGGAAGGGCCGACATCATCTCGCCGCAGTCATAGATCGGGGTCATCGACAGAAAGCCCGGTTCGCCCGGTTCCGCGAAATCCATCGGGGAGTAGTTTGCCTCGAACGTCTCGCCGTCAGGCATGGTCACCGTTTCGACGCCGCCAAAGAACAACCGCCATTCGGGATGCACGAACTGGTTACCCTGCGTCTGACGCGGACCATCGCCCAGATCATACTGATAAGCGAATTCCGTCACCAGAAGGGTGCGGCCATCCACGACCACCTCACCGCCGGTCAAGCTGTCGAAACCCGTGTAATTCCGGATATTGGTGAAACCGCCCCCGTTTTCGTGCTGCATCGAAAACACCATCGCATCCGTGCCCGTTTCCAACAGTTCACTGAGGCTGGCGGGGTCTTCTTCTGGCTCGATCAATTGGCCCTGACTGCCGTCGCGCAGGCCCCAGTTCTGCAACCACCGGAATTCGGCGTCCGTATAGGACAGGTAGAAGGCGCCTTCGTTGTCCACCGACACCCGCCAGCGCGTCCCGGCGGGATTAGCGGCACAGGTCCAATAATGCGCCACGGTGCAGCTGCGCGATTGCACGGTAAGATAGGCGGTGCAGCCTTCGGGCACGGTGAACAGACGGTCATCATCTTGCGCCGCCGCAGTTTGTGGCATGGCAAGACCGGCCGCCAGCGTGACGGCGGCGGTCAAGACGAACATGGGTCTTGTCGATAGATCAGCCATTGTGACCTTTCACCTTTATGAACAGTCCGGGTTTCAGACCCGGGCGGCGTCGAGCGTTACTCGGCAGCGACGCTGGCCGCGCTGCCCAGTTTCTCCAAAATCGCCTCGGCCGCCTCGCGGCCATCGCGGATCGCCCAGACAACCAGACTGGCACCGCGCACGATGTCGCCAACGGCATAGACGTTGGGAAGCGCGGTTTCGTGGGTCTGGAAGTTCGCCTTGATGGTGCCCCAGCGGGTCACCTCCAATTCAGGCGTGCCCCAGAGCGTCGGCAGGTCTTCGGGTTCAAACCCAAGCGCCTTGATCACCAGATCTGCGTCTTCGACGTAATCCGCGCCCTCGATGATTTCCGGGCTTTGCCGCCCGGTCGCATCGGGCTGTCCCAGCCGCATCCGCGACACCATCACGCCATTGACGGCGTCGCCCTGAAAACCCTTGGGGGCGGAAAGCCATACGAACTCGACCCCCTCCTCCTCGGCATTGGCCACCTCGCGCTGGCTACCCGGCATGTTGGCGCGGTCACGGCGATACAGACACTTGACCGAGATTGCGCCCTGCCGTGTCGCCGTGCGCACGCAATCCATGGCGGTATCGCCACCACCGATCACGACCACGCGCTTGCCTTCGGCGTTCAACTCTCCGGCGTCGAACGCGGGAACGTAGTCACCAAAGCTTTTGCGATTGCTGGCGGTCAGATAATCGATCGCACGCACAATCCCATCGGCGCCGACGCCCGGTGCGGGCAGGTCGCGCGATTTGTAAACGCCCGTCGCAATGACAACGAAATCATGGCTCTCGCGGATGTTGGAGAAGGTCAGATCATTGCCAACGTCGCAATTCAGGACAAAGGTCACCCCGCCATCTTCCAGCAGCTTGTTGCGCCGCATCACGACGTCTTTTTCCAGCTTGAAGCCGGGGATGCCGTAAATCATCAGGCCCCCCGCGCGGTCATACCGATCGTAGATGGTGACCTGCAGACCGGCACGACGCAGCATGTCGGCAGCAGCCAATCCGCCGGGACCTGCGCCGATGATACCAACGCTTTCGGGACGTTCGACAGACGGCGTGATCGGCTTGACCCAGCCCTGATCCCAAGCCGTATCGGTGATGTATTTCTCGACCGAGCCAATGGTCACGGTGCCGTGGCCCGACTGTTCGATCACGCAGTTGCCTTCGCAGAGGCGGTCTTGGGGGCAAATGCGGCCACAGATTTCAGGGAATGTGTTGGTGGCTTGCGCCAGTTCGTAGGCTTCCTGCAACCTGCCCTCGGCGGTCAGCTTGAGCCAATCGGGAATGTTGTTGTGCAAAGGGCAATGCGACTGGCAATAGGGCACGCCGCATTGGCTGCAGCGGCCTGCCTGCTCGGCCGCCTTGTCGCGCGCATATTCGCCATAGATCTCGTCGAAATCTTCCTTGCGGAGGTTCGGCGGACGCTTTTCCGGCATCTGCTTTTCGACAGACACGAATTTCAACATGGGTTGCTTGGCCACAGAGTTTCTCCCATTCTCTCAGGGGCCCCTATACCGCGTCCCTTTCTGGACAAAAAGACAGCAACACTGTCCTATTTTTACTTTTTTTCGCTTCTTGCGGGCGATTGGAGCAGAAATAACGAAATAACAGGTCCGGTTCGATACATATATTAACCGTTTCCCTTTCTAATCAATATTGTAGAAGCCCGAGAGTGGACCAACCAAAGGGAACGAGATGAGCCTGTTCTACCTGTTCCTTGTCGCTGTGGTTCAAGGCCTTACGGAATTCTTGCCCATATCATCTTCGGGACATCTGATTCTTCTGCCGAATCTGGTGGGTGCCGATGATCAGGGGCAAGTTATAGACGTGGCCGTTCATCTGGGCACGCTGGGCGCCGTAATCCTTTATTTCCGGCGCGACGTCATGATCGCACTCGGTGGATTTGGTCAGCTTGCGCGGGGCAATACCACCGCCATGGGCGCACGTCTGGCGCTTGGACTGATCATCGGCACCGTTCCGGTGATCTTGTTCGGACTTGTGCTTCACGTGACAGGTCTGGACGATGCGCTGCGGTCTATGGCGGTCATTGGCTGGGCCATGTTGATATTCGGCATTGTGCTTTATTGGGCCGACCAGAAGGGGCCGCAAATCCACACCGCAACCGGCTGGACGTTGAAACACGCGCTGATCATGGGGGTGTGGCAGGCCGTCGCGCTGATCCCCGGCACGTCGCGGTCAGGGATTACCATCACCGCCGGTCGGATGCTGGGGTATGACCGTGAAAGCGCGGCCCGGCTGTCGATGCTCATGTCGATCCCCACGATCATCGCCTCGGGCGCGCTGTTGGGGGCCGAGGTTGTGCGCGATGCCGATGCCACCCTTGCAAGGGAAGGCGCTATCGCCGCTGTCATGTCATTCATCGCGGCGCTGTTGGCCCTGACACTGATGATGCGACTTTTGCGGAGCGTCAGCTTTACGCCTTATGTAATCTATCGGGTGGTCCTTGGCATCATCTTGCTTGTGATCGCCTATACCTGATTGCGCAGCTTTGCGGCGCTTTCCTGAATTTCGGCGTATTGGCCGCCGGGCCGATAGGGCCACAGGTAATCTTCCAGCACCGCCTCCATGGCGGTGGGCGCGATCCCAAGATCGGCAAAGCCCTTGTGTTCACCCGTTACCACGTTGTCACGCCGCAGGTTGCGCACCTGATCACGGCTTAGCAGGCCGTTGTGAAACAAGCCCAATGTCGCCGCCTGCAGTGCATCAAAGGCAAAGCCCATGATCGACGCGACCCAGAAGGGCACATTGATGATCAACCGACGGCGGCGAACGATGTGCAGCATGCGCTGCATCAGCTCGCGAAAGCTGAGCGTTTCGGGCCCACCCAGTTCATAGATGCCGGGCGCGGCGGAACCGAGTATTCCGCTGACGGCGGCCTGCGCCACGTCATCAACATAGACCGGCTGAAACTTGGTATCGGCGCCGACAACCGGCAGGATCGGACCCATCCGGGACATGGCGGCAAAACGATTGAAGAACTGATCCTCCGCCCCGAAGATGACCGAGGGGCGCAAGATGACCGCAGTTGGAAACGCAGCCAGCACGGCGGCCTCGCCCTCGCCCTTACTTTCGGAATAGAGGCTGTCGCTCTTTTCATCCGCGCCGATGGCCGACACATGGACAAGGCGCGCGGCGCCTTCCTCGGCTGCAATACGGGCAACCCGTGCGGCACCGTGGTTCTGCACAAGGTTGAACTTGTTCTTCCCGCGTTCCGCCAAGATGCCAACGCAGTTCACCACGACATCAGCCCCGTGGATCGCGGCGCGCACGGAATCATCATCACGGATGTTGGCGAGAACCGGCTCGACCTGACCGACAACGCCATAGGGACGCACGAACAGCGCCTCGTTCGGGCGACGCACCGCGACGCGCACGCGCCATCCCTCTTTGGCCATCCGGCGCGCGATATAGCGACCGACAAAGCCCGAGCCGCCAAAAATCGTGACGAGTTTTGCCATGAAACTTACCCTCCGGTCGCGGTTGGTGGTTGTGATACGCGTAGCCCTTTCGCCGGACAAGGCGCAAATCGTCCCAATGGTTTTCATGCTATGGCGAAACTTTGCCGGCATTGCTGGCGTTCATACCTTTGGAGCACTAAAACAGCAGTCATGGACACACGAATGCGCCGCTTCTCATCTCTTGCAGTCAAGGCACTGCTGCTGACGTGTTTTCCCGTCGCGGTTGCGGCGCAAGAAATACAGCTGAGCGTGGCGGGCGATTCCGATGGCCTGACCGAACGGCTGCAGGGCGCATCGCTTTTGTTGCGTGTCACCGAAGACGATTCGCAAACCCCACAAGATATCATTGCCGCAGCACGGGCCGATTACGGGCGGCTGATCGGCGTGTTGTATGACGCGGGCTATTTCGCCCCGGTGATCAGCATCATGATCGACGACCGGGAGGCCGGACAGCTTTCGCCGTTCGAGGCACCCGCCCGGATCGAACGCGTCAACATCGCGGTCGATCCGGGCGCGCCATTTCGGTTCGGCAGCGCCGAGATAGGGCCACTTGCGCCCGATACCGCGCTGCCAGACGGCTTTCGCAGCGGTGAACCGGCCAGCACCGCCATCTTGCGCGACACGACAGATGCCGCAATCACGGGCTGGCGCAATGTTGGCAACGCCACCGCAACAGTGGCGAACCAACGCATTACCGCCGTGAACGACGAGGCCGTGCTGAATGCGCAGATCACGGTGGCCCCCGGACCCACCGTGACGTTCGGCAATCTGATCCCCGAGGGTGAGAACCGGATGCGTCGCGACCGGATCATCGAAATCGCCGGCCTGCCGACTGGTGAGGTGTTCGACCCCGACGAACTGGCCCGCGC
>Ga0075467_10002035_pt1 | contig 16229 bp, 14 predicted proteins | sample DEB08_DNA_9_FD_75067 | JGI IMG/M metagenome (GOLD analysis project Ga0075467, IMG submission 75067) | Aqueous microbial communities from the Delaware River and Bay under freshwater to marine salinity gradient to study organic matter... | ecosystem: Environmental > Aquatic > Marine > Coastal ... | reverse complement strand
TCGACGGCGGTGATTATTTCACTAATGAGACGCTGTATGAATCCGGAAAATTTAGCATCATGCTATTCTTTTAAGATTAATAATCTCATATAAAAGAGGCCGTCTAAAAACTACTTTTTAGACGGCCCCTTTTTTTTGCTGTGTACACTAAATAGTAGACCTTGTGCTAAAGAGAAGGATTTGATAACTTAAGTGAGTTCCGAAATGAAGTTGGCCCACTAAAGATTAGAATCCGATAATTACCAACAAATTGTTGCTAGTGCGTTAAACTCCGCTCAATTTTTTACTACTTTTGGCCGCTCAAGTGGAAAAATTTGGCTGATTGCAACCACATAAAAAAATGCTAAACCAGATTAGCATACTGCATTTCAGCCGCATTTTTTAAGCCTAAAACAAAAAAGCAGTATGTCATATTTATTTACCTCTGAGTCCGTATCTGAAGGACATCCCGATAAAATAGCCGATCAAATTTCCGATGCCATCATCGATCATTTCCTCGCTTTCGATCCTAACTCTAAAGTAGCTTGTGAAACTTTAGTAACTACTGGCCAAGTAGTTTTGGCGGGTGAAATTAAGTCGAAAGCCTATGTTGATGTGCAAAAGGTTGCGCGCGAAACCATTCGTAAAATTGGCTATACCAAAAGTGAGTATATGTTTGACGCCGATAGCTGTGGCATCTTATCCGCTTTGCACGAGCAGTCGGCTGATATTAACCAAGGGGTAGACCGTGGTTCTTTAGAAGAACAAGGCGCAGGCGATCAAGGAATGATGTTCGGTTACGCCACCAATGAAACGGATAACTACATGCCTCTAGCTTTGGCTTTAAGCCATACCATTTTGCAAGAGTTAGCAGTTTTACGTCGAGAAGGGCAAGCCATTCCCTATTTACGTCCCGACGCTAAATCGCAGGTAACTATTGAGTACAGCGACGATCACGTACCGCAAAATATTACCACTATTGTGGTTAGCACCCAACACGACGACTTTGGTACTGAAGCGGAGATGGGAGCAAAAATTCGCGAAGACCTCATCAATATTTTAATGCCCCGCGTTAAAGAGCGCTTGAAACCCGAATTGCAAAAACTTTTCGAAGGGGAAATTGAATATCACATTAACCCTACTGGCAAATTTGTAATTGGCGGTCCACACGGCGACGCAGGACTTACCGGTCGTAAAATTATTGTAGATACTTACGGTGGAAAGGGCGCTCATGGTGGTGGCGCTTTTAGCGGAAAAGATCCTAGTAAAGTAGATCGCTCCGGAGCCTATGCTACGCGCCATATTGCCAAAAACATGGTAGCCGCTGGTATTGCTGATCAAATGTTAGTGCAGGTTAGTTACGCTATTGGAGTGGTTAAGCCAACCGGCTTATTTGTAGACACCTATGGTAGCTCCAAGGTGAATATGAGTGACGGTGAAATAGCGGCTAAGATTATGGAAATCTTCGATTTACGTCCTGGCATTATTGAAAGAGACCTAAAACTTCGTAATCCTATTTACTCCGAAGCCGCGGCTTACGGGCATATGGGCCGTGAATATCAAGCAGGTGTTAAGCGCACTTTCGTAGAAGCGGATGGTAGCGAGAAAACGGTAACAGTTGACCTCTTTACTTGGGAGAACTTAAACCGCGTAGAGGATATTAAAAAGGCCTTCGGGATATAAGACATTTCACGCTATTCAATAGATGCCCAGTTTTTTAGTTGGGCATTTTTTTTTTAGACTTTATAAAAAAATCCGTCTTTCTCGTAATTGAAAAATCTGGGCACATTGATATTGCTGCTACAGTTTTAAAATTCACAACAAAAAACCGCCCCCTGCAATAAGCAAGAGGCGGTTCCGTATTTCTATCAAATTTTAGTCAGGACTAAAATTTAACCATCCAATTATAGGTATCTTCCGTTTTACCGCTGCGTAAGTCGGTAAGTTCTTTCTTAATTTTCATAGCATAACCGTCGGCTGGTGTGCCCACCTCGAAATCGGTACCACGGAAACCGATGGTAGAGATCTGGCTAATTACCGCCGCTGTTCCCATTCCAAAAGCTTCTTGTAAATGTCCCGCTTCGGCCGCAGCCACTAACTCTTCTACTTTAATGGGACGCTCTTCTACTTTCACAATATTACGATCGCGCAATAAAGTTAATATAGAGTCACGCGTAATACCACCTAAAATCCTGTCGCTTAAAGGCGGGGTAATAAAGGTATCGTTAATAATAAAGGCTACGTTCATGGTACCCGACTCCTCTATTAACTCGTGGTTTTTATGATCGGTCCAAATAACTTGCATATAACCTTCTTCTTTAGCTTGGTGAGTAGCATAAAAAGCACCGCCGTAATTTCCAGCGCATTTTGTAGAACCTACACCACCCGTTGCAGAGCGCGTATAAGTCTCCTCTACCTTAACTTTTACATTACCGGCATAATAGGGACCAACTGGCGAAGTGAGGATACAGAAAATGTATTTTTCGGAAGGGCGAGCCGCAACAAATTCGGAGCTACCGAACATGAAAGGACGAAGATATAAAGAGTGGTCTTTTTCTTTAGGAACCCATTCTCTATCAATATCTACCAAAGCCTTAATACCTTCCATAAAAAGATCTTCGGGGAACTCCGGCATAAACATGCGCTTAGCCGAGTGATTTAAACGCTTGGCATTGGCATCAGGACGAAAAATACCGATACTGCCATCCTCCATATAATAGGCTTTTTGACCTTCAAATATGGCCTGCCCATAATGTAAGGTGTGCATAGCAGGGGTGAAAGACATGGGGCCGAAGGGTTTAATTTCCAGTTCAGACCACTTACCGTCGCTGTACTCAGCTACCAACATGTGGTCGCTGAAATGCGTGCCGAAAACTAAATTGGAAAAATCTACCTCATTAATTCTCGACTTGCTTGTTTTAGTAATTTTCATCTTTTAAATCTTTTAAGAAAGATACCGAGGCATCTTTATTTTGCGCTTTTGAGAGATTGCTATCTTTGCTGTTCTAAATCAAAATTAACGATGAAAAAAATCGCATTATTTGTTTCAGCCTTAGCATTGCTTAGCGCATGCAAAAGTAATACAAAGGAAGGGGACACCGCAACTGAAAGTGGAACAGATACAGTAGCTGTTCAAGAAGAAGTTCAAGCCACTGAAAATCACTACTATGGAGATTCTATCACTGAGGATAATGCCGTTAGCACGACAGAATTATTAGCCTTAATGCAAGGTAAAGATTCCGTAAACCTTAAACTTACGGGCATAGCTACATCATCTTGCCAAAAGAAAGGTTGCTGGATGAAAATGGATATGGGAGATGGAAAAGAAATCCGCGTAAGCTTTAAAGATTACGGCTTTTTCGTGCCTAAAAACTTAAACGGCGAGCAAGCTATTGTTGAAGGTATTGCTTTTGTAGACACCATCGACGTTCCTTTTTTAAAGCACCTAGCCGAAGACGCAGGTAAAAGCGAAGAGGAAATTGCCGCGATCACCGAACCCGAAATTAGCGTAAACTTTACTGCTAATGGCGTAATTATCAAGAGCTAATTATGACTATTAAGAAATTAATAATCGGAGGATGCCTTATCGGGGCATCCTTTTTTGTTGGCTGTCAAAACACAGCTATTGAAAACGCATCTACGGAAGTAGAAAAAACGGCCACTGAGAACGCATCTAGCGAAAGCGAGGAAAAGAACTTAGAGATGTATGAAGCAAGTGAATTGGCTTTGCTGATGCGTGGGATGTACGACAAGAACTTGGATTTACGTCAGCAAATTATCGACGGAAATATCCCCGAAAGTTTTCCCGAAGATTTTAAAACTATTCACACAGCCGAGGCCACCGAAGAGTTAAACGAAACCTTTAAAAGCCTTGCGGTACAGTATATCGCCAACATGGAAGCCATTACCCAAGCGAAAAATCCTGAAGAAGGCATTGTTGCTTATAATGCCATGATCAACACTTGTGCAAGCTGCCACACCATTTATTGCCAAGGGCCTTTAGCCAAAATTAAAAGAATGCGCATTAGCAATCCGGGAGAAGCCTCATAAATGCAACGAAAACTCGTTCAAACTAAGGATAATTCTTTTACGCTTTTTGTGCCCGAACTGGATGAGCACTACCACTCTATTCACGGTGCTTTGGCCGAAGCGGAACACATTTTTATAGATGCGGGACTAAAACCTATCGAGGATCGGGAAGAAATTTCCATCCTCGAAATTGGTTTTGGCAGCGGGCTAAATGCCTGTCTTACGGCGCTTTACGCAGATGCGCAGGAATTAAACATTTTTTATCAAGGATTGGAAAAATATCCCATTTTAGAGGAAGAATGGCGCGCTTTAAATTACCCTTCCATCATCAATCAGTCTGGAACGGAACAAATGATGATTGATCTTCACGCGGCTCCTTGGTCTGAAAAAACCCGATTGAATTCTCATTTCCAGCTTTTGAAAAGCGAAATCGACTTTCGCGAATTTCGGGCCGAAGAAAATACTTTCGACCTAATTTATTTCGATGCTTTTGCCCCATCTGCGCAAGCGGATTTATGGAGCTTAGCCGTGTTTGCAGAAATGTATAAAAGTCTAAAAGTTGGCGGCCGGCTGGTAACCTATTGCGTAAAAGGCTCGGTGCGTCGCACCATGCAAGAGGCCGGCTTTACGGTTGAAAAAATTCCTGGCCCTCCCGGCAAAAGAGAAATGGCGCGCGCGCTAAAACTCAGTGAAGAGTAGGTTACACTCATTGCGCAATAAAACTACCTTTTACTAACAACCTTTTGCTCACCTTTAGCGTATTGTAAATATGCTAATGTTCTGTCGAAAAGAAACTTACATCTTTTGCTTGCTATTTTCTATCATTTCTAATGGCCTACTGGCGCAAAGAAGTGGAGAGAAGCAATACTTTGGTTATGACGCTGTTTCTCAGTTGGAAATTAGCACTTTCGAATCGGGAGAATACGCGGTGGTGGCTAGTTCTAATTCTTCAGTTTTGGTAATTTTTTTCGACGCTTGTGCAGATACTCTTTGGACGCAAGAGTTTTACCAAGGAGATGACTTCAATCGCTTAATTCGGGCCCAAAACGATAATGAGTTTCTCTACCTAGCGGCCGCTTTAGGCCAAGGTCAGGATACCGCTATCGGTTTGATTAAATTAGATAAAAGCGGTCAGGTGATATTTAGTAAAGGAATTAGTTCGCCCGATACCTACCGCTGGTATCAGTTTCATATCGATAAAGACAAGAACCTTTACTTTACGGGAAATTCGACCAGCACTGCCAATAATTTAGCCAGCACTATCCTAAAGCTAAATCCACAAGGGCAAGAAATTCACGCTTTTCAATACGGCTCCAGTTTTATTTGGGGCATGTCTATTCCCGCTAAAAATGGCGGATTACTAAATATTACGGGTACAACTCTTTTTAAGGTAGACGCTAATGGTGGCCTGGAGTGGGCAAAACGCTATGATGGTATTTACCAAAGCACTATTCCTCCAATCGCCCTAAACGATGGTTACTTAATTTTCGGAAATTTCATTGGCGCTATCGACCGAAATATCGTTTTTAAGATAGATTTGCAAGGCAACTTAGTTTGGGCAAGTCGCCAGTTTTTAGACATTAATTACCAGAGCGCCACACTTGATCCTAGTGGCAATATCTTAATCAGCTTTACTCGCTTTAGCAATACTGGTCCGGAATGGGGAATTCAAAAAATTTCGTCTACCGGAGCCATTATCGGTTCTTGGATTCTTCCCTACAGCAGCGGAGATGGCATTTTTTGCAAAGATCTGCAGTTACTCAACACTAACTCGATGGTTTTGGGCGGTATCACTAACTTCAACTTCGCTAATTATAGTGCCATTGCTTTGCGCTACCTGCCCCTTAATTTGGCCGACATTGAAACTTGCCCTGCAACCCTTTTAGGCTTATCCACCGAGCCCAGTCAAATTACTGCCAATCCCAACGTAGGGAATTTCAGTCCCGTTCGTTTCAACTTTTTCCAAATTGATAATCGCAGTTTTACGGGATCATCCATTTTACTAAACGAGAATAACTTTTGCCAAAACAATCACAATAACTTCCGCTTCGATCTTGGCCTCGATACCACCGTTTGCCTAAATAGTGATCTAATTCTTAAAGCCGACACTAGTACCGAAGACTTTATTTATTTATGGAATACGGGCGAGACCACCGCAGAAATCACGGTGCAAAATGAAGGCTCGTATTGGCTAGAAATTAGCAATGCATGTGGCAGTCTATATTTCAGAGATAGTATCGCGGTAAACTACTTTCCGGCCAGTAATTTCAGTACTAGTTTTAGTCCCGAGCGTGCTAAGCCGGGCGAACAAGTAAATTTTCTGGCGCGTGGCGAAGGAACTTTTAATTGGTTCTTTCTCGACCAAATTAAGGTAGGCGAATCAGTTAACTTCGAAGCTAGTAGTGCTTTCGCAGATGGGGTAATTTGTGAGTTTATTGATACCAATAATTGTGTTAGCTACGATACCCTCTATCCCGAAATTTTAGATGCGGAAATCTTTATGCCCAATGCTTTCAGTCCCAATGGCGACGGTCTGAATGATGTTTTTGGATTAGAAGCGGGTACGGTTTATTTCTATAGTTTGGATATCTTCGACCGTTATGGGGCGCGTTTGGCAAGCTTGGCTAATGAATCGTGGGATGGGGCCACGTATTCCGGTGGTTCTTACATTTACATCTTGAAATACCAAATTGGTCCAGCTACCGAAACCAAAACCATTAAGGGGATCGTAAACCTTATTCGATGAGTGAAATAAATGCCTTTACCATTCGTGTTTACGGATTGCTAATTTCCGAAGGAAGCTTATTGCTTTCGCAAGAAAACATCTACGGCAGTATCTACACCAAATTACCAGGAGGCGGTTTAGAGTTTGGTGAAGGCACCATTGAATGCTTGCAAAGAGAGTTTGTGGAAGAAGCCAATTTGGCCATTCGCGTAGATAATCATTTTTACACCACCGAAGAATTTGTGGCTTCCGCTTTTAATGCGAAAATGCAGGTAATGAGCATCTACTACACGGTTAGTTGCGCCGATCTGTCACCGCTATCGCATCTGCCGCAGAGCGACTTTAAAAAGCATGGCGACCAAAAACTATTTTGGAAAAAGCTCTCCGAACTTAGTACTAAAGATGTAGATCTTAGCATTGATAAAATTGTAATTGAGAAGCTTCTACAGGGGCTTAAAACAATTCAATCTTAGTAATACTTGTCACCTACCGGGATTGGCATTCACGCTATTTTTGACAAAAATAATTTCAATGCAACTAGCCAAAACCCTCTTTAGCCTAATTCTCGCCTTTCAGCTTAATGCCCAAAACAACTTCAATTTTTATCTAGAGCCGGTAAACATTAGCAATCTGGGGGGTATTCAATCTTTCTCCCACGGGGAGTATCAAGGTAAATGGATCATAATGGGCGGCCGCTTAGATGGCTTGCACCAAAGACAACCTTTTGCCGCTTTTAGCAATGTAGGCCACAACGATCAAATTATTGTGGTAGACATCAATGCCGAAACCAGTCAATCCTACCCTACGGCTAGTCTTCCCGGACCTTTATACGATCAATTACGTTCCACCAATATGCAATCGTATCAGCAAGATAGTTTGCTTATTTTGGTAGGCGGTTATGGTTACGCATCTGCGCAAGCGGACCACATTACCCACCCGTATGTAACGATAGTAAATTTAAAAGGCCTGCTTAATGCCCTAAGCACTGGTGCCAGTATTATACCGCATTTTAGCCAGATTTTAGACCAAGACATGGCCGTTACCGGTGGCTATTTAGAAAAATTATACAACAGCTACTATATTGTGGGCGGCCAGCGATTTGACGGTCGCTATAACCCACATAATGGTCCCTCATTTACACAAAGCTACACCAGTGCCGTACGCCGTTTTGAATTAGTAAATAACAATGGGGCCTTTTCTATTAATTGGCAAAATGCCTACAACGACACGGCCCTTTTCCATCGTCGCGATTATAACGTGCTTCCGCAGATTGGTTTAAATGGTGAAGAAGCGATGATTGCTTTCTCGGGCGTTTTCCAACAAAATGTGGATCTTCCTTATCTAAATGCGGTTTATGTGGATAGCAGTAGTTATAATGAAATCCCGAATTTCTCACAGTATTACAATCATTACCACTGTGCATCAATAGCCATGTATGACTCATCTGCGCAAGCGATGCACAATGTATTTTTTGGCGGCATAGCGCAGTATTACGATTTAAACGGGGTGCTTACCCAAGATAATAATGTACCTTTTGTAAACACCATCGCCCGCGTAAGTCGCGATGCGCAAGGAAATTACAGCGAACATAAATTGGCCGCAGAAATGCCTAGTTTATTAGGAGCCGGCTCGGAGTTTTTTATCGCAGAAAACACTCCAAAAACCGCCAGCGACATTATTAAATTCGACCAGCTGAGCGGCGACACTATTTTAATCGGCTACATTTTAGGAGGAATTGAAAGTTCAGCCCCAAATATTTTCAATAGTAATACTGGCACACAAAGTTCGGCCAGCGGCAAACTATTTAAAGTATATCTTTTAAAAAACACCAGTATTGGTCAGAGTGAGTTAAACCCTCAAAGCATCGAAAACTGGCAACTGCAAGTGAGCCCTAACCCCAGCTCCAATTATTTGCGTTTGCAATTTTACAGCGAAGAAGCAACGACTTACACCCTAAGCTTACGCGATACTCAAGGTAGATTAATTCTTAATGAAGAAATTGCAGCTAGCCCTAGATCTGGCTTAAGAAACGAAGAATTAGCGGTTAGCGAATTAGCGGCTGGACAGTATTATGTGCTTTTGCAGAATGAAAAAGGCAAGAAAGTTCAGCAAAAGGTAATTATCCGTTAAAAAAGGCGCTAAACCAAATGACTTTGCATACGTTTAGCTCTAAGTAAACCATGCAATATGACTGTTTTAATAAGTGGAGGTAGCGGCTTAGTAGGAGAAGCTATTACCCAAATTCTCCTCGCCAAAGATTTTTCTGTGCGTCATTTAAGCCGCAGTGCCAGTCGCCGTCCCGATGGCGTAGATGTTTTTGCCTGGGATCCCGACAAGGGCACTATTGACCAAGCCGCTTTTAAAAACCTCGATTACATTATAAATCTCGCTGGTGCTTCCATCGCTAAACGCTGGACACCCCAATATAAAAGTGAAGTACTGCGCAGCCGCGTCGATGGCACGCGCCTACTTTTTAATACCGTGGAAAAATTAGGCATCCCTTTAAAGGCCTTCTTATCAGCTTCCGCGGTGGGTTACTATCCCAATAGCCTAAGCGAAACCTTTAGTGAAGATGACGCGCCGGGCAATGATTTCCTTTCTTTAGTTTGCCAAAAGTGGGAACAAGAAGCGGTAAACTTTGAACAATTAGGCATCAAAACATTCCGCCTACGTATCGGCATTGTACTCTCTACCAAAGGTGGGGCGCTTCCGCAGATGGCGCTTCCCATAAAATATGGCTTCGGCGCAGCACTAGGCAGTGGCAAGCAGTGGATGCCCTGGATTCACCTCGAAGACTTAGCACGACAATTTGTGCACTGCATTGAAAACGAGCACTTAGAAGGCGGTGTTTACAATGCCGTAGGACCGAAATCGGTAACTAACAAAGTACTAACCGAGGCTATTGCGAAAAGCTTAAGTAGACCGCTCATTCTGCCGGCGGTTCCAGCCTTTGCCTTAAAATTAATGTTGGGTGACATGTCCGAAACGGTTCTAGCAAGTAACCGCTGTTCGAATGAAAAAATCCATTCTAGTGGTTTTAAATATAAATTCCCTCTATTAGAGCAGGCCTTGCTTGACCTATATGACAAATAGATTTCTATTTTTGACCCTCATTAAAAAGAACCAAGCATTTATATGAATCGATTACTAGTAGTTCTTAGTGCGTTCAGTTTATCGTTTTTGGCTCAGGGCCAAAATATCAATCAAAGTAAATTTCGACAATTATCTGATCAATTAGCCACCCCAAACATGTATCGTACAGGCGGGGGTGCACCGGGCGCTTTTTACTACCAGCAGCAAGCCAACTACAAAATGGATATTCGTCTGGATGACGAAAACCAAAGAATTTATGGCGAGCAAAGGATTACCTATATCAACAATGCACCCGAGTCGCTGGAGTATTTATGGGTGCAGTTAGACCAAAACATGCGCGCGCAAAACAGCCTTACCCAGCAAATGAAAACTTCATCAGTTGGCAAGGGTATGAGCGCCAGTCAAATAAAGGACCTCTTCTATAATTTTGATGGAGGTTTTAAAATAGATCAGGTTAGTAACGAAGAAGGAACAAACCAAGGTCATACCATCAACTACACCATGATGCGTATCAACCTAGATGCTCCATTAAAGCATGGCGATAGTGTAAGTTTCAGCGTAAAGTGGTGGTATAATATTAACGATCGCGCTAAACTTGGCGGTCGCTCAGGCTTAGAGTACTTTGCCGATGAAGACAATTACCTATATACCATTGCGCAGTTTTTTCCACGCATGGCCGTATATAACGACGTAGAAGGCTGGCAAAATAAACAGTTTTTGGGAAGAGGTGAATATGCTTTACCCTTTGGTAATTACGATGTGAAAATCACCGTTCCCTCCGACCATATTGTGGGTGCCACCGGTACTTTACAAAATGCCGAGGAAGTGCTAAGCAATGAGCAGCTAGAACGCTTAGCTGCTGCTAAAGAGAACACCGAAGATCCAGTTTTTATTGTAACCGAATCGGAAGCAAAAAGTGCCGAAAATAAAAAGGCCAAAGGTGAAAAGACCTGGCATTTTCAAGCCGAGAATGTGCGCGACTTTGCCTTCTGCTCTTCGCGTAAATTTATTTGGGATGCTATGGCGGTTAAATTTGGTGAGCGCACCGTCTTAGCCATGAGTTATTATCCTAAAGAAGGCAACCCGCTTTGGGAACGTTATTCAACACGCGTCGTAGCACATACTTTAAAAGTTTATTCAAAATACACTTTCGACTATCCTTATCCTGTTGCGATTTCGGTACACACCGATAGAATTGGGATGGAGTACCCCATGATTTGTTTCAACGGCGGTCGCCCAGATTCGGATGGCACCTACAGCAAACGCACTAAATACGGCATGATTGGCGTGATCATCCATGAAGTAGGACATAATTACTTTCCCATGATTGTAAATAGCGACGAGCGTCAGTGGACTTGGATGGATGAAGGTTTGAATACCTTTCTACAATATTTAACGGAACAAGAATGGGAAGAAGATTATCCCAGTCGTCGCGGACCTGCCTACTTAATCGCTCCATATATGCGCTCTGAGAAAAGTGATATGGTGCCGATTATGACCAATTCAGAAAGTATCTTACAATTTGGCAATAATGCTTATGGCAAACCTGCTACCGCCTTAAATATTCTTCGCGAAACAGTAATGGGACGTGAGCTTTTCGATTATTCCTTTAAGCGCTATAGCCAAAGATGGATGTTTAAACACCCTACTCCTTCCGACTTTTTCCGCACGATGGAAGATGCCTCCGCCGTAGATTTAGATTGGTTTTTTAGAGGTTGGTTTTACACCACCGATAATGTAGACATCGCCTTAAGCGACGTGAAGTGGTACCGATTAAATTCTAAAAATCCCGAAATTGAAAACCCCATAGAGCGCAAGGAATCCCAGAATGAATTTATTGGGGATACCCGAAATAAAGCCGATTTAAAAGGGAAACATTACAGCGATGCTCATCCTGAAATGGCTGATTTCTACAATGAAAATGATGAGTGGACCGTATTTCCAATTGACAAGAAAGAATACGAGAGATACCGTAAATCACTAAACGACGAGGAAAAAGAAGTTTTAGATGCAGGCTATAATTTTTACGAGCTCAATTTCGAAAACAAAGGTGGTTTGCCTATGCCCATTATTCTGCGCTTCACTTTCGTAGATGGCAGTCAAACGGTTAGCCGTCACCCAGCGGAAATATGGCTTAAAAATGAAGAAGCCTTCTCAAAGGTGTTTGTCTTTGAAAAAGAAGTAAAGCAAATTGAATTAGATCCTTTCTTGGAGACGGCTGATACTGATTTGGAAAACAATAATTGGCCTCGAAAAGTGGTACAGAATCGTTTCGACCTTTACAAGAGCAGAGACTATTCGCGTGATAACGAAATGCAACGAGCAAAAAAATAGGGCAAATGCCGTATGGCACGACTTCATTTAAAGCGCAAAATTTGTTACCGACAATAAGCGCATGCTTTAAGTGTCGTTCCCCCTCCTTTAGATAGAAAGACTACCAAGTATTACTTGGTGGTCTTTTTTTTTGACTTTAACAAGCAAATCTTAGCAGGCTTCCCATTTACAAGAGGTCTGAATCCTAATTTCACGTCGAAATCGCCTTATTATTAAAGTGTTGAAAATTCCTCTACCTGCCCATCTAGCCAAAGCGAATTAATATGCATTTTTGTGGCGATGAAAAACGCTTTCCCTAGTTTAATACTATTACTCGTCCTCAGTTTAGGCTCTTGTAAGTCTTTAGAGAGAGGCAGCAGAAGTGCGAATCAGTCTGCTGCTGGCCCAGAAGTGGAACACGAGCTCTTAAAACGACACAATAAAGTCCGTACTAAGAAGGAGAAAGAGACTGCCAAGGAAGAAAAAGAGGCGAATGAAAGTAAGTCCACGAAACGCGAAGAAAAGGATTTACAAAAATTTGTAGAAGATTGGTATGGCACTCCACATCGTATGGGAGGTACAACTAAAAAAGGTGTGGACTGCAGCGGTTTTGTAATTGTAGCTTACCGCGAAGTTTTTGAAAAAGACTTTATTGGACGCAGAGCAGAAGATATATTCGCTGAAATGGAAATAGTAAAATGGGAGGATCTTCAAAAAGGCGATTTAGTCTTTTTCAAGGTCAAGGGGCGACGGATTGATCATGTAGGCATATACATGGGAGACGGCAATTTTGCCCATACTAGCTCTAGCAATGGAGTTATGATTAGTGCTTTAGATAATCCGTATTGGTCTAAAAGATACTTTAAAGCTGGTCGCTACAAATCTTAGCGTAAGCAAGTGCCCTCGGCCGCCCACCAAGGATGAACTTCTACTTTAAGCCGTTTTGCTTTTACCGCGGGGTCCGCATTACATAATGCTTCTGCCTGCTCGAGAGTCGGAACCCTTAAAATGACGATACCTCTGATTTCTCCATTATCGCCAAATGGCCCGGCCATATCCAAAGCACCAATACTTTGCAAGCTATCCAAATGGGCTAAATGCGCGGCTTGAATTCTCTCAGCTTCCTCTGCATTTTGACTGCGAACTTCCCCCGATTTTAAAAATATCATGAAATACTTTTTCATCGTATAGGTTGTATCGCCTTCGTTATAAAGAAAGCGTTCAAACCCGAGGCTGTCGGTTTCTACTTGCGCATCTACCGAAAGGTTTAAGGCCAAAAGTATTAGACTAATAATGAAATAACGCATAGACTTTTACTTATTCCAACGCTGCCATTTAATTTTATCACCAGCGGCAATGCCCAATTTATCGGATTCACCACCAAAAATTTCTAGTACATAAGAAGCTGGTCCCGTACTTGGTAAGCTTGATTCATCCAAAGGCGTAGCATTTTTCTGAATACTCACGATTTCCATCGCGTCATTAATATAAATGATATCCAAGGGAACATAGGTGTTTTTCATATAAAAACTTTGACGACGCTCCTCTCCCATTATAAAAAGCATACCGGTGTTGGGGTCCATACTTTTACGGTACATCATACCGTACTGAATCTCATTCATCGACTCACAAAGTTCAATATCAAACACTTTTATAGTATCGCCTGCGCTAGAATCGAGTACCGCCAAAACGGCTTCCTTGTAAAATTTGGGTTCAACCGAGCCCACTTTCTTCGGTCCATTATTCCCATTGCTTGAGCCAGAAGGCATCACCGTGAAAACCAACCATAAACCAAAGGCCACCAAAAGAGCAATGGCGATAATTTGCTTGTTATTCTTTTTCATTTTTTTTTACTAATGCTGCAATTACGAAATACAAACCTACCAGTACCGCAGGAATACTAAGACTTTGCCCAATATTAAGACTGCGACCTTGCTCGGCTACAACCTGATTTTCTTTTAAGAATTCGATACCAAAACGGAAGCCAAAAAGTAATACTAAGAAGAGTCCAAAGAGTAAACCTTCCTTCTGTTTACCCATTTTAGTTTGGAAGATACGCGCTAAAATAAAGAAGATAAATAGGTAGGCCAAGGCCTCAATAATTTGCGTAGGACGACGCGGATAACCGCGTGCTTCGATAAAGGCAAGGCCCTTTTCTTGCGTATCCCACTGCAGCTTAGTACCCGTAATTACCATATTTAAATCTTCCTTGCTACGATTCTCTAAAGTTGGTTTAACCCGATTAAGAACAAAGTCCTCTGCAACATCCAAATTGGAAACTTTAGATGAAAAACGCAGACTTAAACTATAAAGTGGGTAAACAATTGTATCGCTAATTTCCTCTTCGCCTAACTCAATAAATTCTACTTCCTCAATATAATCTCCGTAGTTACGCAAAATAGTCTCCCGCACGGGGTTGGTAAATACAGTTTCCCAAGATGAGTTACTTACGTCACCGTAGATTTCACTATTGGCAAAATTCCCTACCCTAATAAGGCAGGCCGCGAGAGCCACCGTAATTACCACTCGATCGAGCATCCACAAGGGAGAGCGCTTCAAAATTTTACGACTAAAAATTATTACCGCAATAACTATAGATATAGCGGCCCCGTGGCTAGCTAAACCACCCTCCCAAACTTTGAGAATTTCGACGGGATGCTGCGCATAATAATCCCACTGGTAAAAGAAAACATGTCCTAAACGCGCACCGACAATTGTTGCAATTACCACGTAAGTTAAGAGCGTATCCAACTTTTCAATTGCAATTCCTTCCGTTTTAAAGATGCGCTTCATAATGAGATATCCCAAAACAAAGCCCAGAGCAAAAAGTAAAGAATAGTAACGTAGGGTAAAGAAACCTAAATCGAGTCCTCTCCCTAAATCCCATGTAAGCGTTAAGAATGTATTCATAGTGGTTTTTCAGTGGGGGAAATTACAAAATTGCAGGCTTTAAGGAAGACGTTCCAAGCCCGCTCTTGCTTTTTGATGCACACCTTCGTGAAAGGCATAAGACTTTAAACTCAATGCCCTCAAAAAGTAGCGTCTGCTTTCCTTAGGATTACCATTCTCTTCGTATAGCATCGCTATTTGTAAGAGACTGTTTCCTAAGGAATAAGTTTCTGGCTCAGGCCAAGAACTAGCTTTTAAAAAACTTTCCAGCGCTTTGTCTTTAAAACCTAATTCTTGAAAAGCACGTGCTCGTCGGTAATAAAACTCTTGATAAACCCAGTCTTCATCGCCTATTGAACTTACTTTTTTGGGATCTAAATCTTTAATAATCTTCGTATACCGACCCGCATCAAAGTCAAGACGCGCTTTAATCAAGAAAATATTAAAACCCCTTTTGGCTTCTTCTAAGGCTTGTTTATCAGAGCCCGTGAGAGTACTGGACTCTAAGAGTATTTTCTGACGGTAATTTTTAGCGGCAGCACTTTCTCCTTTCAATAAATGATACCAAGCCAAATAACGATATGTCGATTTACGATTTTCATTATCGCGCGTGGTTTGCAAGAAATTAAGCAAATATTTTTCCGCCTTTTCAGGACGAATCATCAGAGCCACTTTACCAGTATAATAATCAAAAAACGGCACTTTAAGATAGCCGGGGCCTTGCGGCCTATTCTCCATTAGCTGCAAGGCCATGGTAGTTTGGCCATTGGCTAATAATTGTTGTGCTTCTAAATACGCAAAGAAACTAGAGCCCTTCACATTCATGTCGAGGGTATAAAGTGAAACCTGCTCTTCCGTGGCCAACTCGAAGTTTACATAAGCGTAAACAAAACCAAAATAACTTTGATGGAATTTTAGCTTAGGATCGGCGATGCTGTAATAATATGCCTGACGAATCATTTTAAGTCCTAGCTCAATATTGCCATCGAAACCGAATAAGCTAGCAATAGACTTATAATCTTCTGGCAAACTTCCAACGGCCGTTTGCAAAACACCAAGGGGGATGAGTGTTGGCGCAAATTGCGGGTATTTCTTATAATTGTCTTGCAACAAATTATAAGCTCGATAAAAAAGCCAAGCCGCTTTAATATTAGACTTAAACTTACCGTAAATGCCCGCGCGCGCGAGGCTAATTTCGGCT